>Ga0209487_1002036_pt1 | contig 16682 bp, 14 predicted proteins | sample Poulit2012_FD_187524 | JGI IMG/M metagenome (GOLD analysis project Ga0209487, IMG submission 187524) | Agricultural soil microbial communities from Georgia to study Nitrogen management - Poultry litter 2012 (SPAdes) (version 2) | ecosystem: Environmental > Terrestrial > Soil > Agricultural land...
GCAACGGCCTGGTGACCGGCGACGCCGCCAACGACCTGTTCGGCATCAGCCTCGACCCCAACGTCCTCATCCAGGAGACCAAGGCGGGCACCTGCGACGTACGCCCCGGCCGCCGTCCGCGCGGCCCGGCGCTCACCGCCTTCGTCGAGAGCTACCGCGAGCGAGCGGGCACCGACACCGCGCAGCCGATCATCACCGCCGACGCCCGCGCCGTCACCCGCTCCGACGCCGCTGACGACGAGCCGTACCGACCCATCGAGGGGAGCTGACATGGCCGGCAGGAACAGCCTCTTCGGGCCGGTGAACCCCGCCCTGGACGCCGGGTACGCCGACCCACCGCCGCGCAAGGGCTTCTTCACCGACACGAGCGTGTGCATCGGCTGCAAGGCCTGCGAGGTGGCCTGCAAGGAGTGGAACCTCCTGCCCGGGGGCGAGGAGTTCGACCTGCTCGGGATGTCCTACGACAACACCGGCGGGCTGGGGGCCAACTCCTGGCGGCACGTCGCCTTCATCGAGCAGCAACGGCCGGCGCCGACCGACCTGGGGATGCCGGGCTACGGCCCACCGGCGCCCACGGGCGGTCAGGCCGCCAGCACGCCCGGGACCGCCCCACCGGGTGACGCCGCCTCGCAGGACGTGCTCGGTGACCTCGCCGCGGGTGGGGACGGCCCGCTCATGGCCGACGAGGACGGCGCGCAGGCGGACTTCCGCTGGCTGATGTCCTCCAACGTGTGCAAGCACTGCACCCACGCCGGCTGCCTCGACGTGTGCCCCACCGGCGCGCTGTTCCGCACCGAGTTCGGCACCGTCGTCGTCCAGGACGACGTGTGCAACGGCTGCGGCTACTGCGTCGCGGCCTGCCCCTACGGCGTCATCGAGCGCCGCCGCGGGCCGCAGGGTGCGCTCAACGTCGGTATCGCGCAGAAGTGCACGCTGTGCTACGACCGGCTCGGCGACGGGCTGACCCCGGCATGCGCCCAGGCCTGCCCCACCGAGTCGATCCAGTACGGCGACGTCGACGAGCTGCGCGAGCGCGCCGAGCGCCGCCGGGCCGAGCTGCACGAGCAGGGGGTGGCCGAGGCCCGTCTCTACGGCCACGACCCTGACGACGGCGTGGGCGGCACCGGTGCCTTCTTCCTCCTCCTCGACGAGCCCGAGGTCTACGGCCTGCCGCCCGACCCGGTCGTCCCCACCAAGGACCTGCCGCAGATGTTCAACCGCGCCTCGGCGGCGGCCGGCGCGCTGCTGCTCGGCGCCGCCCTGGCCTTCCTGGGGAAGCGATGACGGCGACCGGTACGGCCGGCACCCGCAGGCCCCGGACCAGGCGCGACCGAGCCGACGCCGCCCAGCCCGTCCCCGAGGCCGAGTTCACGTCCTACTACGGCCGGCAGGTGGTCAAGCCGGCTCCGTGGGACGTGCGGATCCCGCTGTACATGTTCGCCGGCGGGGTCGCGGCCGGCTCCTCCCTGCTCGCGACGGGGGCCCAGCTCACCGGGCGCGACGCACTGGTACGGACCGGGCGCCTGGGTGCGGCGGGGGGCCTCGCCGTGAGCCTGGTCTCGCTCGTCAGCGACCTCGGCCGGCCCGAGCGGTTCCTCAACATGCTGCGCACCATCAAGCTCACCTCCCCGATGTCGGTGGGGACCTGGCTGCTCAGCCTCTACGGCGCGCCTGCCGGGGTGGCCGCGCTCGACGAGATCGTCCGGCTGCTGCCACTGGCACCCCAGAGCCAGACGGCGCGACTCGTGCGTGCCGTGGGCCGGCCGGCCGGCGTGCTGGCCGGTGTCACCGCCCCGCCGGTGGCCGCGTACACCGCGGTCCTGCTGTCCGACACCTCCACGCCGTCGTGGCGCGAGGCCTACCGGGAGCTGCCGTTCGTCTTCTGCGCCTCCGCGGCCGCGTCCTCCGGCGGGCTGGCGATGGTCCTCACGCCGACGGGCCAGGCCGGCCCCGCACGTCGGCTCGCCGCGGCCGGTGCCGCGGTCGAGCTCGCGGCCGAGCAGGTGATGGAGCGCTCGATGGGCGTGACCGCCGAGCCCCTCCACACGGGCAAGGCCGGCCGCTACATGCGGGCGGCCAAGGCGCTGACGGCGGTGGGCGGGTTGGGTGCGTTGCTCGCCGGTCGTCGGCGGTGGGCGGCGGTACTCAGCGGCGCTGCCCTGATGGCCGGCTCCTTCTGCACCCGAATGGGGGTCTTCGAGGCCGGCCAGGCCTCCGCCCGCGACCCGAAGTACACGGTCGTCCCGCAGCGGGAACGGCTCGAGCGAGGTGAGCCGGTCCGGTTCACCCCACGTGGGGAGGGGCGCCGGTGAGCAACGCCGCGACACCGCTGGAGATCGTCGACTCCCTCGGAGAGGCGGGGGAGACCAAGGCCGACCTGCCCGCGTGGCAGCTCGTGCTGCGAGCGGTGCTGGCCACCTACCTCCTCGGAGCCGCCACCACGCTGGCGGTGATGGCCCAGCAGGAGACCGGCAGCACGATCGTCGGGGCGCTGCTCTTCCCGATCGGCCTGACACTCGTCGTCCTGCTCGGCCTGGAGCTGGTCACCGGGGCCTACGGCATCGTGCCGATGTCGGTGTACGAACGGCGGATCTCCGCCGTCAGGTGCCTGCGGGTGTTCTGGTGGCTCATCGTCGGGCACTTCCTCGGTGGGCTGGCCAGCGCCTGGATGATCACCGCCGTCCTCACCGGGATGGGCACGGTCACCGGCGACCCCACGGCAGAGGGACTCATCGACCTCGCCGTCGGCAAGACCCTGGACTACCGGGCCGCGGGCGCGGCAGTCGGTCTCAGCTGGGCCACCCTCAGTGCGGTGCTGTGCAACTGGCTCGTGGTGCTCGGCGTCATCATGGGTTTCTCCTCCAGCAGCACCAGCGGCAAGATCCTCGCCATCTGGATGCCGATCCTCACCTTCTTCGCCCTCGGCTACGAGCACGCCGTGGTGAACTTCTTCGTCATCCCGGCGGGCATGATGCTCGGCGCCCCCATCGGCATCGACGACTGGTGGCTCTGGAACCAGATTCCCGCCCTCGTCGGGAACTTCGTCGGCGGCTTCGTGATCGCGGCGCTGGGCCTGTACTTCTCCCAGCGGACCAAGTTCAACGTCGCCGAGGACGCCCGCGAGGGTGCGGGAGACCCACCGGTCACGTGACGATCCGGTGGGCGCCGGCGTAGACGTTCGCGCCGTCCCCGCGGCTGAAGCCCACGAGGGTCATGCCCGCCTCCTGCGCGAGGTCCACGGCCAGCGACGACGGCGCGCTCACCGCCGCGAGGATCGCGATCCCCGCCATCCGGGCCTTCTGCACCAGCTCGTAGGAGGCCCGGCCGGAGACTTGCAGCGCGGCTCGGCGCAGCGGTAGGCCCCGCTCGCGCAGCGCCCAGCCCACCACCTTGTCCACCGCGTTGTGCCGGCCCACGTCCTCCCGGACGCACACCGGCTGGGCGCGCCCGGCGTCGTCCAGCTCGAACAGTCCGGCGGCGTGCACCCCACCGGTCCCGGCGAACAGCGACTGCTCGGCCCGCAGCCGCTCGGTCATGGCGAGCAGCTCGCTGACCGGCAGGCGCGGGTCGTCGGTGGTGACGTGCGGGTCCCGGCTGATCGCCTCGAGGGAGGAGACCCCGCAGATCCCGCAGGCGCTGGAGGTGTACACGTGCCGGGTGTGGGTGGCGTCCAGCCCGCTGGCTCCTGGCGCCAGCCGCACCTCGACGACGTTGTAGCTGCGGCGTCCGTCGGCCTCCACGCCCGCGCCGTAGCGCACCGCGGCGACCTGGTCGTTCCGCCAGATCGCCCCTTCCGAGACGAGCAGACCGAGCGCGAGGTCGAAGTCGTCGCCGGGCGTGCGCATCGTCACGGTCCACGGAGTGCCGTCGACGCGGATCTCCATCGCCTCCTCGCCGGCCAGCACGTCGCCGCGCGCGGTGGTCGCGCCGTCGCCGGTGAGGCGGACCACCCGATGGCGTCGGACCCGTCGCACCCGTACTCCCTCATGCGGTGACCTGCCCGATCCTAACCGGCGCCCCGCGGGCCGGCCCGAGGGGACGTCCAGGCAGCTCCCAGGATCCGTCCAGATGTGTGCCAGGTCGGTGGTGTCTCCTGGCGTCAGCCAGATCGGAAGGAAGCACCATGAACGACCAGCACCCGTACCGCGCCGCGCCCGGCAGTCAGCCGTGGGGCCGGCCCTGGCCGGCGTCGGCGCACGGCGTACCGCCCGGCCCCGGCGACGCTCGAGGCAGCGGCGCGCCACCCGGCCCCGGCGACGCCGGAGGCGGCGGCGCGCCGCCCGGCCCCGGCGATGGCCGACGCCGTGGGTGGGTCGCGATCGGCGGCGCCGCCGCCACCGCCGCCCTGCTCGCCAGCCTCGGCACCGCCGCGTTCACCGGCGCGTTCGACGACACGGCCCCGGCCGCGAGCCCGGCCGTCGTCCAAAGCCCGGCCAGCCCGGTCGCGCAGGTCACCGAGACCGACTGGGCGGCGGTGACAGCCGCCGTGCAGGAGTCGGTGGTCGCCCTCGAGGTGGTCACGCCCTCGGGGGCGGGCGTCGGGTCCGGCGTCGTGCTGGACGCCGCGGGCAACATCCTCACCAACAGCCACGTCGTGGACGGCGCCCGCTCGGTCACCGTCACCCTCGCCGACGGGCGGATCTACGAGGCAGCGCCCGTCGGCCAGGACGAGACCACCGACCTCGCGGTGGTGCGGCTGGTCGACCCGCCGGAGGACCTCGCACCGGCCACCCTGGGCAGCTCCGCGGACCTCGTCGTGGGGCAGGACGTGCTCGCCGTCGGCAACCCGCTGGGCCTGGACTCCACCGCCACCACGGGGATCATCTCCGCGCTCGACCGGCCCGTCGTCACCCAGAGCCGCACCGAGTCCGTCGTCACCAACGCGATCCAGGTGGACGCCGCGGTGAACCCCGGCAACTCGGGCGGGCCGCTGTTCGACGCGGCGGGCGAGGTCATCGGCATCAACAGCTCGATCGCCACCCTGTCCGGTGGCGGGTCCGCCGGCAGCATCGGGCTGGGCTTCGCGATCCCGGTCGACCAGGCCGCGGCCGTCGCCGACCAGCTCATCGAGCACGGCGAGGTCAAGCACGCCTTCCTCGGCCTGGGCCTGGGGGAGACCCGGGTGGAGGTCGACGGCGTCACCCGTGCCGGCGCCGAGGTGCGCCAGGTGGAGCCCGGCTCCCCGGCCGCGGAGGCCGGACTGCAGCCCGGTGACGTCGTCACCGCGATCGACGACCGGGCGGTCGACAGTGCCGCCTCGCTGACCGGCTACGTCCGCCAGTACGCCGCAGGCGACCAGGCCACCCTCACCGTGGTGCGCGACGGTGCGGCCGAGCAGGTCACCGTGACGCTTGCAGTGCGCGGTGTCTAGGCGGCCCAGGTATCTCAGGGGGCGGTGAGCGCCGTGCGCATCGGACGCAGCTTCGCCTCGGACTCGGCGGCCTCGGCCGCGGGGTCGGATGCCGCGACGATCCCGCACCCGGCGTACAGGCGCACCGTGCGCGGCCCGGTGACCTCACCGGACCGCAGCGCGATACCCCACTCACCGTCGCCGTCGGCGCCCATCCAGCCGACCGGCCCGGCATAGCGGCGCCGGTCCATCTGCTCGGCCTCGGTGAGCACCTCGACCGCCCGCTGGGTGGGGGTGCCCCCGACCGCGGCGGTCGGGTGGAGCGCGTCGGCCAGCGCGAGCGAGCTCGGGCCCGAGCTCCGGTCCACCACCCCGGTGACGTCACTGGCCAGGTGCATGACGTTGGGCAGGTGGAGTACGAACGGGGCCTCGGGGACGTTGAAGCTCGAGCAGTAGGGCGCGAGCGCGTCGGCCACCGAGTCAACCGCCAGCTCGTGCTCGCCCAGGTCCTTGGACGACCGGGCCAGCTGCGCGGCGTGGCGCAGGTCCTCGTCGTCGTCCCCGGTGCGCTGGATGGTGCCCGCAAGCACCCGGCAGGCCACCAGCCCCTGGTCGCGGCGGACCAGGAGCTCCGGGGTGGCCCCCACGAGGGAGTCCACCGCGAAGGTCCAGCAGGTCGGGTACTGCGCGGCCAGGTTGGTGAGCACGTGGCGGACGTCGAGGTCCTCGGCGGTGGTGGCGACCACGTCGCGGGCCATCACCACCTTGGCCACGTGGCCGGCGCGGATCCGCTCGATCACCCCGGCGACCGCCTCCTGCCACCGCTCGGTGTCCAGCGCGCCGTCGGCGAAGGTCACCGGCCCGGGCGGGCGGACCGGCGTCACCCGTCCGCGGCTCTCCGTCAAGGTCGGGGCGGGGTTCAGTCCGGCAGGGCCCACGACGGTGAGCCAGGCCCGCCCCTTGCGGCGACCCACGACCACGCGCGGCACCACGAGGGTGCCGCCGGCGGCGGAGTCGCGGGTGAAGGAGAAGGAGCCGAAGGCGACCGGGCCGGTCCCCGGTAGCCCGACGTCGTCGCGGACCACCATGGCGGCGGCGGTGTCGCGCCACCAGGCGTCGGCATCGATCATCCGGCCCGGGCCGCTGGTGTCCACCCGGGCGGCCACGCCCCAGCCCACCAGGCCGTCCCCGCGGCGTACCCAGCTCGTGGTCGAGGCGGCAGCGGGCTCGGGCAGCAGCCGCAGGAGGTCACCGGGGTCGTCGATGGGGACGGTGCGCGCGAGCAGCGGGTGCCCGGCTGGTGCGGTGGACATCGCCAGCGATCCTACGGCTCAGCGGGTCGCGCGGTGCAGCGCGACGATGCCGCCGGACAGGTTGCGGTACTGCACCGAGCGCCACCCGGCCGCCGAGATGATCCGCGCCAGGCCGAGCTGGTCGGGCCAGTTGGTGATCGACTCCGCGAGGTAGCCGTACGCGGGGTTGTTCGAGGAGACCAGGGTCGCCAGCCGCGGCAGGACCTGGGTGAGGTACCAGGTGTACAGCGTGCGGAACGGCCCGAAGACCGGCCGGGAGAACTCACAGACCACGAGCCGCCCGCCGGGCCGGGTGACCCGGCGCATCTCGCGCAGCGCCAGCTCGGTGTCCACGACGTTGCGCAGGCCGAAGGAGATGGTGACGGCGTCGAAGCTGGCGTCGGCGAAGGGCAGCCGGGTGGCGTCGCCCGCGACGAAGCTGAGGTCCGGACGCCGCCGCTTGCCCACCCCCACCATCCCGGTGGAGAAGTCGCAGGGGACGACGGCGATCCCCTCGTCCGCGTAGGCCTCGCTCGAGGTGCCGGTGCCGGCCGCCAGGTCCAGCACCCGCATGCCTGGCTCGGCGCCCACCGCCCGCCGCGTGGCCACCCGCCACGCCCGGTCCTGCCACAGGGACAGGATGTCGTTGGTCACGTCGTAGCGCTCGGCGACGGCGTCGAACATCCGCGCCACCTCGCGCGGCGCCTTGTCCAGGTCGGCTCGGTTCATGGCCCCATCTTCGCAGGAGGTGGCGCGCCCGCTCGCCACGCAGGTCGAGAACGACGACGGCGCAGCGCCGGGTTAGGTATGCCTAAGCAGATTGCCCTCGGGGGAGTTTGTAGACTGCCAACGCATCGCACGCCCGTTCGGCGTGCCCCAACGCCAGACAGCCAGGAGAGGTGACGTGCGCGCAGCCCACGATGATGCGGACGTCATCGTCGTCGGTGCCGGACCTGCAGGTTCCGCGACCGCCTACTACCTGGCCCGCACCGGGCTGGACGTGCTGCTCCTCGAGAAGAGCACCTTCCCGCGCGACAAGGTCTGCGGTGACGGGCTGACCCCACGGGCGGTCGCCGAGCTCATCCGGATGGGGGTGCCCACCCCCGAGTCCGAGGGCTGGATCCGCAACTGGGGGTTGCGGACCTACGGCGCCGGCCACCGCATCGAGATCCCGTGGCCCGAGCTCGCTGAGATGCCCTCCTACGGCCTGGCGAAGGCCCGGATGAACCTCGACGAGACCCTCGCGCGGCACGCCGTGACCGGCGGTGCCCGACTCGTGGAAGGTGCTGCGGTCACCGGCCCCGTCCGCCACGAGCGCTCGGGCCGGATCCAGGGCGTCACGGTCCGCGCCGTCGACGCCAAGGGACGTCGCACGGGGGAGGAGCGCACCTACCGCGCACGCGTCGTCGTCGACGCCGGCGGTGTGTCGGCGCGCCTGGCCACGACGATGGGCATCGAGAAGAACGACAACCGCCCGATGGGCGTGGCGATCCGCACCTACTTCAAGACCCCGCGGCACGACGACCCCATGATGGAGTCGCACCTGGAGCTGTGGGACGGGGAGCCAGGCAAGTCCAACCTGCAGCCCGGCTACGGCTGGATCTTCGCCCTCGGCGACGGCACCGCCAACGTGGGCCTGGGCTCGCTCAGCTCGACCGCCAAGCCCACCAAGCTGGACTACAAGGGCCTGTTCGCCCAGTGGATGCGCAACGCCCCGCCCGAGTGGGAGTTCACCCCGGAGAACCAGATCGGCCCGCTGCGCAGCGCGGCGCTGCCGATGGCCTTCAACCGCAAGCCGCACTACTCCCAGGGGCTGCTGCTCGTGGGCGACTCCGGCGGCATGGTCTCCCCGTTCAACGGCGAGGGGATCGCCTACGCCCTGCAGTCCGGGCGGATCGCCGCCGACGTCATCTCCCAGGCCCTGGTGCGCACGACGCCCTACGCGATGGAGAAGGCCCTGGTGACCTACCCCAAGATCCTCGCCGACGAGCTCGGCGGGTACTTCACGCTGGGCCAGGGCTTCGCCCGGCTCATCGAGCGCCCCGAGATCATGCGCGCCTGCGTGAAGTACGGCCTGCCCCGACCGGTGCTCATGCGCTTCGTCATGAAGCTGCTCTCGGACGGCTTCGATCGCAGAGACGGTGACTGGATGGATAGGCTCATCTCGGTACTGAGTAAGGCGGCGCCTACATCATGAGTGGACGTCGCACCCACCCGGGCAGGCCGGGCACTGCGCCAGTGGTGCAGCGAGCAGCATCGGAGGCACGATGAACCCCTTCGTCCCGATACTCGTGATGGCAGCCGTCGCCGCGCTGCTGGCGATCGGGGGCATCGCGGCCAGCGCGGTCATCGGCCCGCGCCGGTACAACCGCGTCAAGGTGGCCAACTACGAGTGCGGTGTGGAAGCCACCCCGCGCGCGACCAGCGCCGGCCGCTTCCCGATCAAGTACTACCTGGTGGCGATGACGTTCATCGTGTTCGACGTCGAGGTCATGTTCCTCGTGCCGTGGGCGATCGCCTTCTCCGAGTTGGCCACCTACGGTCTGATCGCGGCCCTGGCGTTCATCGCCATCATCACCGTGCCCTTCGCCTACGAGTGGCGTCGCGGTGCCCTGGAGTGGGACTGAGGAGGCAGACATGGGACTCGAAGAGAAGCTCCCCGCGGGGTTCGCACTGACGACGGTCGAGAAGGCCGTGGGGTTGGCCCGTAAGGGCTCGATGTGGCCGGTGACCATGGGGCTGGCCTGCTGCGCCATCGAGATGATGGCCGCCGGCACCCCGCGCTTCGACATCTCCCGGTTCGGCATGGAGGTGTTCCGCGCCTCGCCGCGGCACGCCGACCTCATGATCGTCTCGGGGCGGGTGAGCCAGAAGATGGCCCCGGTCGTCCGGCAGATCTACGACCAGATGCCCGAGCCCAAGTGGGTCATCTCGATGGGGGTGTGCGCCTCCAGCGGCGGGATGTTCAACAACTACGCCATCATCCAGGGCGTGGACCACCTGGTCCCGGTGGACATCTACCTGCCCGGCTGCCCGCCGCGCCCGGAGATGCTCATCAACTCGATCATGGCGCTGCACGAGCAGGTGAAGAACGCTCCGCTGGGCGTCAACCGTGAGGCAGCGGCGCGGGCCGCCGAGGAGGCCGCGCTCAAGGCCACCCCGACGCACCAGATGAAGGGGCTGCTGGCGTGAGCGAGCGCGACGAGGAGAAGCAGGCGGCCGCCGACACCGTCAAGCCGGGAACCGGCGAGGTGGGGGCGCAGTCGACAAGTGCCGCAGCGCTGGAGGCCGGCTCGCAGAACGTGCCGGCCGGCCCGCGCGGCTCGCGCACCGAGCTGGAGGTCGTCGACGTCCGGACGGGCATGTTCGGCGTCAAGGGCACCGGGGACACCTCCGGGTTCGGCGGCCTGGTGAGCACCGTGGCGATGCCGCCGGCCTCCGAGCGCCCCTACGGGGGCTGGTTCGACGAGGTCGTGGACGTGCTCGTCGAGCTGCTCGAGGACGAGGGCATCGACCCGGACTCGGCGATCGAGAAGGTCGTGGTCGACCGCGGCGAGCTCACCCTGTTCCTCGCCCGCGAGCACCTGCGACAGATCGCCCGGTGGCTGCGCGACGACCAGGACCTGCGCTTCGAGCTGTGCCTGGGCGTGTCCGGGGTGCACTTCCCGCACGACGCCGACCGTGAGCTGCACGCCGTCTACCACCTGCTGTCCCTGACCCACAGCCGCCAGCTGCGCCTCGAGGTCGCCGTCCCCGACGCCGACCCGCACGTTCCCTCGCTCGTGGACATCTACCCGGGCAACGACTGGCACGAGCGGGAGACCTGGGACCTCATGGGCATCGTGTTCGACGGACACCCGTCCCTCGCGCGCATCGCGATGCCCGACGACTGGGTCGGCCACCCCCAGCGCAAGGACTACCCGCTGGGTGGGATCCCGGTCGAGTACAAGGGCGGGGTCATCCCGCCCCCCGACACCCGGAGGTCGTACCGCTGATGTCCGAGCAGAAACTGCACGCAACCGGGCCTGCGCTCGACTCGGAGACCGGCCCCGAGTTCACCGCCGACGGCGGCGACTGGGCGGCGATCGCCGCCGAGGCCGAGCGTCTGGGTGAGGAGCGCATCGTCGTCAACATGGGCCCCGTGCACCCCTCGACGCACGGGGTGCTGCGCCTCATCCTCGACATCGAGGGCGAGACGGTCAACGAGCTGCGCGTGGGCACCGGGTACCTGCACACGGGTATCGAGAAGAACATGGAGTACCGCACCTGGACCCAGGGCGTGACCTTCTGCACCCGGATGGACTACGTCGCCCCGCTGTTCCAGGAGGCCGCCTTCTGCCTCGGGGTGGAAAAGCTCCTCGGCATCACCGACGACATCCCCGAGCGCGCCACGCTCATCCGGGTCCTCGTGATGGAGCTCAACCGGATCGCCTCGCACATCGTGGCCATCGCCACCGCGGGTAACGAGCTGGGCGCTACGACGATGATGACCATCGGGTTCCGCGCCCGCGAGGAGATCCTGCGGATCCTCGAGCACATCACCGGCCTGCGGATGAACCACGCCTACATCCGCCCCGGCGGAGTGGTCCAGGACATTCCTGCCGACACCGTCGAGATGGTGCGCACCCTGCTGCCCAAGGTGCGCCGCGACATCGGCGAGCTGCAGGACCTCACGATGGCCAACCCCATCTACAAGCTGCGCCACGAGAACGTCGGCTACATCTCACTCGCCGGTGCGCTGGCACTGGGGCTCACCGGGCCCTCCGTGCGCGCCGCCGGGTACCCGATGGACCTGCGCAAGTCCGCGCCCTACTGCGGGTACGAGACCTACGACTTCGACGTGCCGACCGAGACCGCCTCGGACGCCTTCGCCCGGGTCAAGGTGCGCTGGGCCGAGTGCTACGAGTCGATGAAGATCATCGACCAGGTGCTCGAGCGCCTGGAGACCACGCCCGGGCCGGTGATGGTCGCGGACAAGAAGATCGCCTGGCCCGCGCAGCTGTCGATCGGCAGCGACGGGCAGGGCAACTCGCTGGCCCACATCCGCGAGATCATGGGCACCTCGATGGAGTCGCTCATCCACCACTTCAAGCTGGTGACCGAGGGCTTCCGAGTGCCGGCCGGGCAGGTGTTCCAGACCGTGGAGCACCCCAAGGGCACCATGGGCGTCCACCTGGTCTCCGACGGCGGGACGCGCCCCTACCGGGCGCACTTCCGAGACCCGTCGTTCTCCAACCTGCAGTCGCTGTCACTGATGACCGAGGGTGGCCAGCTGGCCGATATCGTCGTCACGCTGGCCTCGCTGGACCCTGTGCTGGGAGGGGTGGACCGCTGATGAGCGTCACCGGTTACGCATCTGACGTCGAGCAGCGCCTCCGGGCGGAGTCGGCGCAGATCATCTCCCGCTACCCCCAGGCGCGCTCCGCCCTGCTGCCGATGCTGCACCTCGTGCAGGCGGAGGACGGCTACGTCAGCGCCCGAGGGATCGCCCTGTGTGCCGAGATCCTCGGCCTCACGCGCGCCGAGGTCTCGGCCGTGGCCACCTTCTACACCCAGTACAAGCGCCACCCCAACGGGGAGTACAACGTCGGGGTGTGCACCAACGCGCTGTGCGCGGTGATGGGTGGGGACCTCATCTACGAGACCGTGTCGGAGCACCTGGGCATCGGGCACGACGAGACGACCGAGGACGGCAAGATCACCCTCGAGCAGCTCGAGTGCAACGCCGCCTGCGACTACGCACCAGTCGTCATGGTCAACTGGGAGTTCTTCGACAACCAGACCCCGGCCTCGACCGTCGAGCTGGTGGACCAGATCCGCGCGGGACAGCCGGTGACCCCCACCCGGGGCGCCGCGACGGTGGGCACCTTCAAGGAGATCTCACACGTGCTCGCCGGCTTCGAGGACGGTCGCGCCGACGAGGGACCCGCCGCCGGCCCGGCCACGCTGGTCGGCCTGGAGCTGGCCCGCCAGCGCGGCTGGCAGGCCCCGGCCATGGACCGGGCGCAGGAGGGTGGAGCCGATGCCACCTCCGATGTGCCCGACCCGTACGGCAGCGCCGAGCGGCCGCCGGTCACGAGCGACGACACCGACCCGGCCGGCAAGCGCGGCCCGGCCGGTGAGGGAGCCACCGCCGAGGAGGGCAAGCAATGACGACGCAGCTGACTCCGGTCCTGTCGGACATCTGGGACGCCGAGCGGCCCTGGTCCCTGGACACCTACCGCTCCCGCGGCGGCTACCGGGCACTGGCCAAGGCCTTCACGATGGCCCCCGGGGACATCGTCGAGACCGTCAAGGCCTCGGGCCTGCGCGGCCGGGGCGGCGCCGGGTTCCCCACCGGTCTCAAGTGGTCCTTCCTGCCGCCGGACGACGGCGGTCCCCGCTACCTCGTCGTCAACGCCGACGAGTCCGAGCCGGGGGCGTGCAAGGACATCCCGGTGATGATGGCCAACCCGCACGCGCTCATCGAGGGCGCGGCCATCACCTCCTACGCCATCGGTGGCCACCACGCCTTCATCTACCTGCGCGGCGAGGTCGTCCACGTCTACCGCCGGCTGCTCGCCGCCGTCCGGGAGGCTCGCGAGGCGGGCCTCATCGGCAAGGGGATCGGCCCGAACGGGGACTACGACCTGGAGATCACCGTGCACGCCGGTGCCGGCGCCTACATCTGCGGTGAGGAGACGGCGCTGCTCGACTCCCTCGAGGGACTGCGCGGCCAGCCGCGGCTCAAGCCGCCGTTCCCCGCCGTCGCGGGCCTGTACGCCCGGCCCACCGTGGTCAACAACGTCGAGTCCATCGCCTCCGTCCCCGGCATCGTCGAGGGCGGGGTGGACTGGTTCACCTCGATGGGCACCGAGAAGTCGGCCGGCCACGGGCTGTTCTCCCTGTCCGGCCACGTCGAGCGCCCCGGCCAGTACGAGGCGCCGCTGGGCATCACCATGCGCGAGCTCATCGAGATGGCCGGCGGTATCCGGGCCGGGCACCGGCTGAAGTTCTGGGTGCCCGGAGGATCCTCGACCCCGATCCTCACCGACGAGCACCTCGACGTCCCGCTCGACTACGACTCCGTGGGCGCCGCCGGCTCCATGCTCGGCACCCGCTCGCTCATGGTCTTCGACGAGACCGTCTCGGTCGTGCGGGTGGTCGCCCGCTGGACCGACTTCTACCAGCACGAGTCCTGCGGCAAGTGCACGCCCTGCCGCGAGGGGACGTTCTGGATGAAGCAGGTGATGCACCGGATCGAGCAGGGCAAGGCGCTGCCCACCGACATCGACCTGCTGCTCGACGTCTCGACCAACATTGCCGGCCGCTCCTTCTGTGCCCTCGGCGACGCCTCCGCCGTGCCCGTGCAGAGCGGTATCCAGCACTTCCGTTCCGAGTTCGAGGCGGGGACCCACACCCCGGCGCGCGAGCTCTTCCCGTACGAGGCCTCAGCCCTGTTCTCCGAAGTAGGTGCCCGATGACGACGACGCCCACGCCCGCGCAGGTGGACCTCCTCACCGTCACGATCGACGGTGTCGAGGTCGAGGTCCCCAAGGGCACGCTCGTCATCCGTGCCGCCGAGCAGGTCGGCATCCAGATCCCGCGGTTCTGCGACCACCCGCTGCTCAAGCCGGCCGGCGCGTGTCGGCAGTGCCTCGTGGAGGTCTCCGCGCCGGACCGTGAGGGCAACCTGCGCCCGATGCCCAAGCCGCAGACCTCCTGCACCCTGGAGGCCACCCCCGGCATGGTGGTGTCCACCCAGCACACCTCCGCCGTGGCCGACAAGGCCCAACACGGGATGATCGAGTTCCTGCTCGTCAACCACCCGCTGGACTGCCCGGTCTGCGACAAGGGTGGGGAGTGCCCCCTGCAGAACCAGGCGATGAGCAACGGCCGGGACACCAGCCGGTTCGTCGACATCAAGCGCACCTTCCCCAAGCCGCTGAAGATCTCCAGCGAGATCCTCCTCGACCGCGACCGGTGCATCCTGTGCCAGCGCTGCACCCGGTTCTCCGACCAGATCGCCGGCGACCCGTTCATCGCACTGCAGGGCCGCGGCGGCGGCACCCCGGGCCGGGAGGTCCACGCGACCCACGGCTCGCAGATCGGCACCTTCGACGCCGACGTCCTGGACTTCACCTACGAGGGCGGCGACGCGCCCCGGCGCTCCGACGACGGCCTCTCGGGCCCGCTGCAGGGCGAGCCGGGCATCGAGGTCGGACTGTCCGCCGGCCCGATCGGCGCCGCCGAGACCGATGTCACCGGCCGCCCGTTCTCCTCCTACTTCTCCGGCAACACCATCCAGATCTGCCCGGTCGGCGCGCTGACCTCGGCCACCTACCGGTTCCGCTCCCGGCCCTTCGACCTGGTGTCCACGGAGTCGATCGCCGAGCACGACGCCAGCGGTTCGGCCATCCGGGTCGACCACCGTCGCGGTGTCGTCGTGCGCCGCCTCGCGGGGGACGACCCGGAGGTCAACGAGGAGTGGATCACCGACAAGGACCGCTTCGCCTTCACCTGGCAGGCCGCCGCAGACCGCCTCGAGTACCCGCTCGTGCGGGACGAGGACACCGGCGAGCTGGTGGAGACCAGCTGGTCGGAGGCCCTGCACCTGGCCGCCGAGGGCCTGACCCGCGCCCGGGAGACCGGAGGCGTGGGTGTGCTGCCCGGTGGACGCCTCACCCTGGAGGACTCCTACGCCTGGTCCCGCTTCGCGCGCACCGCGCTGGGCACCAACGACATCGACCAGCGGGCGCGCCCGTCGTCGGCCGAGGAGGAGTCCTTCCTCGCCCGCCGGGTGGCCGGTGCGCCGATGGACGTCACCTACACGGGGCTGGAGCACGCCGGACACGTGCTGCTCGTGAGCCTGGAGCCCGAGGACGAGTGCGGCACCATCTTCCTGCGCCTGCGCAAGGGGATGCTCGCCGGGACCGTCGCCGTCTCCACGATCGCCCCGTTCGCCACCCGCGGCACCACCAAGCTGCGTGCCTCCCTGCTGCCGGCGGCACCGGGGGCCGAGCCGGCCGTGCTCGACGCGATCAGCCCGGACTCCTCCCAGACCGCGTCCGCCGCGGTCGCCGAGGCGCTGGCCCAGCCCGGCTCGGTCATCCTCGTCGGCGAGCGAGCCGCGGCCCTGCCCGGGACGCTCACCGCCGTCGAGCGGCTCGCCGACCGCACCGGTGCCCGCATCGCCTGGGTGCCGCGCCGCGTCGGGGAGCGTGGCGGCGTCGAGGCCGGTCTCCTGCCGGGCCTGCTGCCCGGGGGACGGGTGGTCGCGGACGCCGAGGCCCGGGTGGACCTGGCCGCCGCGTGGGACGCCGAGCGGCTGCCCAGCGAGCCGGGCCGCGACCTGTCCGCCGTCCTCACGGACACGGCCGAGGGACGCCTCGGCGGCCTGCTCGTCGGCGGGGTCGACCTGCGTGACCTGCCCGACCCCGCACTGGCCCGGCGCGCGGTCGCCGCCGCCGGATTCGTCGTCCAGCTCGAGGTGCGCCGCAGCGAGGTCACCGAGCACGCCGACGTCGTGCTGCCGGTCGCTCCGCCGGTGGAGAAGGGCGGGACCTTCGTCAACTGGGAGGGCCGCCGCCGCCCCTTCGGTCAGGTGCTCGCCTCCCACCAGATGCCCGACCACCAGGTGCTCGATGCGCTGGCCGAGCAGATGGGGACCACCCTGGGCTGCGCCACGCTGGGCGACATCCACACCCAGCTCACCGAGCTGGCCGACTGGCAGCCCGCGCAGCCGCCCGCCACGGTCGCGCCCGACGCGGCCCCGGCCCGGCCCACCGGCGACCAGCTGGTGCTGGCCACCTGGAAGCCGATGCTCGACGACGGCCGCGGCCAGGACGGCGAACCCCACCTCGCCGGTACCGCGCACCGTCCGGTGGTGCGCATCTCGGCAGCCCGTGCCGCGCGGCTCGGGGCGTCCGAGGGCGCCCAGCTCACCGTGCGTGGGCCGGCCGGCACCGTCACCCTGCCGATGGCGGTGACGACGATGCCCGATGACGTGGTCTGGCTCCCGGAGAACTCCCCGGGCTCCCACGTGCACGAGATGCTCGGTG
>Ga0209487_1002037_pt1 | contig 16662 bp, 19 predicted proteins | sample Poulit2012_FD_187524 | JGI IMG/M metagenome (GOLD analysis project Ga0209487, IMG submission 187524) | Agricultural soil microbial communities from Georgia to study Nitrogen management - Poultry litter 2012 (SPAdes) (version 2) | ecosystem: Environmental > Terrestrial > Soil > Agricultural land...
CACGGGTGAGTTCTACGTCCTCACCGGCCCGCTCGGACTCGTGGATCGGCTGCGCGGCGTCACGCTGCGGCCGGCACCGCCGCCGATGGTCCTCGGCGCAGGAGGGAAGGACGGGGAGTCGGTCGACCTGCCCGTCGCCCTCGAGCGGCTCCTGCCCGGCTGGCGCGAGCGGGGCGCCGGCCCTTCTCCCCCGCCGGACGCCCGGTCGTAGGTCCGGGTCGCTGGGCGCACCTCCCGGCGTGACATGACCACCCGGATCCCCGACCGCGCCCAGCGTCCCCGGCCGCGGCGGCGCCGCACCCTCGAGCCGGGACCGGGCGCGTTCAGGCGGCCGAGGCGTGGAGTCGCCGCAGCGCGTCGGCGACCGCGTCCGGGTCCTCGACCGCGCTCATGTGCCCCACGCGCGGGACGACGACGAGCTCGGCCGCCCCGCCCAGCGCCCGCGCCATGCGCTCTGCGGACGCCTGCGGGCTGCGGGAGTCCTCGGCGCCACGCAGCACGAGGCCGGGGACCTCGAGGTCCTCCAGGGCGGACATCCGGGCGGGCCGGGCGGCCATGGCGCGCTGGGTCCACGCGATCCCCTCGGCCGGCGCCTCGCCGATCCAGCCGCGCATCCGGGCGACGACGTCCGGCCGCTCGGCCAGCGTCGTCTCCCCGAGCACCGAGTCGACCATGCCGGCGACGGCGTCCGCCCCGGTGCGCTCGGCCTCCTCGGCGACCCGGAGCCGCGTGGCGCGGGCCTCCTCGGTGTCCTCCTCGGCGTTCGTGTCCAGCAGGCCCACGGCGGCGAGCAGGCCACGGTGGCGCTCGGCCAGGGCGAGCGTGACGTACCCGCCCATCGACAGACCGGCGACGACGGCGCGCTCGACGCCGGCGGCGCGCAGCGTGGCCGCGACGGCGTCGGCGGAGGTCTCCAGCGAGGGCGCGGGGTCCCGGCCGACGGCTGCCGCGACCTCGTCCGGTGCCGGTGAGTCCCCGAAGCCGGGGGCGTCGAGCGTGATGACGGGCAGGTCGGAGAGGCGGGCAACGACGTCGTCCCACATCCGCGCGTCGAGCGGGAAGCCGTGGAGCAGGACGAGCGGGAGGCCCGCGGCCGGCCCGTGACGGTGCAGGGCGAGAGGTCCGGTGGGGGTCATGGCCCGAGGATGACACGCCCCCGGCGCCGCGTGCGAGACCTTGGCGCGGCCACCCACCGCCGCGTGCAAGACCGCGGGGCCCTCGGCGCCGTGCCGCAGCCCCGGCACGGCCCCCACCCCGCTGCCCCGGTGCGGGCTCGGCGGGCCCGCACCGGTGCGCGACGTCGTCAGTCGGTGACGTTCTCGTAAGCGCGAATGACGGTCGCCTGGGCGTCTGCGAGCGCCTGCTCGGCCGTCTTGTCCCCGAGCAGCGCCGCCGTCATGGCGTTGGTCAGCTCGTTGGTGATCTCCTGCCCCACGGGCGAGGCGCCGAAGGACTGCCCGTACTCGACGACCTCGTAGTAGGTCTGGATGACCTGGTCGAACGCCTCGTTGCCGGAGGGCACGACGTGGGCGTCGCGGATCGTCTGGTCGGCCTCGGGCGACCCGGTGAAGATGCCGGTGAACACGCCCTGGTTCTCCTCGACCGTCGCCGCCCGCGCCTCGCCGGCGCAGCAGAGGCGACCGAGCGAAGAGTCGCCGAGCTCGACGAGCGCGAGGCAGCACTCGACCAGCGCGAGAACGAGATAGCCGAACAGGCGGCGGCGGTCGAGGAACGCGAAGCCGCGGTCGCGGCGACCGAGGACCGGATTGCCGAGACACAGATCCACAACGGCATCTGGACGGTCGGCGTCGACATCGAGGCCGGCACCTACCGGGTTGCCGAGGCCCTGACCGACCGGTGCTACTGGGCGATCCTGCGCACCGGCTCCAATGGTGGCGACATCATCGAGAACGACATCCCCAGTGGCGGCTTCCCCACCGTCACGCTCAGCGAGGGACAGGACTTCGAGAACAGCTGCGGCGTCTGGAACCAGCAGTGAAGGGCGGACGAGAGATGCTCAGGGTTGGTGCTCCCGTAGTGGCTGCGGTCGCCGTCGTCGCCGGATGCGCAGCGCCGACGGCGCAGATCCCGGACGTCACCGGTGAACCCGTGGCCGACGCTGTCGCCATGCTCGAGGACGCGGGTTTCGGCGTCGTCATCGTCGGTGGCCACGAGCTCGACGACGTCGTCGACTGGACCATCTCGTCCCACTCCCCGCAGGGGGAGGAACGCCCACGTGGCGAGACCATCCGGCTCAACGTCCACAGCGCGCTGGAAGCCGCCAGCAAGGCGTGTGACGCGGGCCGGATCGGCGACGACGGGCGCAGCCTCGTTCTCGACACCGCGGGGCAGGAGAGGGGCTCGGGCGACCTCACCCTGACCGACACGCTGTGCGTGCTCGAGGAGCTCGACGTCCCGGACGTCGTGCTCGACAAGATGGGTGCCACCCGCTCGCTGGACGGCCGCCAGGAGGACAGCTGGGGCGGCATCGAGGCGTCCTGGGCCTATCACCCCGACGATGGGCTGGACGTCATCCTCGAGCTGGAGTGAACGTGCGCAGCGCCCCGGGGCGGAAGGCCTCACGCCGCCTCGCTCAGGCCCGCCGCCAGCACCACGTGTGCCAGTGCCGCCGCTCCTCCAGCCCGCCGCCGAGCAGCGGCTCGTTCGGCCAGGCGACGACGTGCGAGGTGCCCGGGGCGATGAGTTGGTTGCACCCGGGGCAGCGGTAGGACTTCTCCCCGCCGCGCACCGTACGCACGGTGTAGGGCTCGCCGCCGGGGCCGGTCTCGGTGCGCGGGATGGCACCGATCCGCTCGGGGTCGAGGGGGACGTGCGGGTCGCCGTAGGGGCGTTTGCGTCCGCGCCGGGGCCGGGCCATCAGGGCACCGAGGGGGCGGGCCGGGCGTCGTCCGCCAGCGGTGGGAGCGCCGCTGCCTCCTCCACCCGGGGCAGGCGGCCGGTGCGGATGAGCTCGCGGTACCACAGCGCCGAGTCCTTCGGCGTGCGCGCCAGGGTGTCGGGCTCGACGCGGACCAGGCCGAAGCGCTTGGTGTACCCCTGGGCCCACTCGAAGTTGTCGAGGAAGGACCACGCGAGGTACCCGCGGACGTCGACACCGGCCTCGCGGGCACGCAGGACCGCGGCGATGTGCCCGTGGAGGTAGGCCACCCGGGCGGTGTCGTGCACCCGGCCGTCGGCGGAGACGGCGTCGTCGAAGGCGGCACCGTTCTCGGTGACCATGAGCGGCTGGTCGGGGTAGGCGTTGTCGAGGGCGAGGAGGAGCTCCTCCAGTGCCTGGGGCTCGATGTTCCAGCCCATCGCGGTGTGCGGCGGTGGCACCGCGACGAGCTCGACGTCCTCGACGCCGACCCAGGGGGAGGCGGCGGAGGTGCCGTGCCCGTCCGCGCGCGGGGCGGGTCCCTCCCCGGTCCACCGGCGCGCGAGCTGGGTGGAGTAGTAGTTCACCCCGAGGACGTCGATCCGCTGCCGGGTGGTCGTGAGGTCACCCGGGCGGACGAAGGACCAGTCGGTGAGGTGCGCGGTGTCGCGCAGCAGTCGCGTGGGGTAGCTGCCGTCGAGCAGCGGCCCGAGGAAGACGTGGTTGCCGACGGCGTCGATCTGGGCCACGGCCTCGAGGTCGGCGCCGGACTCGGGGTCCACCGGGCGGGTGACGTGGAGGTTGAGCGCCACCGAGACGGGTGTGTGGTCACCGAGCTCGGCGCGGATCGCCTGGCTCGCCAGCCCGTGGGCGAGGTTGAGGTGGTGGGCCGCGGCCAGCGCGGCACCCGGCTCGGTGCGGCCCGGTGCGTGGACGCCGGAGGCGTAGCCGAGGAACGCCGCGCACCACGGCTCGTTGACGGTCACCCACAGCGCGACCCGGTCACCGAGCTCGCGGGCCATGAGCCGGGCGTACTCGGCGAAGGCGTAGGCGGTGTCCCGCGCCGGCCATCCGCCGGCGTCCTCCAGCTCCTGGGGCAGGTCCCAGTGGTAGAGCGTGACGACCGGCGCGACCCCGCGGGCGCACAGCTCGTCGAGCAGGTCGCGGTAGAAGGCGACGCCCTCGGGGTTGAGCGGGCCGCGGCCGGCGGGCTGCACCCGCGGCCACGAGATCGACAGCCGGTAGGCCTGCACGCCCAGCGCCGACAGCAGCGCGACGTCCTGGCGCCACCGGTGGTAGTGGTCGGTGGCGACGTCACCGGTGTCCCCGCCGGCCACCCGTCCCGGGGTGTGGGCGAAGGTGTCCCAGATCGACGGCCCGCGGCCCCCTTCCCGGGCCGCGCCCTCGACCTGGTACGCGGAGGTCGCCATGCCCCAACGGAAGTCCTCCCACATCACACGCTCACCCCGTTCCGCACGACCTCGACGGGTCGCAGCTCGTTGTCGGTGACCAGGACGTCGGCCCGGCGACCCGTCTCGAGGGCGCCGACGGTGTCGTCCCCGAGGACGACGGCGGGCCCGGTGGCGGCCGCGTACACCGCGTCGACGAGGTCCACCCCGCCGGCGACGGTGGTGCGGACGACGTCGAGGAGGTGGGCGGTGCCCCCGGCGATCGTGCCGCCGTGGGTCAGCCGCGCGACACCGTCGGTGACGGTGACGGCGAGCGACCCGAGCTGGTAGGCGCCGTCGGCCATCCCCGCGGCCGCCATGGCGTCGGTGACGAGCACGACGTTCTCCCGGCCGACGAGCTCGAAGACGTTGCGGACGAACGACGGCGCGAGGTGCACCCCGTCGGCGATGAGCTCCAGCACGAGCCTGCCGTCACGGGCGGCGGCGAGGAACTCGGGGATCGGGCCCGGCTCGCGGTGGTGCATCGGGTTCATCCCGTTGCACAGGTGGGTGACGGTCGGACGCGTGGAGCGGGCGGCGGTCTCCTCCGCGAGCCACCGACCGGCCTCCGCGACTGCGGCGCGGGCCTGCTCGGCGTCGGCCACCGTGTGCCCGAACGAGGGCAGCGCGCCGCCGGTGACCAGGGCGCGGCTCACGCCGTCGGGCCCGGTCACGCCCCGCGCCTCGGGCGCGAGCGTCATCGTCACCGCGTGGCCACGGCTCAGCTCGAGCAGCTCACGGGTGAGTGCGGTGTCCGGCTCCTGGATCGCGGCGGGGTTCTGGGCGCCGCAGCGCTCGGCGGAGATGAACGGGCCCTCGAAGTGGATGCCGGCGATCTCCCCCGCCTCGGCGAGGTCGGCGAGCACCGCGGTGCGGGCGCGCAGCACGTCGGGCGGGGCGGTGACGAGCGAGGCGACGAGCGACGTCGTGCCGTGGCGCAGGTGCTCGGCGACGGCGGTGCGCACCGTGTCGGCGTCCTCGGCGTCGGGGATGCTCGCCCCTCCCCCGCCGTGGCAGTGCAGGTCGACCAGGCCGGGCAGGACGTACCCGTCCGTCCGCGGTGCCGCGGCCACGGCCTCACGCAGCTCGCCCGGCGCGCTCGCGGCCGTCCCGACCCACGTGATCCGGTCCCCCGCGTAGGCGACGACGCCGTCGTCCACGACGGCGGTGGGCGTGACGACACGGCCGCGCAGCACACGCGGTGGGGCTTGGCTCATGCTCCCCATTCTGCACGCCGACCAGGCGGACCCGGCGCGCCCGGGACCGCCGGCCCCCGGCGCCCGCTCAGAAGAGCCGGGACTCCGCGTCGTCCAGGCCGCGCATGGCGTTGTAGTCCAGCACCAGGCAGCGGATGCCGCGGTCCTCGGCCAGCACCCGGGCCTGCGGCTTGATCTCCTGGGCGGCGAAGACGCCCTGGACGGGGCTGAGGTGCGGGTCGCGGTTGAGCAGTTCGAGGTAGCGGGTGAGCTGTTCGACGCCGTCGATCTCCCCGCGCCGCTTGATCTCTACGGCCACCGCCCGCTCCTGCGGGTCGCGGGCGAGGATGTCCACCGGCCCGATCGCGGTGGGGTACTCCCGCCGCACGAGCCGGTGCCCCGGGCCGAGCAGCTCGATCTGCTCGGCGAGGAGCTCCTGGAGGTGGGCCTCCACGCCGTCCTTGACGAGGCCGGGGTCCACCCCGAGGTCGTAGGAGAAATCGTGGATGACCTCGTGGAGCCGCACGACGAGCCGGTCGTCGCTCTTGGTGTGCTGGACGGTCCAGACCTCCTGCACGCCGGCGGCGACGTCCTCGGCGTCGGGCTCGCTCACCTCCAGCCGGCACGGCGGGCTCATCCAGTTGAGCGGCTTGTAGGAGCCGCCGTCGGAGTGGACGAGGACCGAGCCGTCGGCCTTGACCATGAGCAGGCGGGTCGCCGGCGGGAGGTGGGCGTCGAGCCGGCCGCTGTAGTCGACCGAGCAGCGGGCGATGACGGTCCGCACGTGTGATCCCTCCTTGCAGCTGCCGGGCGGGCCGCTCAGGCGGCGCCGCGGTCCACGGGTGGGCTGGACTCGAGCCAGCTCGTCAGGCCCGCCAGGGCCGCCGGCTCGAGCGCCAGGTGGAACTCCTCACCGCGCACCCGGCAGGTGACCTCGACGGCGCCCCACGCGCTGCCGGGCAGCGCGCGGCGACGCGGGTCGATGACCAGCTCGGCGCGCTGCCACCGGGCCTCCGGCCCGACGCGCAGCGACACCATGCGGTACCAGTCGATGCGGTCCACCCCGTAGACGGCGACACCGCTGGCCCACTCCTGGGACTCGGCGGCACGGAAGGCACAGTCGAACGACCCCACGACCCTGCTCAGCCCGCGCACCCGGAGGAACAGCCAGAGCCCGCCGAGCAGCGCGAGCACGGCGAGCAGGACGAGGACCCACAGCACCCACGCCCAGCCCACGGCAGCCCGGTCCTAGTAGTCGACAGCGGCTTCTGCGTGCTCCGCTCGCCGCTCGTCCTGCTCGTCGACGACGATCGTCACGGCGTCCTCGTCGAGCGACACGAACCCACCCTGGATCTCGACCGTCTCGCTGCCGCCACCCACCTGGGTGATGTGGACCTTCCCCGGTCGCAGCACGGCCAGGACCGGCTGGCGACCGGGGAGGATGCCCATGTCACCCTCGGCGGCGGGCACGCTGAGCGCGGACGCCTCCCCGCTCCACAGGGTCCGCTCCGGACCCACGATCTGGACCGTCAGTGCCACGCGTCAGGACTCCTTCTGGATCTTCGCCCAGTTGCGCTCGAGGTCCTCGATGCCACCGATGTTGAAGAACGCCTGCTCCGGCACGTGGTCGTACTCGCCGTCGGCGATCCGGCGGAACGCCTCGACGGTCTCGGCGACCGGCACGGTGGAGCCCTCGACACCGGTGAACTTCACCGCGGTGTAGGTGTTCTGCGAGAGGAACTGCTCGATGCGGCGGGCCCGCGCGACGGTGACCTTGTCCTCCTCGGACAGCTCGTCGACACCGAGGATCGCGATGATGTCCTGCAGCTCCTTGTTCTTCTGCAGGATCGACTTCACCCGGGTGGCGACCTCGTAGTGCTCCTGGCCCACGTACTGCGGGTCGAGGATGCGCGAGGTGGAGGCCAGCGGGTCCACCGCGGGGTACAGACCACGCGAGGCGATCTCACGCGAGAGCTCGGTGGTGGCGTCCAGGTGCGCGAAGGTCGTCGCCGGCGCCGGGTCGGTGTAGTCGTCGGCGGGCACGTAGATCGCCTGCAGGGAGGTGATCGAGTGGCCGCGCGTGGAGGTGATGCGCTCCTGGAGGATGCCCATCTCGTCGGCGAGGTTCGGCTGGTAGCCGACCGCGGAGGGCATGCGGCCCAGCAGCGTGGAGACCTCCGAGCCGGCCTGGGTGAAGCGGAAGATGTTGTCGATGAAGAGCAGCACCTCCTGCTTCTGGACGTCGCGGAAGTACTCCGCCATCGTCAGCGCGGAGAGCGCGACGCGCAGGCGGGTGCCCGGCGGCTCGTCCATCTGGCCGAAGACGAGGGCGGTCTTGTCGAAGACGCCCGCCTCCTCCATCTCGACGATGAGGTCGTTACCCTCACGGGTGCGCTCACCGACGCCGGCGAACACCGAGACACCGCCGTGGTCCTGCGCCACGCGCTGGATCATCTCCTGGATGAGGACGGTCTTGCCGACGCCCGCACCACCGAAGAGACCGATCTTGCCACCCTGGACGTAGGGGGTGAGGAGGTCGATGACCTTGATGCCCGTCTCGAACATCGTGGTCTTGGCCTCGAGCTCGTCGAACGCCGGGGGCTTGCGGTGGATCGGCCACCGCTCCTTGATCTCCAGGCGCTCGCCCTCCGCCAGGTTGAGCGGCTCACCGGTCACGGAGAACACGTTGCCCAGGGTGACGTCGCCGACCGGGACGGTGATCGGGCCGCCGGTGTCGCGCACCTCCATCCCGCGCACGAGGCCGTCGGTGGGCTTGAGGGCGACGGCGCGGACCAGGTTGTCGCCGAGGTGCTGGTTGACCTCGAAGGTCATCTCCAGGGTGCCCTCGCCCTGGCCGATGGTGGACTTGTCCACCGTGGCCACCAGCGCGTTGTAGATCGCAGGGATCTCGTCGGGCGCGAACTCGACGTCGATCGTCGGTCCGGTCACCCGGGCGATCCGGCCGATGCCGGGGGTGCCCGGCTGCTCGGTCTGGGAGTCGGTCGTCGTGGCAGTCATGTCAGCTTTCCTTCATCGTGCCGGCACTGGTGGTCTGGGAACGCACGGTCAGCTCGCCGCCAGTGCGTCGGCTCCCGAGACGATCTCGGTGAGCTCCTGGGTGATCTCGGCCTGACGCGCCGTGTTCGCCAGCCGGGTGTAGGTGCCGATGAGCTCCTCGGCGTTCTCCACGGCGGTGTGCATCGCCCGCTGCCGGCTGGCCAGCTCGGAGGCGGCCGCCTGGAGCAGCGCGTTGTAGATGCGGCTGCGCACGTAGAGCGGCAGCAGCTGGTCGAGCACGGCGTCGGCCGAGGGCTCGAACTCGTAGAGCGGCAGCGGCTTGGCGCCGGGCTCGGCGACGCCCTCGACCACCTCGAGCGGGAGCATCCGGCGGACGAACGGCTCCTGCTTGACCATCGAGACGAACTTGGTGAAGACGATGTGGAGCTCGGCGACACCGCCCTCGTCCGCCGGGGCCAGGAACGCCTTGAGCGCGACGTCGGCGATCTCGCGGGCGAGCGCGGCGTCGGGCTTGTCCGACTGGCCCTCCCAGCTCTTGACGACCCGGCGGCCACGGAAGGAGTAGAAGCCGATGCCGCGTCGTCCCACGACGTACAGGTCGACCTCCTTGCCCTCCTCCTCGGTCAGCCGCTCCATGAGCTGGTCGGCGGCGCGCAGGACGCTGGCGGTGTAGGAGCCGGCCATGCCGCGGTCGGCGGTGCACACGAGCACGGCGACGCGGTTGGTGTCGGTCCGCTCCTGCAGGAGGGGGTGGTCGGTCACCGCGTGCGAGGCGACGGCCGAGGTGGCCCGGGTCAGCGCGATGGCGTACGGGCTGGCCTTGGTGGCCTTGTCCCGGGCGCGCCCGATCCGCGAGGCGGCGATGAGCTCCATCGCGCGGAACATCTTCTTCAGCGTCTGCGTGGAACGGATCCGCTGCTTGTAGACGCGCTGCGAAGCCCCCATCGTCAGCCCCGCTTCTCGGCGACGATCTGCTCCTGCTCGCTCTCGACCAGCGGGTCCTCCTCGGGAGCGGCAGGCTCGGAGCTCAGCGGCTTGTCACCGGCGAGGAAGCCCTTGCGGAACTCCTCGACGCCCTTGCGCAGCGCCTCCTCGGTGTCGTCCTCGAGCTTGCCGGTGCCGGCGATGGTCTCGAGCACGTCGGTGTTGCGCCGCAGGTGGTCGAGCATCTCCCGCTCGAACCGGGCGATCTCGCTGGTCTCGACGTCGTCGAGGTAGCCGTTGGTGCCGGCCCAGATCGAGGCGACCTGGTCCTCGACGGCGTAGGGCGAGTACTGGGGCTGCTTGAGCAGCTCCATGAGCTTCTCGCCGCGGGTGAGCTGGGCGCGCGTCGTCGGGTCGAGGTCGGAGGCGAACATCGCGAAGGCCGCCATCGAGCGGTACTGGGCGAGGGTGATCTTCAGCGTGCCGGAGACCTTCTTCATCGCCTTGATCTGGGCGTCACCACCGACGCGCGACACCGAGATGCCGACGTCGACGGCGGGCCGCTGGTTGGCGTTGAAGAGGTCCGACTGGAGGAAGATCTGGCCGTCGGTGATCGAGATGACGTTCGTCGGGATGTAGGCCGACACGTCGTTGGCCTTGGTCTCGATGATCGGCAGACCCGTCATCGAGCCCGCCCCGAGCTCGTCGTTCAGCTTGGCGCAGCGCTCGAGCAGCCGGGAGTGCAGGTAGAAGACGTCACCCGGGTAGGCCTCACGGCCCGGCGGGCGGCGCAGCAGCAGGGAGACCGCACGGTAGGCCTCGGCCTGCTTGGACAGGTCGTCGAAGACGATGAGGACGTGCTTGCCCTGGTACATCCAGTGCTGGCCGATGGCCGAGCCGGTGTAGGGCGCCATGTACTTGAACCCGGCGGGGTCGGAGGCGGGAGCGGCGACGATCGTCGTGTACTCCAGCGCGCCGGCCTCCTCGAGCGCCCCGCGCACGGCCGCGATCGTCGAGCCCTTCTGGCCCACCGCGACGTAGATGCAGCGCACCTGCTTGCTCGGGTCGCCGGACTCCCAGTTCGCCTTCTGGTTGAGGATGGTGTCGACGGCGATGGCGGTCTTGCCGGTGCCGCGGTCGCCGATGATGAGCTGGCGCTGGCCACGGCCGATCGGGATCATCGAGTCGATCGCCTTGATGCCGGTCTGGAGCGGCTCGTGCACGCTCTTGCGCATCATGACGCCGGGCGCCTGGAGCTCCAGGGCGCGGGTGCCCTCGGCCTCGATCGGGCCCAGCCCGTCGATGGGCTTGCCCGTCGGGTCGATGACGCGACCGAGGAAGTTGTCGCCGACGGGGGTGGAGAGCACCTCACCCGTGCGGCGGACCGTCTGGCCCTCCTCGATCCCAGTGAACTCGCCGAGGACGATGACACCGATCTCGCGCACGTCGAGGTTCAGGGCCAGGCCCAGGGTTCCGTCCTCGAAGCGCAGCAGCTCGTTCGCCATCGTGCCGGGCAGGCCCTCGACACGCGCGATGCCGTCACCGGCGACGGTGACGCGACCGACCTCCTCTCCCACCGCCTCGGAGGGCTGGTAGGAGTCGACGAAGCTGTCCAGCGCCGCCCTGATCTCCTCGGGCTTGATCGTCAGCTCGGCCATTGCAGTTCCTTCTCCTTGGCGACCCGGTGGTCGCGGTATGTCAGTGGTGCGGTCTGGGGGTCAGCCGGTGAACCGGCGTCGGGCTTCCTGGATGCGGGAGAGCATGGTCCCGTCGATGACCTCGGCGCCCACCTGGATGCGCATCCCGCCCAGGACGGCGGGGTCGACCCCGACGTTCACCTGGACGGCGCGGCCGTAGGTCCGCTCGAGGATCCGGGCCAGGCGCGCCTCCTGCTCCTGGGTCAGCGGCGAGGCCGCCGTGACGTTGGCGACCAGGCGGTCGCGTCGGGCGGCCGCGAGCTCACCGAGGTAGTGGAGCGCGGCGCTGAGCGAGCCGGCGCGCGGTGCCTGGATGACCCGCCGGACGAGCTGGCGGGTCTCCTCCTGGGAGCGGTCGGCCAGGAGCGAGTCGAGAAGGTCGGCCCGTCGCTGCGGGTCGATGTCGCGCTCGGCGAGCTTGGAACGCAGCTCACGGCTGGAGGCGAGCAGCCGCTCGACGCGGAAGAGCTCCTCCTCCACCTCCAGCAGCGCGTCCCTCGACTGCGCGGCGGCGAGCACCGAGATGATGCCGAGCTCGTCGACCGCGGCGCCGAGGTCCTCCTCCTCCGACCACCGGGAGCGGACCATGCCGCCGAGCAGGTCGACCACGAGGGGGTCGACCTTCCCGTCGAACAGGGCGCCCACGAGGCGGGCCTTGTCGTCACCGGAGCGGGCCGGGTCGGTGAGGGCCCGCCGCAGCGAGCCGGAGCTCGCGAGCGTGTCGGCGACCTCGAACAGCTGGCTGCCGAGCTCACGCCCGCGCTCGCCCGCGTCGCGGAGCGATGCCTCCCACCGCTCGGTCGCCGCCGCCAGCGCGGCCTGGCTGCTCGCTCGCATCACGCCTCCGTCGTCTCCCCGACCCTCTGCTGGGCCTGGTCGGTCTGCGCCTCGAGGTCGTCGAGGAAGCGGTCGATCACCCGCTGGCGCCGCTCGTCGTCGGCGAGGGACTCCCCGACGATGCGCTCGGCGAGGGCGGTGGCCAGCACGCCGAGGTCGGTGCGCAGGGACGCGGCCGCCTGCTGGCGCTCGGCCTCGATGTGGCGCTTGGCGCTCTCCAGGATGCGGTCGGCCTCGGCCTGGGCCTTGGCCTTGACGTCGGCGGCGATCGCCTTGGCGTCCTCCTGGGCCTGTTCCCGGACCTTGGCCGCCTCGACCCGGGCCTCGGTGAGCTCGCGTTCGATGTCGGCACGCAGGGCCTCGGCCTCGGCGCGGGCGCGCTCACCGGCCTGGAGGCCGCCCTCGATCTTCTCGGTCCGCTCGTCGAGGATGCGGGTGAAGGCCGGCACGACCTTCTTCGCGAAGACGAAGCCGATGATCGCGATGCAGACCAGGGACCAGACGATGTCGTAGGTCGCGGGCAGCAGGGGGTTCTGATCGCCCCCCTCCGCTGCCTGAACCAGAGCGGTGACCATCATCAGCCGAACACGAACCCGGCGGCGAAGCCGATCAGACCGAGCGCCTCGACCAGGGCGGCACCGATGAACATGTTGATGCGGAGCGGACCAGCCACCTCGGGCTGACGGGCCGTGGCCTCCTGGGTCTTGGCGACGAGCAGGCCCAGACCGATACCGGGGCCGATCGTCGCGAGGCCGTATCCGATGGTGGCGATGTTGCCGGCGATCTCCACAGGGTGTTCCTTCCGTTGGTGTACCGGGCCCGCGCCCGGCACGTCTCGTGGTGACTCTGTCGGGGTGACGGAGCCGGGGTCAGGTCAGTGTGCGGTGTCCTCGGACAGCTGGATGTACACCGCGGTCAGCAGGGTGAAGATGAAGGCCTGCAGCGCGGCGACGAAGATCTCGAACAGGGTGAAGGCGAAGCCTGCCGCGAAGGTCACGGTGCCCAGCGCCTTCATCGCGCCCGCCGCCTCGAAGAAGAGGTAGTGGGTGGCCCCGAAGCACAGGACGAGCAGCAGGTGCCCCACGAGCATGTTGGCCAGCAGACGGATGGTCAGCGTGAGCGGCCGCAGGATGAAGGTCGAGAGGAACTCGATGGGCGTCAGGATGACGTAGAGGAGCTTCGGCACCCCCGTCGGGAAGAGGGAGGACTTGAGGAAGCCTCCCGCTCCCTGCGCCCGCACGCCGGCGGCGATGAACCCGACGTAGGCGATGACCGCGAAGATCAGCGGCACGCCGATGACGGAGGAGCCGGCGATGTTGAGGAGCGGGACGATGCCGGTGATGTTCATCGCGAAGACGCCGAAGAAGATCACCGTGAGCAGCGCGGTGGCGCGGCGCCCGCTCTCCTTGCCGAGCACCTCCTCGGCGATGTTCACCCGGACGAAGTCGAGGGCCATCTCGGCGGCGCCCTGGGCGCGGCCCGGGACGAGCCGGGCGCGGCGGGCGGCGAGCCAGAACACGGCGACGAGCACGATCGTGGCGACGATGCGCACGAGCATGATCCGGTTGAGCTCGAACGGCGTGCCTTCGAAGAGGAACGCGGGCGGGAAGAACTCGCCCTGCAGTGTCGGGGCGTGGAAGCCCCCACCCTCATCCGCAGCGGTGGACACGCCGGCGGCCAGGGTCAGGAGGGACGCAGCGGCAGACAGGACGAACCCCCAGGTTTGGTCGTGTGGTGTGCGGATCGAACCGCGTCGGGATCGGGGCAAGCCTAACGTATCCGCGGAGCGCCCCGGACCACCGGCCTGGACGCCGAGAACTGGCCGCCCGCCCGGGTCTGCGGGGTCACCGGGCGGTCCGCCGGCGGGACGAGGCCGTGGCCTCCGGGGCCCTCCGGGCGGGACGAGCGAGCTGCCCGGGCGCCGCCTCTGCCGGGACGGCGCGACGCCGACGCGGGGGTCGTGGGCCGGGTGCGGCCGCGCCGCGCCCTGTCACGGGTCACGCGTCCGTGGGCGGCTACGGGCGGGCCACCCCCTGTCACGGGTCGCGCGTCCGTAGGGCGGCTACGGCCGGACCACCCCTGGCGGGTCAGGCTCCGGCGTCGTCCTGCGCGGCCCCCGCCCCGGGGTCGACGTTGGGGACGCGCGCCTTGAGCGCCGCCGACATCTCGATGGCGATGGAGCCGAGGATCGCCAGGGAGAGTGTGACGAAGAACACGAGCGGGTGGTAGAAGTCGCGGTCGCGCAGCAGGAGGAGGACGACGAAGACGATGACGACCTTCGCCAGCCAGCTCCCGATGAAGGCCGCGCTGGCCACGTGCAGCGGCTTGTCCGCCGTCGCGAGCATGACGAGCGCCGTCGTGAGCATGAAGAAGGCGACGAGCGCGGTGCCGAGCAGCGCGCCCCACAGCCCGGGGGTGCCGACCGCGAGGTAGCCGATCACCGACCCCCCGACGCCGAGGACGGCGAGCAGCACCGCGAGCTGGCGCATCACGGTGCGGAACATCGCCCGGAGGGGGGACTGGGAGGTCATGCGGTCTCCTTCGCGTGACGGGGTCGGCGCAGCCCGGGGAGCCGACCGACAGTGACGAGCAGGGCGATGACGACGCACGCCCCGGTGCCGATGAGGACGGCGTGGCTGTCGAAGATGACGAGCGCGGCCGCGCTGAACGAGATGACGGCGGTCCACAGGTACATGACGAGGACGGCGCGGCGGTGGCTGTGGCCCCAGGCCAGCAGCCGGTGGTGCAGGTGCATCCGGTCCGGCTTGAACGGCGAGCTGCCCGCGCGCAGCCGGCGCAGCACCGCGAGGGTCATGTCGAGCAGCGGCAGGAGGAGGACGGCGACCGGCAGGAGGATCGGCACGAAGGCCGGCAGCACCTGGCCGGCGGAGAACACCGCCGGGTCGATCTGGCCGGTGACGGTGATCGCGGCGGCCGCGACGGTGAGGCCGAGGAACATCGAGCCGGAGTCCCCCATGAAGATGCGCGAGGGGTGGAAGTTGTGCGGGAGGAAGCCGACACAGGTTCCGACGACGGCGGCGATGACGACGGTGGCGAGGTTGGAGTAGTCGCCCGGCGTCGCGGTGCGGGTGAGGAGATAGGTGTACCCGAAGAACGCCAGCCCGCCGATGCCGACCATCCCCGCGGCGAGCCCGTCGAGGCCGTCGACGAAGTTCACCGCGTTGATCGCGACGACGACGACGAGCACCGTCGCGATGAGGGAGAGCCGGGAGGAGCCGATGGTCAGGCCGAAGATCGGGAAGGTGATGAGCTGGACCCCCTGCCAGGCGATGAGCCCGGCGGCGAGGATCTGGCCGGCGAGCTTGGTCATCCAGTCCAGGTCCCAGATGTCGTCGGCGACACCGAGGAGGCTGACGAGAGCGGCGCCGGCGAGGATCGCCCAGGGCTGCGCCGTGGTGAAGACACCCTCGAGGAAGGGCACGCGGGAGGCGATGAGGAGGGCCATGGCGAAGCCGGCGAGCATCGCCACGCCACCCAGCCGCGGGGTCGGGGTGGTGTGCACGTCACGGGCGCGGACCGGGGTGAGCGCGTTGGTCGCGCGGGCCACGCGGAGCGCCACGGGGGTGGCGATGAACGTCACGACGGCCGCGACGAGCATGACGAGCAGGTAGACCCTCACGGTCCCTCGGCACCGCCCTCGATGTCGGGGACGACGGCGGCGAGCTCCTCCCGGCTGAGCGCACCGGCCCGGACGATGCGCGGGGGCGTCCCGGTCGCGTCGACGATCGTCGAGTGCACCCCGCCGCGGGAGGGTCCGCCGTCGAGGTAGACCTCGACCCGGTCGCCCAGGGCGGTGGCGGCCTCCAGGACGGTGGTGGCGGCCGGGCCGCCGTGTCGGTTGGCGCTCGAGACGGCGAGCGGGCCGGTCTTGGCGAGGAGGGCGAGGGCGACCTCGTCGTCGGGCATGCGCAAGGCGACGGTGCCGCCGGTGTCCCCGAGGTCCCAGGCGAGCGTGGGCTGGGCGCGGCAGATCACGGTGAGGGGGCCGGGCCAGAAGGCCTCGACGAGGGCGTGGACGCTGTCGGGCACGTCGGTGGCGAGGCCCGCGAGGGTGGTCGGCGCCGGGACGAGGACGGGTGGCGGGTGCTGACGGCCGCGGCCCTTGGCGGCGAGCAGCGCGGCGACGGCCTCGGGGTCGAACGCGGCGGCGGCGATGCCGTAGACCGTGTCGGTGGGCATGACGACGAGCCTGCCGCGGGACAGGGCGCCGGCCGCTGCGTCGATGCCGGCGTCACGGGTCTCGGTCCGGGTGCAGTCGTACACGCTCACGGGCCCGATCCTCCCACGCACCCTGGCTGGGGATGTCACCCGGCGGGCGTGTGTGATGGGGATCTGGGTCCGGGCTGCGGCGGGGCGCCTGCGGGACCGTGGGCGTTCGCTTCCCACGCGGTCGCCTGATGCCGCCCGCTCGACTGATGCGCCCGCTCGACGCGGGCTCGGACCGGTGGCCACTCCTGCCGATGTCCCGTGCGGCTCTCCCACGCCCGTGCGTGCAGGCGGCCCTCCCGGCGCCACCCCCCTCGCCCGCCTCACCCAACCCCGGCACGCCACCCGACGCGGCAGCCCCCGCGCCTGGGAGGCCCACTGCCCGCCCTCTCGAAGCGGGTGCCCCCACGTATCCCCCCCTCACAAGACCGGCATCT
>Ga0209487_1002038_pt1 | contig 16651 bp, 15 predicted proteins | sample Poulit2012_FD_187524 | JGI IMG/M metagenome (GOLD analysis project Ga0209487, IMG submission 187524) | Agricultural soil microbial communities from Georgia to study Nitrogen management - Poultry litter 2012 (SPAdes) (version 2) | ecosystem: Environmental > Terrestrial > Soil > Agricultural land...
TCCGTGTGCGCCGGGAGGGTGCGGCAGTCCGAGGCGCCGAGGAGGCATCCGAGGCATCATCTGGCCCCGAGGCATCGTCTGAGCCCGAGGCCGAGCAGCCCTGGAGCCAGGCGCCGGCGGCCTTCCGGGGCATCATCGCCCTGCTCGTCATCACGTTCTCGGGGCAGTCGATCGCCTACTATGTGACGACCACGTGGCTGCCGAGCTACCTCGCCGACACGATCGGGCTGGCCTCGGCCTCGGCAGGGGCCACGGCCTCCCTGTTCCAGATCTCGGCGCTCCTCGGCGCCTTCGGTGTGCCGCTGCTGGCCGCGCGATCGAAGGCCTGGACGCCCGTGGCGATCGTCGCGCTCCTCTGGCTGTCCCTGCCGCTGGGGCTGCTTCTGGTCCCGGGAGCCTATGGGCTGTGGGCGATCACCGGCGGCATCGCCCAGGGCGGCGGCTTCACTGCGATCTTCTCGATCATCGCCCGCACCGCCGGCAGCGACGCCCAGACCGCTTCCGCCTCGGCGAGAGTGCAGGGCGGCGGCTATCTGGCCGCCACCCTGGCCCCGCCGTTCGCCGGCTGGCTCAACACCGCCACCTCCGGGTGGACGGCACCGCTGCTGCTCGTGTTCGCGGCCACGGCCTCCTTTGCGATCACGGGACTGCTGGCCGCCCGCCGAGCCGGTCGCTTCCGCCGCGGGGGAGCCGGCGCCCGCGAGATCCTCGACGCAGACGATTAGGTTCCGAGCACGCGATCGGATTCCGGGCACAGAAGCGCCGAGGCGGCCCACCCTTTCGGTGGGCCGCCTCGGCGCAGGATGATGGGTTCGCTCAGTGCTTGGCGTCGTCGGCCTGTCCGGCCTGAGCCTCGGCGGGCTTGACGGCTGTCTTCGGAGCCGGGGTCTCGTCCTCGGACTTGGACTCGGGCACCGCGGTCTGCGAGACCTGGGGTGCGGTGGACTGACGCGAGGCCGGGGTGGAACCGACGGGCCGGGCGTCGGCCGGACGGTTGTTCGGCAGCGGGGTCGACCAGGGATCCTCGACCGGCTGCGCCTTCTTCCACACGTAGTAGCCGACTCCGGCGGCCGATCCGATGACCAGCGTCCACACGAGCGCGGTCTTGCCTCGACCGGACTTGCGGGCGGTGTCCTTCTCGATCTTCTTCCCGGCGCTGGCGAGTGCCTTGCGGGCCTTCTTCATGGCCTTCTTGTCGCCGGTGAGACGGACGGCGAGATCGTCGATGAGCTTCGGGGTCTCGACCGTGGACAGGGAGGTCGCGGCGTTCGATGCGAACTTGCCGGCGCGCTCGGTCGCCTCGGGGCGGTAGGCCTCGAGCTTGTCGGCCCACTCATGGACCTGATCGTTGGCACGATCGGCCAGAGCCTCGACCTGGGGACGAGCCTTCTCAGCGAACTCTTCGGCCTTGCCGGCCAGGGCCTCGACCTGTGGGCGTGCCCTGTCCGCAGCCTCGCGCAGCTTGGGCGCCGCGGTCTCGCTGGCATCGGCCAGGACTCGGAGCGACGTCTGCTTCGCGGAATCGAGCTTCGAAGTGAGCTGATCTCGAGTTGGGTTCTTCGACATGAACATTCCCAATCCTTAGATTTCGGTGGTCAAGTGATCGTGTCCAGTCTACGGCCTCGGGGCAAGCGCAGGGGAGGCGGTCGTCATCGAATTGTCTGCGGATAGCCTGACAGACTCGGGTCCGGGCCGGTGCGAAACTGCATTCGCCGTCTCGGCGTGGAAGAATGAGCCTATGACTACAGTCTCTACGCACACAGCAGTCCTGCACACCAACCACGGTGACATCACCATCAACCTCTTCGGCAACCACGCCCCGAAGACCGTGGCCAACTTCGTCGAGCTGGCCCAGGGCGAGCGCGAATTCACGGACCCGTCGACCGGCGAGCCGACCAAGCGTCCCTTCTACGACGGGCTCGGCTTCCACCGCATCATCTCGAACTTCATGATCCAGGGCGGCTGCCCGCTGGGCACCGGCACCGGCGGCCCCGGATACACCTTCGACGATGAGATCCACCCGGAGCTCCAGTTCGACCGCAAGTACCTGCTGGCCATGGCCAACGCCGGCAAGCAGATGGGACGCGGAACCAACGGTTCGCAGTTCTTCATCACCACCGCCGAGACCCCGTGGCTCAACGGCAAGCACACCATCTTCGGCGAGGTCGCCGATGAAGCGAGCCAGAAGGTCGTCGACGCCATCGAGGGCGTGCCCACCGGCGCGATGGACAAGCCGGCCGAGCCCGTCGTCATCGAGAAGGTCGACATCTCCCAGCAGTGAGCACCGCCCTGAGGTGAGCATCGGCGCCGAATGAGTACCATGGTGTGATGGACACACCGGACAAGGGCTCGGCACGGGAAACCGGCCGGGCCCTTTCTGTGTCCCCGCCGCTGGTCACCCGCACGATCCTCATCGTCACCGCCGTGGCCTTCCTCGTCGAGCTGGTGCCTGGGCTCAACCTGCTCCACCGGCTCAGCTTCGTTCCCGCGCTCGCGATCGAACAGCCGTGGCGGGTGCTGACCGTGGCGCTCGTCCATGCGCAGCCCTCACCGTTCCATCTGCTGGCGAACATGATCGGGCTGTTCTTCTTCGGCACTTTCGTCGAGCGGGCACTGGGCCACTGGCGGTTCCTCACCGTCTACCTCATCGGCACGGTGGGCGGTTCGGCCATGGTGCTGCTGCTCGCCGAGCCCTTCAGCCGCGACTGGGTGACGAACCACATCGGGGCCTCGGGGGCGGTGTTCGCGATCATCGGGGTCCTGTTGGTGCCCACACGGCGCCTCGACCGCAACCTCACCGGGGTCGTGGCCTTCGTGGCGCTCAACTTCGGCTACGGATTCCTCGTCGAGGGAGTCTCCTGGCAGTCCCACCTCGGCGGGCTGATCACGGGCTTCGTGCTCGGCTGTGCGGCACTGCTCGTCCCGCGGCGGCACGACGGCGCTGGCAGTGCCGGCATCCGCGGAACCGGTCCCGTCAGGACCGTCGCGTCGACGGCGATCTTCGCGGCAGCCTCCGCGGGGCTGATCGTCCTCATGCTGGCAGCCGGGGCATGGCGCCTGGTCGGCGCGGGGTACTGAGAGTCCTGACCGAACCGGCCATTTGTACCAGACACAGGGCGATTTGTGTGCATCCGGCGGTGGAAAAACAGTTGTCCACAGGCCTTATCCACATGGTGGATAACTTACACGGGTGTATTTACCCTGGTCAGAGCCTTAAAATAATTTATCCACAGGAGACGCACCCGGCTTGGGTATAACTTGCGCCTTGTGGATAGCTGCAGCTACCGCCAGCGTGTGGACATGATCAGCCCCGCCACGAAGAAGGCGAAGCCGATGAGGATGTTCCAGTTGCCCCAGGCCTCGACGGGGAATGCGCCCTGGGAGACGTAGAAGGTGACCAGCCAGATCAGACCGACGAGGAGGAGCCCGATGAGCACGGGCAGGAACCAGCTCGGATTCGGCTTGATCGTCTGCTGCCCCGAGGTCGAGGTGTAGCTCGCGGTCTTGCGCCCCTTCGACCGCTTGGCCGGATTGCCCGAACGGGAGGTGCGCTTGGCGGTCCCCGCCTTCGAGCCTGCGCCCTTGGAGGACTTGGAACCTGAGCTCTTCGACCCGGAGGACTTGGAGTCCGAGCCCTTCGACGACTTCGCGGTCTTCGACGACTTCGCGGAGGCCTTCGTCTCAGAAGCCTTGGAGTCCTTCGACTCGGTCTTCTCGTCCTCGCCGGACTCGGCTGCGTCGGTTTCCTCGGCGGACTCGGCCCTCTGTGCTGCGGACTCGTCTGCCGTGGTCTCCTCCGCCGCCTGGGTGTCTGCGGCTTCGGTGTCTGCCGACTCGGTGTCGACTGTTTCGGTCTCGACTGCCTCGACCTCGTCGCCGGACTCGAACTGCTTGCTCTTGGCAGCCGATGTGCGAGAAGTGCGCTGGGGGCGCTGGGTCCGTCCTTTGGACTTGGCCACGAGTACTCCTTTAACGGTCGACCTCGGAAGGGGCCGCCGAGTCAATGGTTGGGGACAATCGCGACCAGTCTACTGCCGACGGGGGTCGCAGGGAAAAACTCCGACTACCCTGAAAGCCGCCGGAGAGCGCCCCGAACGGTGATTCCCATAGGATAAAGTGCATAGGGGTGTCCCCGCCTGTCGCTGAGACGGGCTCTGACAATGCAGTGACAGTCACGGAGCAGCAGTGGTGAATAGTTCCTCCTCGGCCGACGAGCCGAGCGCGAATCCGCCTTCGCGACCCACCATTCGGCCTGCGCAGAGGCAGAGCCCCGCCTCTCACTCCACCGGCCACCCCGGTGCCGACGACCTCTCAGGTGCTCACGATCAGCAGTCGCTGCCCAGTCGACGCGAACTGCGCCGACGTGAGGCCGAGGCGGCCGCAGCCCAGGGCAGGCCGACCGCCGTCTACTCCGATGCCCCGCCCATGTACGCCGAGCAGGCGACCCAGGCGATGCCCGCGGCCTCCCAGGCGATGCCTGCGGCAGGTGGGGGCCACCTCGGCGATGGCCGGCCTGACGAATCCGGTCGCCGTCGGCGACGCCGGCCCGCGCAGCGCGAGCGGCTGGGACCGATCCGGGCAACCGTGCGGACCTTCGGCGAACTGTGCATCACCGCCGGCCTCGTGCTCATCCTCTTCGTCGTCTGGCAGCTGTGGTGGACGGACATCCAGGCCAACCGTGACAACGAGGTCCTCGCCGACGAGCTGACCCAGGACTGGGCGAACCAGGACCCGAACGAGCTTCCCGATGACCCGGACGAACCCGTGGTCGCCGATCCGGTGGACAAGAACAGCGCCTTCGGCATCTTCTACATCCCGCGCTTCGGCGACGACTACTACCGCACCGTGGCCGAGGGCGTCGACCTCGAACCCGTGCTCAACCGGATGGGCGTGGGCCGCTACCCGAACTCGGCGATGCCCGGCGATGTCGGCAACTTCTCCGTGGCCGGTCACCGCGTGACCTACGGCAAACCGTTCAATCAGATCGCGGAGCTGCGCCCCGGCGATGAGATCATCGTCCAGACGAAGGACGGCTTCTACACCTACACCTTCCGCAACTTCGACATCATCCTGCCCGATGCCGTCGAAGTGCTCTCGCCGGTCCCCGATGAGCCCGAGTACAAGGGCAAGGACCGGATCCTGACGATGACGGCGTGCAACCCGATGTTCTCGGCCCGGGAGCGCTACGTCGCCTACGCCGAACTCACCGACTGGACCCCCGCCCAGGACGGACCGCCGGAGAGCATCGAGGATTCGAAGGCATACGACAAGGTCACTGAGAACGGTGGTGCATAGGATGTACGCATTCATCTGGCGTCTGCTTCCCGGCAATTGGTTCGTCAAGCTCATCTTCGCCCTCATCCTCATCGCGGCGGTCGTGCTGCTGCTCATGCAGTACGTGTTCCCCGTCATCGCGCCCTATATGCCCTTCAACAACGCAACCGTGACCGATGGTGGCCAATGACCAAGATCCTCGTCATCGACAACTACGACAGCTTCGTCTACACGCTCGTGTCCTATCTGCGCCAGCTCGGGGCCCAGGTCGACGTCGTCCGCAACGACGACATCCCGGCAGTCGATGTGCCCGAGACCGTGAGCGCCTACGACGGAGTCCTCCTGTCCCCGGGGCCCGGTGTCCCCGCCGAGTCCGGCGTCTGCCCGTCCCTGCTGGCCTGGGCCGAGACCGCCGATCTGCCCGTCTTCGGCGTCTGCCTGGGCCATCAGGCCCTCGGCGAGGTCTTCGGCGCGCAGGTGACGCATTCGCCCGTGCTCATGCACGGCAAGACATCGGTCATCACCCACGACGAGCAGGGCCTCTTCTTCGGCTGCCCGAACCCGCTGACGGTGACCCGCTACCATTCGCTGGCGATCGTCGACGAGACGCTCGACCTCGAGAAGTTCGAGGTCACCGCGCGCACCGAGGACGGCATCGTCATGGCCATCGAGCACCGCGAGAAGCCGCTCTTCGGCGTCCAGTTCCACCCCGAGTCCGTGCTCACCGAATGCGGCTATCTCATGCTCGGCAACTGGCTCGAGGTGTGCGGGCTGGAAGGCGCGGCCGCCTCCGCCGCGCAGATGTCCCCTTTGGCTTCCGCGATCTCCTGAGAGCCCAGAGCGATCTCCTGACGGTCGAAGGGTGTTGCCCGAGGCCGCCGGTCGCTAAAATCGGGGGCACACAGTTCGCGCATCCGATGGAGCCGCGCTGACTGGGGAAGGACCCGCGATGTCAGAACCGAGCTATCTGCGAGAAGACCCGTTCTCCGAATTCACCGTCCTCGAGGTGCCGGCCTGTCCGGCCGCGGTCGTCGAGGCCCGGGACGTGTCCTGGGAGGACCTGCCGAGGCTGTTCGACCACACCTTCTCCGGTCTCTTCCCGGTCCTGACCGAGGCCGGGGCCGAACCCGCCGGGCCGGCGTTCGCCCTCTACACGAGGCAGCCGAGCGAGACCGTCGACCTGCAGGTGGGGATCGCGATCTCGAAGGGCCTGACCCGGGCGGAGCCGATCGCGCACGGCCTGCTGGTCATCCCCTCCGAGCTGCCCGCCGGATCGATGGCCGTCCGCAGTCACATCGGCGGCTATGACGGTCTGGAACAGGCCTGGGCGCAGCTGCTCGAGGCGGCCATCGAGGCCGGCCATCATCCGGGTCTGCCGTTCATCGAACTCTATGTCACCGAGCCCGGCGCCGAGGCGGATCCGGCGAGTCTGCGCACGGATCTCTTCCTCACCCTCGACTGACGTCCTGTCGACTCCCGAGAACGCGCTGCGGGCTCAGTCCCTGCCCGCGGAATCTGCCCAGCCGTCGAACAGGCCGCCCGAGCCGCCCATCGAGTCGGTGTCCTTGTCCTTGTCATCTTCGTCGCCGTCGTCATTGCCGTCGTCGTCGCTGCCGCCGTCATCGGAAGGAGACGTCGGGATCCCGCCGGGCACCGACGGCATGGTCGGTGAGGGCTCCGAGGGCTTCTTCGCCACCTTCACGGTGATCTCCGTTCCCTGCTTGACCTCTGTGCCGCCGGTGGCCGACTGCTCGAAGACCTTCTTCTCGTCTTCGTCGTCGGTCTCGACCTCTTCGGTCTTGCACTTCAGCTGATAGTCATCGCCTTCGAGGATCTTGCAGGCCTCGTCGGCGGACTTGCCCGTGACATCGGGAACCTCGACCATGCCGGAGGAGACGACGAGATCGACGTTCGAGTCGACATCGACCTCCTGACCGTCACCGGGCTTGGTCTCGATGACCACGCCCTTCTCCACATCCGGAGAGTTCTGCGAGATATGGGTGCCGGCCTGCAGCTTCGCGTCGTTGATGATCTTCCGCGCCTCCTCCTCGGTCTTGCCGGAGACGTCGGGGACCTTCACGGATTCGGGGCCGGAGGAGACGATGAGTTTGACGATGCTGTCCTGCTCGACCTTCTGACCGCCGGGAGGATCTGTTTCGATCGCCTTGCCCTCGTCGACCTCGGCGCTGTACTTCTCGTCCGTGTCGACTCTCAGCCCCTGTTGGATGAGCGCGTCCTCGGCCTCGTCGGCGTCCATGCCGGCCACATCCGTGACCTCGACCTGGACGATCGGTTCGGGTTTGTTGATCTCGTACACCCACAGGGCCACGGCCGCCAGGGCCAGCAGGACGAAGATGCTGCCGATCCAGATCCAGGCCCGGGACCGCTTCTGCGGGGGCCTCTCCTCCTGTTTGGCCATGATCGTCGACATGGGACCGGTCTCCGGGGCCGCCTCGGCGTCGGAGGCATAGGGCGTCTGCCCGGTCATCGGCGGGGCCATCATCGGATAGGCCTGGGTGGCGTCCGCGTCGTCCTCGAAGCTCATGGGACGACCGTCGCGGGCGGCGAGCACGTCCTCACGGAAGGTGTAGGCGTCCTGGTAGCGGGTGTCGCGGTCCTTGAGCAGGGCGTGGAGGACGAGACGGTCGACGGCCGGCGGGATGGTCGAGTTGAACGCGCTCGGCGGCTGCGGGGTCTCTCCGACGTGCTGATAGGCCACGGCCAGCTGGGAATCGCCGACGAAGGGCGGCCGTCCGGCCAGCAGCTCATAGAGCAGGCAGGCGGTCGAATAGAGGTCGGAGCGGGCGTCGACGACCTCCCCGCGGGCCTGTTCGGGGGACAGGTACTGGGCGGTGCCGACCACGGACTGGGTCTGCGTCAGACCCGAGTTGTCCTTGAGCGCCCGCGCGATGCCGAAGTCCATGACCTTGATGTCGCCCTCGGGTGTGAGCATGACGTTCGCGGGTTTGATATCGCGGTGGACGATGCCGTTGCGGTGGGAGTACTCGAGCGGGGCGAGGACGCCGGCGATGACGTTGAGCGCCTCGTCGACGGTGAGCGTGCCGTGCTCGTTGAGCACCTCGCGCAGGGTCTGGCCCTCGACGTACTCCATGACGATGAACGGCACGGACACACTCGAGCCGCCGGATTCGACGAACTCCTCCTCACCGGAGTCGTAGACGGCCACGATGCCGGGATGGTTGAGACCGGCCGCGGACTGGGCCTCCCGCTTGAGGCGGGTGTGGAACGAGGGATCGCGGGCGAGATCGGACCGCAGAAGTTTGATCGCCACCCGGCGGCCGAGCCGATTGTCGACGCCCTCGTGCACTTCTGCCATGCCCCCACGGCCGAGGAGCGCACGAATCTCGTAACGCCCCGACAGCACCTTGGGTTCAGTCATTGATGTCCTCCGCTTATCTCACCCGCTGGGTTCATTCTCACCCATCGCCGGGTCGAGTCTCAGTATTTCAAACTCTCGGCTGATCGTTCAGGGTCTATTCATCGCCGCTGTTCCCGTCCGTGCCTCCACCTCCGGCGTCGGCGTTGCTGGCACTGTTCGACGATTCGGAACCGCCTCCGGACCCGGTGTCGCCGCCGTTCGAACCGCTGTTCGAGCCGGAATCGCTGCCGGAATCCTGGCCCGCGGAGCTGTCGGCGTCCGAACCGGTCGAGTCCGAGGAACTCTCTGAATCGGCTTCGTTCGCCGACTCCGAGGAGCCTCCCGACTCCGAGTCCGAACCGGAATTCGACTGGCTGCCCTCGGAACCGGAGTCCGAGCCCTGCGAAGACGAACTCGACGAACCGGACGATCCCGAGTCGGAGTCCGAGTTCGATCCCGAGTCATTGCCCAGACCCGGATCGGATCCGGAGTCCGAACCGGTCTCCTCCGGGGCCTCGACGGGACCGCCCGAGATGTAGAGGGTCACGGTGTCGCCCTCTTCGAAGGTGTAGCCGTTGTCGCCCTCGCCGACATCGGCGACGGTGCCGGCGGCACGATCCGAGTCGATGGTCGTGGTATCGACTTCGAGTCCCTTGTTCTCGAGGTTCTGCGTCGCCGAGGCCTCGGTGAGTCCGATGTAGTCGTTCGGATCGATCTCGATCGTGCTCGGGGCCTGCGAGGTCGGCGCCGAGGTGGATGGATCCGGTTCGGGTTCGGCATTGTTCCCGCCGAGGAAGTACCACAGCAGGGAGCCGACGGCGATGAGGGCGATGATCGCGAGGATCCAGATGAGCACCCGGCCCTTGTTCGACGCCTTGTTCTCGACGTCCTGGTTCTGCGGGTCGAGCTCCCCGTCGCCTGCCGCACCGGCACCTGCGGCCCCGGCGGCCTCGGCCCCGTTCGGGTAGACCTGAGTGGCGTCATTGGACGCGGTGACGGGCATCGCCTTCGTCGTGGGCACGGGCTCGGGATTGTTGAAGACCTGGGTCAGGGCCTCGGAGGCGGCATTGCCGTGCCGCATCTGCGGCAGCAGCTCCTCGGCCCCGGCGACATCACCGGCCGAGAGCGCCTCGGCGGCCTTGGCCACCTTCATGGCGTCGGCGGGCCTGCGGTCGGGCTTCTTCTCCAGCAGGCAGTCGACGAAGCGGCGCAGCGGTTCGGAGACCGTGTCCGGCAGCGGCGGATGCTGCTGATTGACCTGGGCGATGGCGATCGCGACCTGCGAATCGCCGGTGAACGGACGCTGCCCGGCCAGGGCCTCATAGGCGATGATGCCCAGGGCGTAGAGGTCCGAACCTGGGCCCGAGCCCTTGCCGGTGGCCTGTTCGGGAGCCAGATACTGGGCGGTGCCCATGACCTGGCCGGTCTTCGTCAGCGGGGCCTGATCCGTGACCCGGGCGATGCCGAAGTCCGTGATCTTGACCCGGAAGTCCGGGGTCATGAGGATGTTTCCGGGCTTGATGTCGCGGTGGATGACACCGACCTTGTGCGCGGCCCCCAGCGCCTGAGCGGCCTGGGAGACGATGCTCAGCGTATCGGTCTCGGACAGGGGGGCGCTGCGTTCGATGATGGCCGACAGCGCCTCACCGGGAACGTACTCCATGACCAGATAGGGCGAGCCCTGTTCGTCACCGTAGTCGTAGACCCCGGCGATTCCGGGATCGGAGACCCGCCCCATGTTCTGCGCCTCGGCGCGGAAGCGGGCGAGGAACGTCGACTCGGACAGGTATTCGTCCTTGAGGATCTTCGCCGCGACCTCACGGCCGAGCACGGAGTCCACACCTTTCCAGACCTCGCCCATGCCGCCGACGGCGATTCGGGAGGTGAGTTTGTATCGGTTGCCCAACAGGGTGCCTTCAACGGGTCTCATTTCTCGACCACCGCTTCCATCATGTTCTTGGCGATCGGCCCGGCGACCGTCGCACCATAAGCTTCATTGCCCGCGTTTCCGCCGTTCTCGACCACAACCGCGACGGCCACCTCGGGGTCGTCGGCCGGGGCGAAGGAGATGAACCAGGCGTGAGGCGCCGCGCCCTCGGCATGCTGAGCGGTGCCGGTCTTCGCCGCGACCTTCATTCCGTTGATCTTCGCCACCGAGCCGGTGCCGTTGTCGACGACTCCGGTCATCATCTGGGTCAGCTGTTCGGCCGTGTCACCGGAGACGGGACGGGAGAGCTCCTCGGGGCGGGTCTCGGAGATCGGTTCGAGGGTGTTCGCGTTGAGCACCCGGTCGACGAGCTGGGGCTTCATCATCTTTCCGCCGTTGGCGATGCCCGCGGTCATCATCGCCATCTGCAGCGGAGTGGACTTGACGTCGTACTGTCCGATCGAGGAGTAGGCGAGCTGCGGCGGGTCGAGGTCGGTCGGGAACGTCGAGGGCGTCACGTTCAGCGGGATCTCGAGGTCCTTGCCGAAGCCGAACTTCTCCGCCTGCTCGTGGATCGTGTCCTCGCCGAGGTCCATGCCCAACGAGGCGAAGGAGGTGTTGCAGGACTCGGCGAGCGAATCGGCCAGGGTCGGCTGGCCGCCGTTGCGACAGGCCCCGGGATGGGAGTTCTTGATCTGCAGGTTCGTCTGCGGCATGTCCAGCGCCGCCGGGCCGTTGAGGGTGGAGTCCGGTGTGTAGTCCCCGGACTCGAGGGCGGCCGCGGCCACGAGGACCTTGAAGGTCGATCCCGGCGGGTAGAGGTTGCCGCCGATGGCGCGGTTGTAGGCGGGTTTGCCGTCGGCGGATTCGAGATTCTCGAAGGCCGAGCGAGCCTCGCCCGCGTCATGGCTGGCCAAGGCGTTCGGGTCCCAGCCGGGAGTCGAGGCCATGGCCAGGACCTTCCCGGTCTTCGGGTTGAGCGCTACGGCAGCACCGTTCTGATTGCCCAGCCCGTCCCAGGCCGCCTTCTGCACCTCGGGATCGACCGTCAGCTCCACGGCCGCACCGCGGGGCTGCTCACCGGTGAAGAAGCTGCCGACCTTGTCGTAGAACAGGGCGTCGGAGTCACCGGAGAGGTAGTCCCCGGCGGCGCGTTCCATGCCCGAGGCCCCGGACACGACCGAGTAGTAGCCGGTGAGCGAGGCGTAGGCGCGCGGGTCGAGACCCTCGGATCCGTACTTGCGCTGGTACTTGTACTTGTCGTCGACGGGTTCGGAATAGGCGATCGGGGTGCCGTCGACGAGGATCGGTCCGCGGTCGCGGGCGAGCTGATCGAGGACCTGCCGGTTGTTGAGCGGATTGTGGTTGAGGGAATCCGCGGTGACGTACTGGACCCAGCTCGTCGATCCGAACAGGAGCGCGAACATGACGAATCCGACGACGGCGATATGCGTCAATGGCTTCTTCATCGTTCACCTCCGGCAGGTCCCAGGTAGTCAGTCGGTGCTTCCTCATCGGCGCGGCCGAGAGTCGTGGTCGGCGCCTCCTCGTCGCTCGTGTCCGCAGTACGGGAGGTCTCCGCCCGCCCGGGCGCTCCCGAGGGCTCCGGGTCCTCGGTGATCTTGAGGACTCCGGTGTGGAAGTCCTCGACGGGTCGCCGGGCGTTGTCCGAGATCCGCAGCAGCAGGGCGATGATCATCCAGTTCGCGATCAGAGAGGATCCGCCCTGGGCGAGGAACGGCGTGGTCAGACCCGTCAGCGGGATGAGGCGGGTGACGCCGCCGACGACGACGAAGACCTGCAGGGCGATCGTGAAGGACAGTCCCGTGGCCAGCAGGGTGCCGAAGCCGTCGCGCAGCTGCTGGGCGGTGCGGATGCCGCGCTGGAAGATGAACAGGTAGCACAGCAGGATGACGAAGAGCCCGGCCATGCCGATCTCCTCGCCGAAGCTCGCGTAGATGAAGTCGGACTCCGCATAGGGGACCATGTTCGGTCGGCCCTCGCCGAAGCCGGTGCCCACGAGTCCGCCGTTGGACATGCCGAACAGCCCTTGGACCAGCTGGTAGGACCCGCCGGGTGTCTTGTTGTACTCCTCGGGGCTGAGCGCGTTGAGCCACCCGGACACGCGCTGTCCGACGTGGGAGAACAGAAAGGTCGCCGCGACCGCCCCGGCGGCGAAGAAGCCGAGTCCGAGGATGATCCACGAGACCTTGGACGTGGCGACGTAGAGCATCGCGACGAAGAGGCCGAAGAAGAGCAGGGAGGTGCCCAGGTCCTTCTCGAACACGAGGATGCCGACGCTGGCGACCCACGCGATGACGATCGGGCCGAAGTCGCGCAGGCGGGGGAAGCGGATGCCGAGGATCTTCGGCCCGGCGGCCACGAGCTGGTCCTTGTAGCTGACGAGATAGCCGGCGAAGAAGATCGCCAGCAGGATCTTCGCGATCTCACCCGGCTGGAAGGACAGAGGTCCGACGCCGATCCAGATGCGGGCGCCGTTGATGGTCTTGCCGATGCCGGGAATGAGCGGCAGCAGGAGGAAGACCAGGGCGGCGAACCCGGACACATAGGTGTAGCGGCGCAGCCAGCGGTGGTCCTTGACGACGAAGATGACCGCGATGGCCAGGCCCACTCCCAGCGTCATCCAGATCAGCTGGGTGAGTCCGGAGCCGAGGTACTCATCGCGACCGAGGTCGACGCGGTAGATCATCGCCAGCCCGAGTCCGTTGAGCAGGACCGCGATCGGCACGAGGACGGGATCGGCGTACTTCGCCTTGATCCAGATGACGACGTGGAGGATGAGGCCCAATGCCGCCAGCCAGCCGGCGTAGCCGTAGACATTGGCTGGGATCGTGTCCTCGACACCGAGGCCGACGAGCGCATAGGCGCTGGTGGCCACGGCAATGGCCAGGATCAGGAGACCGAGCTCGGCCAGGCGGTACGGTCTGGGGCGCGCGATCTGCGATTGAGCCTGGTTCATCACTGCGACTCCCGGGTGATGGCGTCACTGGGGTCGGCCGAGGACGAGTTCGGCGGGGAGGGAGCAGGGTCGGTCGGGCTCGTGGAGTCCTCGACATTGCCCGTCACCCCTGTGGAGCGCTCGGCCTCCTTGCGCAGGTTGTCGATGATGCGGTCGGCCTCATCGCGGGAGCCGGCGGGGATGGACCCGCGCAGACGGTCCTGCGAATAGCTGTTGAGGCTTCCGACCTCGATGTCCGTGGTGTCCTCGAGACGACTGAGCTCGATCGGGCCCAGCGTCGTGTCGAGTCCGCGGTAGAGCGAGACCTTGCCGTCGTCGTCGGCGACGTAGTACTGGTTGCTCACGTAGTTGTAGGCGAAGAATCCCCCCACGATCAGGGCGATGATGACCAGCCCGGTGATGATCCAGCCGAGGAAGGATCTTTTGCCGACCTCTTCGCCGAGGTCGTCGTCCTCCTCACCCTCGCCGGAGCCGGTCCGCAGGGGCTTGGTGTCCTCGTGTCCGGTCTTGCCGTCCTCGTCTCCGGGCACGGCCTGCAGGGGCACGGTGTCGGTGGGGATGTCCCCGTCGCCGTAGCTCGCCTCGGTGTCGGTGGGGGCCTCGGTCTCGGGGTTCGCCCCGATCGCGGCGTAGCGGGGGTTGAGATGGACGGAGCCGACGGAGACGCCGGCGGTGGTCTCGACCTCGCCTTCGAGCACGTCGCCGACGACGACTGTGACATTGTCGGCCCCGCCCCCGGCCAGGGCCAGGTCGATGAGCTGACGGCAGGCCTCGTCGGGGTCGGCCACCTCGGTGAGCACACGGGAGATGTCGTCGAGGTCGGCGAAGCCGGTCAGCCCGTCGGAGCAGAGCATCCAGCGGTCGCCGACCTGGGCCTCGCGCAGGGACAGATCGAGATCGGGGGAGGCACCGACATCGCCGAGGACCTTCATCACCACCGACCGCTGCGGGTGGGTCTCGGCCTCCTCGGCGGTGATCCGTCCCTCGTCGACGAGCATCTGCACGAAGGTGTGGTCGTGGGTGATGGGCTGCAGCTTGTCGTCGCGCAGCACATAGCCGCGCGAATCGCCGATGTGGGCGAGCGCGAACCGGTTGCCCGGCGCGCGCAGCACCGCGGTGACCGTGGTGCCCATGCCCGCGAGCTCGGGCTGTTCGCCGACTCCGCGGCAGATCCGATCATTGGCGTCGAGGATCGAGGTGCGCAGCAGCTCGAGGGCGTCGTCACCAGCGGGTTCGCGGTCGAGTTCGGCCAGCCGGGACACGGTGATCGCCGAGGCGACGTCTCCACCGGCATGGCCGCCCATCCCGTCGGCGATGAGGAGGAAGTTCGGACCCGCATAGCCGGAGTCCTGGTTGTTCTTACGCACCAGCCCCGTGTGAGACCGGGCTGCCGAACGGAGTGTGATGGTGCCGTCGGTCGTCACGAGCGGGTCTCCAAGGTGGTGTGTCCGATGGTGATCCGGGTGCCGATGCGCAGCTGGACGGGTCCGGTCATGGGCGAGCCGTCGACGATGGTGCCGTTCGTCGAACCGAGGTCCTCGAGCATCCATGCACCGCGCTGGGCGGAGATCCGGGCGTGGTGGCTGGAGGCGAAGTCGTCGTCGATGACGATCGTGTTGTCCGGTGCTCGGCCGAAGGTCACCGGCGCCCCCGACAGCATGAGGGAGGTTCCGGCCAGCGGGCCGTCGGTGACGGCGATGGTGCCCGGATGGGCGTGGGCGACCGGGGCTGCGGCGGGACGGGGCGCGGGAGCCGGCCGGGAGGCCGGTGCGGGTGCGGACCGAGAGCCGCCTCGGCGGGACTTGCGGCTGCGTCGGGGACCGAAGATGTCCCGGCGCAGCACTCCGGCGACTCCGAGGACGAAGAGCCAGAGGATGACGAAGAAGGCCAGCCGGAAGACGGTGACGGTGAATTCGCTCACTGGGCGTCCCGCTCGCTGTAGCGGATCTCGGCCTCACCGGCGAGGAGGACATCGCCGTCGGACAGGTTCGCCGAGGTGAGCTTGCGTCCGTGCAGGAGCGTGCCGTTCGTCGAGCCGAGGTCATTGGCCACGGCGTGATCGCCTTCGACGATGATCTCGAAGTGGCGCCGGGAGACCCCCGGATCGTCGATGACGAAGTCCGAGCTCGACGAGGAGCGGCCGAAGGTGTTCGTGCCCTGGCGCAGCGTCTGCGTGCGGCCGTCGATGCTCACACTGGCCTCGATGGTGCGCTGGCGCGCAGGCGGGCTGGATCCGGCCGGGCGGACGGTGGGGGTCGGACGTGAGGGCGGGCTCGAACGCGCGGTTTCGGGACTGCGCCGGGCAGGTGCGGGCCGGGCCCCGGAGTTCGGTGACTCGCCGACGATCGGATTGGCCCGGGAGGCGGGGTCGTAGCCGCCGCGGTTGGCCGGCTGCGCAGCCGGGGTGCCGTCGGGGCGCTCGGTCGAGGACACGACGCGGTACATGCCCGTGTCGAGGTCGTCGGCGAGGGCGAAGTCGACGGAGACGGGACCGACGAAGCTGTAGGCCTGCTCGATGGCGTGATCGCCGATGACCTGCCTCAGGTCGGAGCGCAGCTCGGACTCGAGGCCGGAGAGGCGCTCATGGTCGGTCGGGGAGAGCTCGATGGTGTAGTGGTTGGCCGTCAGCGTGCGCCCGCGGGAGACCACGGCGGCCTTGTTGTCGGCCTCGCGACGCAGCGCGCCGGCGAGTTCGACGGGTTCGACCTGCGACCGGAAAGCCTTGGCGAAGGCGCCGTTGACGACGTTCTCAAGCCCCTTCTCGAAGCGATCGAGTATCCCCATGGCACCTCCTCATCAGGTGTTGCCGTTCGCGGACGAACCGTTCGCCACGCATCTGTGCGGACCCTGACCAGGTGGTCCCGGCAGAGCACGATCTGGGCACATCAACACCCAATCCTAACGCGGTGAGGCTCTCAACTCACGTCACGCGAGTTCTCGGGGCCAAGCTGTGCTCGGATTCCCTGCCCGCGTCCAGGGAAGACTGCGGTGGTGTTGTCCAGGGAAAACGGTGGTGGCGGGGTCGCGGAGAGGCGGTGGCGAAAACCGGACGCGACTGTGATGGTTGCCACGTTTGGGCGGTTTCGCGGCC
>Ga0209487_1002039_pt1 | contig 16648 bp, 16 predicted proteins | sample Poulit2012_FD_187524 | JGI IMG/M metagenome (GOLD analysis project Ga0209487, IMG submission 187524) | Agricultural soil microbial communities from Georgia to study Nitrogen management - Poultry litter 2012 (SPAdes) (version 2) | ecosystem: Environmental > Terrestrial > Soil > Agricultural land...
CCGCCCAACCGCCGACAGCTCAATTCCTGCCGGCACCCCAGTTGCCGCCGACAGCTCAATTCCTGCCGGCACCCCAGTTGCCGCCGACAGCGCAATTCCTGCCGACGTCCCCGACCTGCGCCGGCCGACCGCGTGGCTGTTCGGCAACGAGGCCCACGGGCTCAGCGAGGGGCAGCGCGAATTGGCAGACGCCGTCGTGCGGGTGCCGATCTACGGGCTGGCCGAGTCGCTCAACGTGGCGACGGCGGCCACCGTGTGCCTGTACGCCTCCGCCCGCGCCCAGCGGGCGTAAGCCGGCGCGTCAGCCACCCTGGTAGACGTAGTCCTCCAGCTGGTCACGTTCGGCCTGGAGCTGGTCGAGCCGTTGCTTGACGACGTCCCCGATGCTCACCATGCCGGCCAGCCGTCCGTCCACCAGCACCGGCAGGTGGCGGATCCGGCGTTCGGTCATCGTGCGGGCGAGCGTCTCGACCTCGTCCTCGGGGCTGCAGGTGATCGGGGGAGCGGTCATGAGGTCCCGCACGGTGGCAGTGCTGGCGGCGGGGCCGGCGTCGTGCAGGTGCCGGATGACGTCACGCTCGCTCACCACCCCGGTGGCCTCGCCGTCGGCATCGGAGACGACGACGGCGCCGATCTGATGCTCGGTGAGCAGGCGCACCAGCTCGGTCACGGTGGCGGCACTGGTGATGGTGACGACCGCGTCACCCTTGCGGCGGAGAATGTCGTGGATACGCATAGCCACACCGTACCTGGCTGTGATGAAAGTCACACCGGCCGGGGTGGCAGCATGGATGGATGCGCGTCTTCGCCAGCCTGCGACCGCCGCCGGCGGTGCTCGACCATCTTCAGCACGCCCTTGACGGCGTTGCGCCGGTCCCGCTCGACGCGGGTCCGCCGCCGCTGCGCTGGGTGCCACCCGAGCAGCGGCACGTGACCCTCGCGTTCTACGGGGAGGTTCCCGACGGTGCGGTCGACGACCTGACGGCAGCCCTGGCCGAGGTCGCGACCGCCACACCCGCGATGGACGTCCAGCTCGCCGGGGCGGGCGTGTTCTCCGGCGCCACGCTGTGGATGGGGGTGCGTGCGGTGGACGACGAGCGCGCGCTCACCCGGCTGATGGCCGCCGCGGAGGAGGCCGGGGCGGGGATCTCGCGGATGGAGCCCCGGGACCGGCGCCGGGCACATCTCACCGTGGCCCGCCTCAGCGTCCGCCAGCAGCGCGACCGGGCCGACCAGCGCCGTCGCGCCCGGCGAGGTCGGCACCTCCCGCCGCCACCCACGGTCGACCTGCCGGCCATCGGGCACGCGCTGTCGGTCTACCGCGGCCCGGTGTGGCGGGCCACCGAGGTGGAGCTCGTCGCGTCCCACCTCGGGGCCGGCCGCAGCGGCGGGCCCCTCCACGAGGTGCTGGCGACGCGGCCGCTCGGGTAAGGAGCTGGGTCGGCCGACCGATGCGGCGAACGCCCGTGTACCCGCGACCGATGCGGCGAGCGTCCGTGGCGTAGCATGGCCGCATGCGTGAGAGCCGTCGATTTAGCGGGCCCGTTCGGGCCACGCGCTGACGCGCCTGCCGCCGTCCGAAGCCGGACGCCGCGCCGCCCGAGCGGGCAGGACGACTACAGTCCCTTGCTGGATGCCGTGAGGCACGACGACGCTCGGAAGGTACGCATGACCCCCACACCGCTGTCCCCGCTCGACGCCGACGGCGTCGCGTCCGCGGTCGACGCCGCGATCGCCGCCGTCACCGCGGCGACCACTCTCGAGGAGCTCAAGGCAGCCCGCCTGGCCCACACCGGCGACCGCAGCCCGCTCACCTTGGCCAACCGGGAGATCGGCCGGCTGGAGCCGAAGGACAAGGCCACCGCCGGCAAGCTGCTCGGGCAGGCCCGCGGCCGGGTGCAGCAGGCGATCGCCGCCCGGCAGGTCGAGCTGGAGGCCGCCGAGGAGGAGCGCCGCCTGCGCGAGGAGCGCGTCGACGTCACGCTGCCGGTCGAACGTCGCCCGCGCGGGGCCCGCCACCCGCTGGAGACCCTCCAGGAGGAGATCTCCGACTTCTTCGTCTCCCTCGGCTGGGACATCGCCGAAGGGCCCGAGGTGGAGCACGAGTGGCTGAACTTCGACGCGCTCAACCACGGGCCCGACCACCCGGCCCGCCAGATGGCCGATACCTTCTACGTGCGCGGCACCTCGAGAAATGGGACCCCCGAGCAGGACACCCCCGGCCTCGTGCTGCGTACCCACACCTCGCCGGTGCAGGCGCGCACGCTGCTCGACCGCGAGCCGCCGCTGTACATCGCCTGCCCGGGCAAGGTCTTCCGCAACGACGCCCTGGACGCCACCCACACACCCGTGTTCCACCAGGTCGAGGGCCTGGCGGTGGACAAGGGCATCACGATGGCCCACCTCAAGGGCACCCTCGACCACTTCGCCCGGGCGATGTTCGGGCCCGAGGCGCGCACCCGGTTGCGGCCCAGCTTCTTCCCGTTCACCGAGCCCAGTGCCGAGATGGACCTGTGGTTCCCGCAGAAGAAGGGCGGACCCGGCTGGATCGAGTGGGGCGGCTGCGGCATGGTCAACCCGCAGGTCCTCATCGCCGCCGGCGTCGATCCGCAGGAGTACACCGGATTCGCCTTCGGGATGGGCCTGGAGCGCACGATGATGCTGCGTCACGCGATCTCCGACATGCACGACATCGTTGAGGGAGACATCCGTTTCTCCCTGCAGTTCGGTACCACCGGAAAGGGGAACTGAGATGCCCTACGCCCCACTGAGCTGGCTGGCCGAACACGTCGCCGTCCCCGCCGGCACCACCGCCGCCGACCTCGCCGCCGCCCTCGTCCGCGTGGGCCTGGAGCCGGAGGAGATCGTCCCGCCGGCCGTCACCGGCCCGCTCGTCGTCGGCCGCGTGCTGTCCATCGAGACCGAGACCCACAAGAACGGCAAATCGATCCGCTACTGCCGGGTCGACGTCGGCCCCGAGCACAACGATGCCCCCGGCGAGGGCGCCGAGCCCGCGGACGTCGCCTCCCGCGGCATCGTCTGCGGCGCGCACAACTTCGCCGTCGGGGACGACGTCGTCGTCGCGCTGCCCGGCACCACGCTGCCCGGCGACTTCCACATCGCCGCCCGCAAGACCTACGGCCACGTCTCCGACGGGATGATCTGCTCCGCGCGGGAGCTGGGCCTGGGAGAGGACCACTCGGGCATCATCGTGCTCGGCGAGCACTACCCGGACCTCGCGCCGCAGGAGCCCGGGGCGGACGCGGTGGCGCTGCTCGGCCTGGGCGCGGAAGTCCTGGAGATCAACGTGACCCCGGACCGCGGCTACTGCTTCGCCATGCGCGGGGTGGCCCGGGAGTACTCGCACTCGACCGGCGCGACATTCACCGACCCCGGCCTGCCGGAGAACCTGCCCGGTGGCCCGCCGCCGGCCGCCACGGCAGACGGCTTCCCGGTGGAGGTGGACGACGACGCCGGCCTGGCGGGCAACGTCGGGTGCAGCCGGTTCGTCACCCGGATCGTGCGGGGGATCGACCCGAGCGCGCCATCGCCGTCCTGGATGACCGAGCGGCTCGCGCAGGCGGGCATGCGTCCGATCTCCCTGGCCGTGGACGTCACCAACTACGTCATGCTCGACCTCGGCCAGCCGTTGCACGCCTATGACCTGGCGACCGTGCACGGACCGATCGTCGTGCGCCGCGCGCGGGCGGAGGAGCAGCTGACCACCCTCGACGACGCCCGCCGCACCCTCGACCCCGAGGACCTCCTCATCACCGACTCACCAGCGGGCGAGCGTGGGTCCCGGGTGCTCGGCCTGGCCGGTGTCATGGGTGGCGCCGAGACCGAGGTGAGCGAGGCGACCACCGACGTCCTCATCGAGGCCGCCCACTTCGACCCGGTCTCCGTGGCGCGCACCGCCCGGCGGCACAAGCTGCCCAGCGAGGCAGCCAAGCGCTTCGAGCGCGGCGTGGACCCCGAGCTGCAGGCGGTGGCCGCCCAGCGCGTCGTCGACCTGCTCGTCGAGCACGGCGGCGGCACCGCCGATGCGGCCGTCAGCGACCTCGACCACACCACCCGGCCGGTGCCGGTGACCTTCCGCCTGGACGAGGCCGAGCGGCTCACCGGCCGGGCCTACGCCCCCGAGCGCGTGATCGAGCTGCTCGAGCTCATCGGCGCCACCGTGAGCGAACCGGCTGGCGGCGTCGTCACCGTCACCCCACCGAGCTGGCGGCCCGACCTCGTGGGCCCCGCCCACCTCGTGGAGGAGGTCGCGCGCCTCGACGGGTACGACGAGATCCCCTCGGTGCTGCCGACCGCCCGTGCCGGACGCGGCCTCACTCCCGGGCAGCGCGCTCGCCGAGACGTCGCCCGCGCGCTGGCCGAGCTCGGCCTCGTCGAGGTGCTGTCCTACCCGTTCCTCGGGGACTCCCACGACCGGCAGGGACTTGCCGAGGACGACGAGCGGCGCCTGGTCCTCACGCTGGCCAACCCGATGGCAGACGACGCCCCCGCGATGCGCACCTCCCTGCTGGACACCCTGCTCGACACCGCCCGCCGCAACGTCAGCCGGGGCCTGGACGACACCCGGGTCTTCGAGCTCGGCATGGTCACCCGTCCCGCCGGGGTCGGGGTGGCCGCCGCGCCCGGTGTGGACCGCAGGCCCTCGGACCAGGAGCTGGCCGACCTGGCCGCGGCGGTCCCGCACCAGCCCCGCCACGTGGCCGCCGTGCTCAGCGGCAAGGCGGCACCCGACGGGGTTGCGGGCCCGGGTCGGCCGGTCGACTGGGCAGACGCGGTCGAGACCGCGCACGTCATCGCCGGCTCGCTCGGTACCCGGGTGCAGGTGCGGGCCGCCGAGCGCGCGCCGTGGCACCCGGGACGGTGCGCCGCGGTGCTCGCTGGGGGTTCGGTCGTCGGCTACGCCGGCGAGCTGCACCCGAAGGTGGCCGACGCCTTCGACCTGCCGCGCGGCACCGCCGCCCTCGAGCTCGACCTCGACGCGCTCGCGGCCACCGCGCCGGCCGACCCGGTGCAGCCCACCCCGGTGTCCACCTACCCACCGGGCAAGGAGGACATCGCGCTCGTCGTCGACGCCGCCGTGCCCGCCGGTGAGGTGCTGGCCGTCGTGCAGGAGGGGGCCGGCGAGCTGGGCGAGGAGGTGCGCCTCTTCGACGTCTACACCGGCGAGCAGCTCGGTGCGGACAAGAAGTCCCTCGCCTTCGCGCTGCGCCTGCGCGCGGCGGACCGCACGCTGACCGCGGAGGAGACGGCGGCGGTGCGCGAGCGCATCGTCACCCTCGCCGCCGAGCGGGTCGGTGCGGTGCTCCGTCGCTAGCCTTTCCCCATGAGCACCACTGCGCGCACCGACGCTGTCCCTGCTGACGTCCCGCCGGCCCGCACCGCCCTGGTCACCGGGGCCTCGCGGGGCATCGGCCGGATGCTCGCCGTCGGCCTGGCCCAGGCCGGGCTCGACGTCGCCCTGCTCGCCCGCGATGAGCGGCTGCTGACGTCGACCGCGCAGGACGTCGAGGCAGCGGGACGGCGCGCGGTCGTCCTCACCGCGGATGTCACCGACGCGGATGCCGTGGGCCGCGCCGTCGCCACGGCCGAGGGGGAGCTCGGGTCCATCGACCTGCTGGTCAACAACGCCGGCGTGATCGACCCCGAGGTGCCGCTGTGGGAGGCCGAACCGGAGCGCTGGTGGGCGGTCGTGGAGACCAACGTGCGCGGGCCCTTCCTGCTCGCCCACGCCGTCGTGCCGGGCATGCTCGCCCGTGGCGGCGGCCGGGTGATCAACCTCAACTCCGGGTCCGGCACCCGGGACGGCGACGTCGCCACCGCCTACTACGTGTCCAAGACCGCGCTGTTCCGGATCGGTGGCGGGCTGCACGAGGCCGGCTACGACCGCGGGCTGCGCTCCTTCGAGCTCGCCCCCGGCGTCGTCCGCACCGACATGACCGCCTCGATGCGGGCCCACGAGGGGCGCACCGAGTGGACCGAGCCGGCGGAGGTCATCGCCCTAGCCGTCTCGGTCGCCCGCGGGGAGCTGGACGCGCTCTCAGGGCGCTACATCCGCGCGGGGGCGGACACCCCCGAGTCACTGCGGGAGCTCGTGGCCCGTGGCCTCGCCCCGGACGAGCGGCGGCTGCGGGTCCGCTGACCCGGTGGCCGCGGGCGCCCCGAACTCACGGGGGCGGCGGGCGCGCAGCGCCGTGAGCCAGCGGCCGAGGAGGTCCTCGAGCACTCGGATCTCGTCATCGGTCAGTACGGTGACGAGGTCGTCGTCCACGGCCAGGACGTCGCGGACGCTCCGGTCCACCACCCCGTGTCCGGCCGGGGTGAGCTCGACGAGGACGGTGCGGCCGGGGCCGGTGCTCCGTCGGACGAGGCCGGCGGACTCGGCGCGGGTGACTCGCTGGGAGATCGCCCCGGCGGTCACCAAGGTCTGGGTGGCCAGGTCCCGGGTGCTGAGGGTGTACGGGCTGCCGGAACGGCGCAGCGTGCTGAGGAGGTCGAGCGTCGCGGCGTCGAGACCGAGCCGATGTAGCGTGCGCTCACGTTCTCGCCGGAGCAGGGTGCCGACCTGCTTGGCCGCCGTGACGACGGGAATCGACCGGGTGGGCACGTGCGGAAGCTCCCGTGCCCAGGCGCGCGCGATGTCGTCGGGGTCTGGAGCAGGCATGGCACCTCCGGTACGTTTAGGTCTAAACAACGGTCGAGACTACAGGGGGAACCATGCGGACCGTACTGGTCACCGGGGGAACGCGAGGGATCGGCTACGCCATTGCCGAGTCCTTCCGGGAGACGGGCGACGACGTCGTCATCACCGGGCGGCACGAGGGGCCCCTGGCCGAGGCGGCCGAACGACTGGGCGCGCGTCCCCTGCGGGCCGATGCCGAGGACCCGGAGCAGCTCGCCCGGCTCGTCGACGCCTTCCCGGACGGCGTCGACGTCGTCGTCAACAATGCCGGCGGGTTCGCCGGCACCGCACCCGGCCCGGGGGCGGATGCCGCCGTGCACGCCGCGTACTGGCACGCCAACCTGCAGCGCAACCTCGTCGGTCCGGCACTCACCGTCACCCTGCTCGAGGACCGGATCCGGCCGGGTGGTGCGGTGGTGAGCATCGGCTCCATCGGAGCCGAGTATGCGGGCAACCCCTACTCCGTCGCCAAGGCGGCGCTCGCGGCCTGGAACGCGGGCCTGTCCGCCCGCCTCGGGCCACGCGGGGTCACCGCGAACGTCGTCGCGGCCGGGTTCGTCGACGGGACCGGGCTCTTCGGCGGTCGGATGAGCGAGGACCGACGGACCTCGCTCATCGCTCGCACGCACACGGGGCGCGCCGGGACACCCGCCGACGTCGCGGCGACCGTCCGATTCCTCGCCTCCCCGGCGGCCCGTCATCTCACCGGGCAGTGCCTGCACGTCAACGGGGGCGCCTTCACTACCCGGTGAGCGGCCCGGCGGCGACGGAGGACCGGGTCCGTCCTGGACGGGAGCGGCAGGACGGACCCGGATGTCACCGCCCAGGCGGCAGGTCCCCGTCGGCGGCGTGGCGGCCGTGCGTGGGGTCGTCGGCCGGAGACGGTCGCGGGCCGGTGGCGTCGCGGTCGGTGGCGTCACGGTCGGTGTCGGCCGCAAGGTCGGGGTCGAGCGCGTCGGCGTCCGCGCGTTCCCGCTCGACCTGCTCGCGGACCTCGTCCGCGGCCTCGGCGCGCTGCCGTGCCTCGTGCTCCTTGCGGTCGGCCTCGACGCGCGCCCGCTGGGCCTCGGCGTCGGCCTGGAGCGCGGCCGCCTCCCGCTCCCGGGCGGCGATGTCCTGCTCCTCGGCGTGCCGACGCAGGTCCTGCGCGTGCTGCCGGTTCTCCCGGTCGCGGCGGGCGCGCTCCTCCTGCTCACGCTGCTGACGCTTCCGGGTGGCCGCCAGCACCGCGACGATGACGATCGCCAGCACCACGACACCGATGAGGATCCAGATCCAGGTGTCCATCGCTCACTCCTGTTCGTAGAGGGTGCGCCCATGGAATCGGACCGGCGCGCCCGGCGCGACCGCAGAGGTGAGGACCCGACGCCTCGGGTGGGGTAAACCCCCGCACGAAGACGCCGGGAGGCACCCCTGACCCGGGGCTCGCGGAGGCGAAGGCTGGAACCATGCTTCCCGCGACCGCCGTCCTCGCTCCACCGGCCGCCACCCGAGTGCTGCCCACCCGCGACCGGTTCATCGACCTGCTCCGGCTGGGTGCCATGGCGCTGGTGGTCCTCCAGCACTGGCTGATGCCGGTCCTCACGCTGGAGGGCGACGTCCTGCACACCGACAACGCCTTCGCGGCGGATTGGGTGTGGCCGGTGACCTGGCTCAGCCAGGTGATGCCGCTGGTGTTCTTCGCCGGCGGTGCTGCCGCGGGGATGAGCCTGCGGTGGCGCGGTGCCACTGGGAGTGCCTGGTCCGCCCGCCGGCTCGCCCGGCTCGCCAGCCCCGTGCTGGTGCTCGCGACCGTGTGGCTGCCCCTGGTGCCGCTGCTCACCGCCGCCGGGCTGCCCGCCCAGCCGGTGCACACCGGTGCGCGCTACGTGGGGGCGCTGCTGTGGTTCCTCGCGCTCTACAGCCTCATCACCGTCCTTGCCCCGCTGCTCGTCCGCCTGGCCGGGCGCGCCCGGGGGCTGGATGTCGCCGTCCTCGCCGCGGGTGCGGTCGGCGTCGACCTCGCCCGTTTCCTCCTGGGCATGGCCGACGCCCTCGCCTATGTCAACGTGCTGCTCGTGTGGGGGGCCATCCACCAGGTGGGCGTCCACTACGCCGCCGGACGGCTGTGGTGGCTGCGAGGCACCTGGGCCCTGGCGGTGGCTCTGGGCGGCTTCACCGTGGTCGCCGTCGCCGTGGCGACCGGCCCGTACTCGTTGAGCATGGTGGGGATGCCGGGGGACCCGATGTCCAACATGGGCCCACCGGCCGCGGTGCTGCTCGCGCTCGCGACCGGGCAGCTGGGCCTGGCACTCGCGTTGCGGCCGGCCGCGCTGCAGTGGGCCGACCGGCCTGCGGTGGCCGCCGCCGTCGACCGCCTCTCGGGCGTGGTCCTCACCGCCTACGTCTGGCACACCCCTGCCCTCGTCCTCGTCGGTGGCGTCGCCCTGCTCGGCCTGGGGGTGGACACCCCTGAGCCGTTCTCCGCCACCTGGTACCGCGGCTTGCCGGTGTGGCTCGGTGCGCTCACCGGCGTCCTCGTCGTGGCGGTGCGGGTGTTCGGGCGGTGCGAACAGTGGCAGGTGCCGACCGGAGCGGCCGGTCCGGCCCGCCTGGCGCTGGCGACGACGCTCGTCGGTGCCGGCCTGCTCGGCCTCACCCTCACCGGGTTCGCACCGGGGCCTGTGCTGGGCAGCGCTGCTCCGTGGGCCGCGTGCCTCAGCGTCGTGGCCGGACTCACCGTCCTCGCCCGGCGCCCTACGATCAACCGGTGGCTTCCCCACCGGTCCAGCACGGACCCCAGCGGTCCGCCGACCGATGCTGCGGTGGCGCTCGCCTCCGCGCGGATTGGAGCCTGACATGACCACCACCCCGCACACCCGCCCCGCGCGACCGCCGGCTCCCTCGAGCCGGGACGGGCTGGCGCTGTACCGCCGCGCTGCCCGGGAGAGCGGCTACCTGCTCCTGTCGCTGCCACTGGCGATCCTCGGCTTCATCGTGGCTGTCGCCACCGTCTCGGTGGGCGCGCCGTCGCTCGTGGCCTTCCTGCTCGGGCTCGTCGTGCTGGCCGCCGGCCTGGCGGCCGTGCGGTGGCTCGGCGACGTCGAGCGGCGGCGGCTGGCCGACATCGGCTACCCGCTGCCGCCCGTGCGTCCCTTCGTCCATCCCGGCGGTGGCCTGCGGTGGATCGCGGCCCGACTCAAGCACGGCCAGGGCTGGTTCGACCTGCTCTTCCAGGTGCTCTACTTCCCGATCGCCGTGCTGACCTTCGTCGTCACCCTCACCTGGTGGCTGGTCGGCCTCGCCAGCCTCGGCTACCCGCTGTGGGCGTGGGCACTGCCCGAGGACGGCAACGACCTCGCCGACCTGCTCGGCATCGACCCGGCCACGGAGTACGTGATGTACGTCGCCGGTGGGGTGCTCATGCTGCTTGCCGCGCCGTGGGTGGTCCGCGGCCTGGTCTGGCTGCACCACGGCTGGGCCCGGGTGACCCTCGGGGCGACCGGGGTCGCCGAGCTGGAGGAGCAGGTGGCGAGCCTGACCCGCAGCCGGGCCGCGGTCGTCGGAGCCGAGGCGGAGACGCTGCGGCGCATCGAGCGCGACATCCACGACGGGCCCCAGCAGCGGCTCGTGCGGCTGTCGATGGACCTCGAGGCCGCCCAGCGTCGCCTCGCCGACGGGGACAGCGAGGCCACCCGGGCGCTGCTGGCCGAGAGCCTGGAGCACGTCCAGGGCAGCCTGGCCGAGCTGCGCACGCTGTCCCGCGGGATCGCGCCACCGATCCTCGTCGACCGTGGTCTGCGCGCCGCCGTCGTCTCGGCCGCCGGCCAGAGCCCGATCCCGGTCGTGACGGACATCGCCCTCGCCGAGGGCCGTCGGCTGGGCGCGGCCCGGGAGTCCGCGGCCTACTTCGTCGTCACCGAGGCGCTGACCAACGCCGCCAAGCACTCCGGCGCCGCCCGCGTCGCGGTGCGGATCGCCGAGGATGATGACGGCGCCCTGCAGGTCGCCGTCAGCGACGACGGTGTGGGTGGTGCGCACCCGGGTAAGGGGCACGGGCTGGCCGGCCTGCGGGACCGGCTCGCCGGGGTCGACGGGACCCTCGAGGTGCGCAGCCCCGAGGGCGGCGGGACCGTGGTCAGCGCCACGATCCCGTAACATCCTGCGCGTGCGTGTCGTCCTGGCCGAGGACTCGGTGCTGCTGCGGGAGGGACTCGTGCGGCTGCTCGAGGAGGCGGGGTGTACCGTCGTCGCCGCCGTGGGGGACGGCACCGAGCTGCGGGCGGCGGTGCGCGAGCACCGGCCGGACGTGGCCGTCGTCGACGTGCGGATGCCCCCGTCCTACACCGACGAGGGGCTGCGCGCCGCCCTGGACATCCGTGCCGAGCTCCCCGGCACCGCCGTGCTCGTGCTCTCGCAGTACGTCGAGGAGTCCTACGCGGGCGATCTGCTCGCCACGGGCGGGGGAGTCGGCTACCTCCTCAAGGACCGCGTCTCGGCACTCGAGGAGCTGTCCCAGGCGCTGGACCGGGTGTCCAGTGGCGGCACCGTGCTCGACCCGGCGGTCGTCTCCCAGATCTTCGCCGCCCGCCGGGCCCAGCCGCTGGACCGGCTCACCCCGCGCGAGCGCGAGGTGCTCGGACTGATGGCCGAGGGCCGCACCAACCCGGCCATCGCCCGAGCGATGGTGGTCACCCCCAAGGCCGTGGAGAAGCACGTCTCGGCGATCTTCGACAAGCTCGACCTGCCGCCCTCGGGCGACGACCACCGGCGCGTGCTGGCGGTCCTCCAGTGGCTTCGCTCCGAACCCGGCCGGTAGCACTCAGTCGGCGGACGAAGGTCCCACCCGCAGTCGGGACGAACCGGGCATTGTGGAGGCATGAAGATCCTCGTCGTCGCCGCGTCCAAGCACTCCGCGACCGCAGAGATCGCCGATGCGATCGCCGCGGAGCTGGAGTCGCTGGGGCATGCGGTGCGGCGTGAACCGATCGAGTCCGCCACGACCGACGGGGTCGACGCGGTGGTGCTGGGCTCCGCCGTGTACATGTCACGGTGGATGGGCCAGGCCCGGGACTTCGGTGAGCGGCACGCGACCGCGCTCGCGACGCTGCCCACCTGGGTGTTCTCGGTGGGGCTGGCGGGAACGGAGGCGGACGAGCCGCGGACGGTGGAGGAGAGGCTGGTCCGGTCGATCGACCCGATCGGGACCGAGACCTTCAGCGGCCGGATCGACCCGGCGCTGCTCAACCTGCGGGAGCGCTCGGTCACTCGCATGGTCAAGGCACCCCGGGGCGACCTGCGGGACTGGGCGGCTGTGCGCGCATTCGCCCGGCGCATCGATGCCGAGCTCGCCGAGCACCTCGGTGCCGGCTAGCGAGCGGTGCTTTGATCGCTGTGTCCGTCAGTGGCGGCACGTGACGGCCGCGACGCACGAGCGCTGGCGACCGGGTCGCCTTCCATACGCACCTGTGTATAGTTATGCAGGTGTCTGTATCAGTAGCCATTGCCGGAGCCACCGGGTACGCGGGGGGAGAGGCCCTGCGCCTCCTCCTGGGACACCCGGACGTCGAGATCGGCGCCCTCACCGCGGGCGCCAGCGCGGGCGACCGCTTCGGCCGTCACCAGCCGCACCTCCTGCCGCTGGCCGACCGCGTCGTCGAGCCCACCGACCCCGCCCGGCTCGCCGAGCACGACGTCGTCATCCTCGCCCTACCGCACGGCGCGTCCGGTGAGCTGACCGCCGCCCTCGAGGCGGCTGACGGGCCCACCCCGCTGCTGCTCGACTGCGGCGCGGACCACCGGCTGACCGACGCGGCCGCCTGGGAGCAGTTCTACGGCGGTGACTTCGCCGGCGCCTGGCCCTACGGCCTGCCCGAGCTGCGCCACGCCGGAGAGACCGGCACCGCCGCCGACCAGCGCAGCCTGCTGCGCGAGGCGCGCACGGTTGCCGTTCCCGGCTGCAACGTCACCGCCGTCACCCTCGCCCTCCAGCCGGGCGTCAGCGCCGGCGTGGTGGACCCGGGTGACGTCGTCGCCGTCCTGGCCAACGGGTACTCGGGGGCCGGCAAGTCCCTCAAGCCCCACCTGCTCGCCAGCGAGGGGATGGGTACGGCGATGCCCTACGCCGTCGGCGGCTCGCACCGGCACGTCCCGGAGATCGAGCAGAACCTGCGCCTCGCCGGCGCCGAGCAGGTCCGCCTGTCCCTCACCCCCACCCTGGTGCCGATGCCGCGGGGGATCCTGGCCACCGTCACCGCGCCGCTCGCACCGGGCACCGACGCCGCCGCCGTGCGCCAGGCCTGGCAGGCGGCCTACGACGACGAGCCCTTCATCCACCTGCTGGCCGAGGGGCAGTGGCCCAGCACCGCGGCCACCGTGGGCGCCAACACCGCCCACGTGCAGGTGACCGTCGACGAGCGGGCCGGACGCGTCGTGGCCGTCTGCGCGATCGACAACCTGGTCAAGGGCACCGCCGGCGCCGCGGTCCAGTCGATGAACCTCGCCCTGGGCCTGCCCGAGCAGCGCGGGCTCACCACGGTGGGGGTCGCGCCGTGACCGCCGCGACGTCCCCCGGGGTCACCGCACCGGCGGGCTTCCGGGCCTCCGGCGTCGTCGCCGGGCTCAAGGCCTCGGGCAAGCCCGATCTCGCCGTCGTCGTCAACGACGGGCCGCTGCAGGCCGGAGCGGCCGTGTTCACCAGCAACCGCGTCGTCGGGGCCCCGGTGATCTGGTCCCGCCAGGTGGCCGCCGACGGTGTCATCAGCGCTGTGGTGCTCAACTCCGGCGGCGCCAACGTCTTCACCGGCCCGGAGGGCTTCGCCGACTCCCACCAGACGGCGGAGCAGGTGGCGGCCGGGCTGGGCGTGTCGGCCGGGGACGTCGTCGTGTGCTCCACCGGACTCATCGGCGTGCGGCTCGCCAGCGAGAAGCTGTTCGCCGGGATCGGCCCGGCCATCGCGGCCCTGTCCACCGGCGGCGGCCCCGACGCCGCCGAGGCGATCATGACGACCGACACCGTGCCCAAGACCGCGCACGTGACGGTGACCGACGAGTCGGGCACCTGGACCGTGGGCGGGATGGCCAAGGGCGCCGGCATGCTCGCCCCCTCCCTGGCGACCATGCTCGCCGTCCTCACCACCGACGCCGTCGTCGACGCCGCGCAGGCCGATGCCGCGCTGCGCGCGGCCACCCGCACCACCTTCGACCGGGTCGACTCCGACGGCGCGATGTCCACCTCCGACACCGTCACCCTGCTCGCCTCGGGCGCCAGTGGCGCCACCCCGGCCCCGGAGGCCTTCGCCGAGGCCGTGCGGGAGGTGTGCGCGCGCCTGGCCCGCGCCCTGGTCGCGGACGCCGAGGGCGCCAGCCACGACGTCGCGGTGCGGGTATTGGGTGCGACCAGCGAGGACGCCGCGGTGGCCGTGGCGCGGGCCGTCACCCGCTCCAACCTGGTCAAGGCCGCGATCTTCGGCAACGACCCCAACTGGGGCCGGATCATCGCCCAGGTCGGCACGGTGCCCGAGGACGTCGCCCCGTACGACCCCGCCGCCCTGGACGTCACCATCAACGGGGTCCAGGTGTGCCGCGGCAGCGCCCCGGCCGCCGACCCGAGCGAGGTCGACCTCGCCGCGCAGCGTGAGGTCCGCATCGACATCGACCTGCACGCCGGTGAGGCCGAGGCCACCGTGTGGACCAACGACCTCACCCACGACTACGTCCACGAGAACAGCGCCTACTCCACATGAGCGAGCTCACTGCTGATCTGCCACCCGGCCAGAAGGCCGAGGTCCTCCTCCAGGCCCTGCCGTGGCTGGAGCGTTTCGCCGGCACCCGCGTCGTCGTCAAGTACGGCGGCAACGCGATGGTCGATGCCGAGCTCCAGCGCGCCTTCGCCGAGGACGTGCGCTTCCTGCACCAGGTGGGGATGCAGCCGATCGTCGTGCACGGCGGTGGTCCGCAGATCTCCGCGATGCTCGACCGCCTGCAGATCGCCAGCGAGTTCCGCGGCGGCCTGCGGGTGACCACGCCCGAGGCGATGGCGGTGGTGCGGATGGTGCTCACCGGGCAGGTGCAGCGCGACCTGGTCTCCCTGCTCAACGACCGCACCGCCCACGCCGTGGGCATCTCCGGGGAGGACGGCGGTCTGCTGCGCGCCGAGCGGCGCACCGCCCTGGTCGACGGCGTGCCCGTGGACGTGGGCCTGGTCGGCGACGTCGTCGAAGTGCACCCCGGCGCGGTCGAGGACCTCCTCGCCGCCGGGCGCATCCCGGTCATCTCGACGATCGCGCCCGACGTCACCGACCCCTCCCAGGTGCTCAACGTCAACGCCGACACCGCCGCCGCAGCGCTCGCCGTGGCCCTCGGCGCCCGCAAGCTCGTCGTGCTCACCGACGTCGAGGGCCTGTACCGCAGCTGGCCGGACCGCTCCTCGATCATCCGCCAGATCCGGGCCGAGGAGCTGCGGCTCATGCTGCCCGACCTCCAGTCCGGCATGGTGCCCAAGATGGAGGCGTGCCTGCGCGCCGTGGCCGGCGGGGTGCCGCAGGCGCACATCATCGACGGTCGCCAGCCGCACTCGATGCTGCTGGAGATCTTCACCGACGAGGGCGTGGGCACCCTCGTGGTGCCCGACTGGGCCCGCCCGCCGCACCCGGAGGAACCGTGACCGAGATCGTCCCCGAGCACCACCAGCCCGCCGCCGTGTGGGCCCAGCGCTACGGCAATGCGCTGATGAACACCTTCGGGCCGCCCCAGCGCGTCCTCGTACGCGGCGAGGGCGCCTGGGTGTGGGACGCCGACGGCGCACGGTACCTCGACCTGCTCGCCGGCATCGCCGTCAACTCCCTGGGACATGCCCACCCCACGCTCGTCTCGGCCGTTTCCGCCCAGCTGGGCACCCTGGGGCACGTGTCGAACTTCTTCGCCACGCCCACCCAGGTGCACCTGGCCGAGCGGTTGCTCGAGGTCGTCACGCCCGGCGGCGCGCCCGCGGGCTCGCGGGTGTTCCTCGCCAACTCCGGCACCGAGGCGATGGAGGCCGCGTTCAAGCTTGCCCGCCGGCACGGCGAAGGGGCCCGGCCCCGGATCCTCGCCCTCGAGGGAGCCTTCCACGGCCGTACGATGGGCGCGCTCGCCCTCACCCACAAGGCCGCCTACCGCGAGCCTTTCGAGCCGCTGCCCGGCGGCGTCGAGCACCTGCCGTTCGGTGACCTGGCGGCGCTCGAGGCAGCGATGGCCGACGACGTCGCCGCCCTGGTGCTCGAGCCCCTCCAGGGGGAGGCGGGCGTGCGCGCGCTGCCGCCGGGGTACCTCGCGGCCGCCCGCGAGCTCACCTCCCGGCACGGCGCCCTGCTGATCCTCGATGAGGTGCAGACCGGGATGGGCCGCACCGGCCGCTGGATGGCCCACCACCACGACCACGTCGGCGGCGGTGTGGTGCCCGACGCCGTCGTGCTGGCCAAGGGGCTGGCCGGCGGGTTGCCGATCGGCGCCGTCGTGGCCCTCGGCGAGGGGCCGGCCACCCTGTTGCGGCCCGGCCAGCACGGCTCCACCTTCGGCGGCAACCCGGTCGCCTCCGCCGCGGCGCTCGCCACGATGCACGTCATCGAGCGCGATGAGCTGCTCACGGCCGTCACCGAGCGCGGCCGGCAGCTGCGCGAGGGCATCACCGCCCTGGCCCACCCGCTCGTCACCGACGTGCGCGGCGAGGGCCTGCTGCTCGCCGTCGGTCTCGCCCGCCCGGTGGCCGGCGAGGTCGCCCGCGCCGCTCTGGCGGCCGGCTATATCGTCAACCCGGTGGCACCCGACGCGATCCGCCTCGCACCGCCGTTCATCCTCAGCATCGGACAGGTCGACGCGCTGCTCACCGACCTGCCCGCCATCCTCGGGGAGACCAGCGCATGACCAGCAGCAGCCGCGCCGGCGGCACCCACCCCGGGCAGGTGGCCGCCCCCTGGCCACCGGTGCCCG
>Ga0209487_1002040_pt1 | contig 16645 bp, 15 predicted proteins | sample Poulit2012_FD_187524 | JGI IMG/M metagenome (GOLD analysis project Ga0209487, IMG submission 187524) | Agricultural soil microbial communities from Georgia to study Nitrogen management - Poultry litter 2012 (SPAdes) (version 2) | ecosystem: Environmental > Terrestrial > Soil > Agricultural land...
CCGCCGCCTCATCTGACTGGGCCGCCGCCCGCCGCCTCATCTGACTGGGGCCGCCGCCCGCCGCCGCATCTGAATGGGCCGCCGCCCACTGCCTCATCTGACGTGGCCGCCACCCGCCGCCTCGTCTGGCGCCCCGGCCACCCCTTCCCTCTGCGCCGACAGCTCAATTCCTACCCGACACTTCCTGGCAGCTCGATGCGCGCCGCCCCCGCCCGGCCCCTTCCAATTCAGGCAGCAGATACGGACACTGGGGAGGACCGACGGACCGGCCCAGCAGTGCTGTTTGTGCGGCGTGAACGTGGACGGGGTGGGTGCGGGCGAGCCTGGGCGACCGATGCGCGGCGAGTGGATGCCGTGCCCGTGGCCCAACCCAACGTTGTGCGCGCCCGCCGGCCGCGCGCCGGCGGTCGGCCTAGCACCGCCGGCGGCTTGGCCTGGGGGCGAGGACGGCGCTCGTCTAGGCTGGCCTGATGGGTGCCCTGGGCGAGGTGGTCGTCGTTCTCGTCGTCCTCATCGGGCTCATCGGGGCGGTCGTGCAGGTGGTGCCGGGCGGCGGTGTGCTGGTGGGCATCGCCGTCATCGTCTGGGCGGTCGTCACTGGTGGGCAGGTCGGCTGGACGGTCGGGACCATCGCCGCGGTCGCCGTCATCGTCGCGGAGGTCGGCAAGTACCTGCTCGCCGGGCGCTACCTGGGCAAGGGCGGGGTGCCGACCCGCACGCTCGTCATCGGCGCTGCCGCGGGGGTGGTCGGGTTCTTCGTCATCCCGGTGATCGGGCTGCCGATCGGCTTCGTGCTGGGCGTCTACGGCGCCGAGAGCGTGCGCCAGCGCAACCAGGCACAGGCCCGCCGGTCCACCGGCCTGGCGATGAGAGCCGTGGGTCTGGCGATCCTCGTCGAGCTCGCCGGAGCGCTCATTGCCACCGCCGCACTGCTCGTGGGGATGTGGCTGACCTGATGCCCGCGGTGTCGGCGCCAGCGCCTACCCTGGAGGGGCCATGGCGATGACATCTCTCTTCGACAACCTGCCCGGATTCTCCGCCGGGAGCAGCACGGCGCTCCCCGCAGCCGTCCCGCCGCGGGAGGATGAGGACGCCACGGCTGCGGCGCCGGCCAAGCGACCGGCGGAGGATCTCCTCGAGGGGCTCAACCCCCAGCAGCGCGCCGCGGTGGTGCACGAGGGTGGACAGCTGCTCATCATCGCCGGGGCGGGGTCGGGCAAGACCCGCGTGCTCACCCACCGGATCGCGAACCTGCTGGCCACCGGCCGGGCCCGGGCGGGGGAGATCCTGGCGATCACCTTCACCAACAAGGCCGCCGCCGAGATGCGGGAGCGGGTGGGCGAGCTGGTCGGGCCGGTCGCGCGGCACATGTGGGTCTCCACCTTCCACTCCGCCTGCGTGCGCATCCTGCGCCGTGAGCACGCCACGCTGGGCCTGCGCTCGAACTTCTCGATCTACGACGCCGCGGACTCCCAGCGCCTCATGACCCTGGTGACGCGTCAGCTGGACCTGGACCCCAAGCGCTTCCCGCCCAAGGCCTTCTCCCGAAAGATCTCCGACCTCAAGAACGAGCTGGTCGACCCGGACTCCTTCGCCGCCGGCATCAACGAGAACAACCCCTTCGACTCCGCGCTGGCCCAGGCCTACCGGGAGTACGACGCGCGGCTGCGCCAGGCGCACGCGCTGGACTTCGACGACCTCATCATGCAGACGGTGAACCTGCTCCAGGCCTTCCCGCACGTGGCCGAGCACTACCGGCGCCGGTTCCGCCACGTGCTCGTCGACGAGTACCAGGACACCAACCACGCCCAGTACGTCCTCATCCGCGAGCTGGCCGGAGTCTCCGAGGACACCGCAGATCTCCCGCCGGCCGAGCTCACCGTGGTCGGTGACGCCGACCAGTCGATCTATGCCTTCCGCGGCGCCACGATCCGCAACATTCTCGAGTTCGAGGCCGACTACCCCGACGCCACGACCATCCTGCTCGAGCAGAACTACCGCTCCACCCAGACCATCCTGTCCGCTGCCAACGCCGTCATCTCCCGCAACCCAGACCGCCGCGCGAAGAACCTGTGGACCGACTCCGGTGCCGGCCCGCAGATCGTGGGCTACGTCGCCGACTCCGAGCACCAGGAGGCCCGGTTCATCGCCGAGGAGATCGACCGGCTCGGTGACTCCGACGGGATCCGGCCCGGCGACGTCGCGGTCTTCTACCGCACCAACGCCCAGTCGCGGGCGCTGGAGGAGGTGCTGGTCCGCGTCGGCATCCCCTACAAGGTGGTCGGTGGCACCCGCTTCTACGAGCGCCGCGAGATCAAGGACGCGCTGGCCTACCTGCGCGCGGTTGCCAACCCCGACGACGCCGTCAACCTGCGCCGCATCCTCAACGTGCCCAAGCGCGGCCTGGGGGAGCGGGCCGAGGCGATGCTCGCCGCCCACGCCGAGCGGGAGCGGATCTCCTTCGGAGCGGCGATCGCCCACGCCGCCGCGCCCGACGGCGAGGCGCCCGAGGTGCTGGGCCTGGCCACCCGCGCGCGGACCCAGGTGCGCGCCTTCCACGAGCTCATGACCGGCCTGCGCGACATGCTCGCCGCCGGCGACGGTCCCGCCGAGATCCTCGATGCCGCCCTGGACCGGTCCGGGTACCTCGCCGAGCTGCGCGCCAGCGAGGACCCGCAGGACGCCACCCGGGTGGAGAACCTTGCCGAGCTGCACGCCGTGGCCGCCGAGTTCGCCGAGCTCGACCCCGAGGGCGACCTCGGCGACTTCCTCGAGCGGGTCGCCCTGGTCGCCGACTCCGACCAGATCCCCGACGACGACGCGGAGAACCAGGGCCAGGTCACGCTGATGACCGTGCACACCGCCAAGGGTCTGGAGTTCCCGGTCGTGTTCGTCACCGGCCTGGAGGACGGCACCTTCCCCCACCAGCGTTCCCTGGCCGACGAGAGCGAGCTGGCCGAGGAGCGACGCCTGGCCTACGTCGCGCTCACCCGGGCCCGCCAACGCCTCTACCTGTCCCGTGCGGCCGTACGAACCGCGTGGGGGATGCCCCAGCAGCTGCCGCCCAGCCGCTTCCTCACCGACATCCCGGTCGACCTGCTCGACTGGCGCCGCGCGGAGGCCTCGATGGACACCCTGCGCGGTGGGAGCGGCTGGGGCAGCGGGCGTACCGGCGGCGGGAGCCGGGAGGGGTACCGCAACGGGCCGGTCCGCACCCGCCGTCAGGAGGAGCCCGCGCCCAGCTTCGGCGGCCCCGCCCCTCGTCCGGCCGGGGACATCCCCGGCTTCGACATCGGCGACAAGGTCACCCACGACTCCTACGGACTGGGCACCGTCATCGGGCTCGAGGGCTCCGGCTCCAGCGCCGTGGCCAAGGTCGACTTCGGTGAGGGGCAGGTCAAGCGACTGCTGCTGCGCTATGCACCGGTCACCAAGCTGTGAGGTCCTGAGGCGACACCGCCGGTCACCGGCCGTAGGGTCGGCCGGGTAGGCGAGTACCGGAGGGAGTGGCACGGATGCGCATGCTGGTCCGCGCCCTGGTGTTCCTGGGCTCGGCGGCACTGGGCCTGCTGGCAGCCGCACTCATCCTGGACGACGTCGAGGTCACCGCCTCGGGTTTCGTCGTGACCGCGGTGATCTTCGCCGTGGTCCAGAGCCTGGTCACCCCGCTGCTGGAGAAGGTCGCCCGGGACAAGGCGAGCGCCCTGCTCGGCGGCGTCGGGGTGGTGGCCGCCCTGGTCGCACTCCTCGTGGCCAGCCTGGTGGGCGACGCCCTCACAATCAGCGGCGGCGTGGGCACCTGGGTGCTGGCCGCCCTCATCGTGTGGGTGGTGACTGCGCTCGCGACCGTGCTGCTGCCGGTTGTGCTGACCAGGCTCGGGGTGGAGTCGGCCGGCGACCGCGACTGAGCGGCTCGGCGCGGCTCCCACACCCGCCCGGGTCCGCGCACTAGCCTTCCTCACGACACCCGTGTCGAGGAGGGTGGATGGCACAGACCACGGCGCCGGTCCGGCCTGCGCGCACGCGCAGTGTCCCGCGCCCCCGTTCCACCCCGCACGCCGGCCACATCCACGGTCTGGACGGGCTGCGCGCGATCGCCATCATCGCGGTGCTCGTCTACCACCTGCGCCCCACCGCGCTGCCCGGCGGCTTCCTCGGGGTGGACGTCTTCTTCGTCGTCTCCGGCTTCCTCATCACCACCCTGCTGCTGCGCGAGATCGGCAAGCGTGGGCGCATCAACCTGCCCCAGTTCTGGCTGCGCCGGGCCCGGCGGCTGCTGCCCGCCCTGGTGAGCGTCGTACTCATCAGCGTGAGCGTGTCCTGGCTCGTGGGCGGGGACCTGCTCGTGGACATCGGCCGCCAGGCGCTGGGCGCGCTGACCTTCTCCAACAACTGGCTGGAGATCGCCGCCGACTCCAGCTACTTCGCCCGCACCTCGCCCCTGCTGTTCGTCAACTTCTGGTCCCTGGCCATCGAGGAGCAGTTCTACCTGCTGTGGCCGGTGCTCCTGGTGGTGCTGTTGGCGGTGACGCGGACGGCGAACCAGCGGACGCGCCTCGCACTCGCCGTGGCGGGCGGCTCGGCACTGCTCATGGCAGTGCTGTACCGCCCGGGCGAGGACGCCACCCGGGTCTACTACGGCACCGACACCCACCTGTTCGGCCTCATGATCGGGGTCGCGCTCGCCTTCACCTGGGCCGCGCCGCGCAGCTGGTTGCACTCCGCGGGCTGGCAGCGGTGGCGGGTACCGGCCGGGCTGGTTGCGCTCGCGGGGCTGGGCTGGCTGATGACCGTCTTGAGCTCGCAGACCACGGTGACCTTCCGTGGCGGGATCCTCGCCGCCAGCATCCTCACCGCCGTGCTGCTGGCTGCGCTGCTCGGCCCCGCCACCCCGCTGCGCCGGCTCATGCAGCTGCGGCCCCTGGAGTGGGTCGGGCAGCGCTCCTACGGGATCTACCTGTGGCACTGGCCGGTCATCCTCATCCTCACCGAGGCGCTCCCGGCCACGACCTACGACTCCGGCCTGCGCTGGACCACCCGGCTGCTCGCGCTCCTGGTCACCCTCGCGGTGGCGGCGGCGTCCTACCGGTGGCTGGAGCAGCCGATCCGCCGGCTCGGTTTCGGGGCAGCCGCGCGTGCCGGGGCCCGGTCGCTGCGGCGGTACCGGCCCTGGCTGCCCCGCGCGGTCGCCGGCGTGGTGGTGGCGCTGCTGATCACCACCGGCACCGCGGTGGTCACGGCCCCGTCGACCTCCCGGACCCAGCAGCAGACCGAGGCCGGCCAGGAGATCATCACCCGCACCGGCGCGGCCGCCCAGCCGACCGAGGAGTCGGTCGCGGTGAGCTGGGACATGCCCGCGGGCGACGAGATCACCGGGTTCGGCGACTCGATCATGGTCACCAGCGCGCACGGGCTCACCCACCGCTGGCCGCAGATCGCCCTGGACGCCGAGTCCAACCGGCAGTGGGCCGACGGCCTGGCAGCGGTGGAACGGGCGGTGGCCGCCGAGACCGTGCGCCGCGCCGTGGTGCTGGACTTCGGCACCAACGCCGGCGTGGGGCAGCCCGAGCTGGTGCGGGCCACCCTCGATGCCCTCGGCCCCGACCGGATGGTGGTCGTGGTGAACCTCTACGGCGGATCGCACTGGATCCCCGAGGCCAACGCGGCGCTCGAGGCGGTGGTGGCCGACTACCCCAACGCCATCATCGCCGACTGGTACGGCGCCATCGACGCCGAGCCGGAGATGCTCCAGTCCGACGGCATCCATCCCGACATCGCCGGCGGCCACCTGTACACCGACGTGGTGGCCGGCGCCTTCGCCGAGCTCGCCGAGCGCCAGGGCGGCGACCCGACCGACCCGGCCGACCGAGCGCCCGAGCAGGCAGCAGGCGCTGCGGCCGGGGACGTCGATGCCGGCGCGGCAGATCCCGAACAGTCCGGGGTCACCAACCGGGGCAACGATGACTGAAGCTGACCCCGGCGAGGAGGCCAGCGCCGTCGTAGTCGGAGAGGACGGCCTGGCGCGGCCGAGGTGGGCCGCGACCGACCCACTGCTGCGGGAGTACTACGACACCGAGTGGGGCATGCCGGTGCGCGACGAGCAGGGGCTGTTCGAGCGCCTGAGCCTGGAGGCCTTCCAGTCCGGGCTAGCCTGGGCGACCATCCTGCGCAAACGCCCCGCCTTCCGGGAGGCTTTCGCCGGCTTCGACCCCGACACGGTCGCGGCCTTCGATGACGATGACGTCGAGCGGCTGATGTCTAACGCCCGCATCGTGCGCAACCGCCGCAAGATCGAGGCGACCATCGCCAACGCGCGGGCCACTGTGGCGCTGCGCGCCGAGGGCGGCCTCGCCGACCTCATCTGGTCCTACCGCCCGGCCACCACACCCCGACCACGCACCGTCGCGGAGGTCCCGACGACGTCCCCGGAGTCCGTGGCGCTCGCCAAGCACCTCAAGGCTCGCGGCTTTCGTCACGTCGGCCCGACCACGATGTTCGCGCTCATGGAGGCGGTCGGGATCGTCGACACCCATCTGCTGGACAGTCACCGGCGGGGGAGTTCGGGCGTGTGGGAGCAGCGCACGGCTTGAGCGGGCGCAGGGGATCGAGCGCCGGGCCCCGGCCGCGCAGCGGGCCGTGCGCCGCACGCGCGTCGTGGGTGAGGATGGAGGCATGACCGAACCGAGCAAGTGGGCACAGATCACCGCGGCCAACCCGGACCACTCCACCTGGTATGTCCAGCGGTTCCGCGACATGGCGGCGGCCGGTGCGGACCTCGTGGGGGAGGCCCGGCTTATCGACGCCATGGTGCCGCGGGGTGCACGGGTGCTGGACGCCGGCTGCGGCCCGGGGCGGCACGGTGGCTACCTCGCCGAGCGCGGACACACCGTCGTGGGCGTGGACGTCGACCCGGTGCTCATCGCGGCGGCCGAGGAGGACTTCCCCGGACCCACGTGGCTGGTGGGCGACCTCGCCGAGCTCGATCTACCCGCCCGCGGGATCGCCGAACCGTTCGACGCGATCCTGTGCGCCGGGAACGTCATGACCTTCCTGGCCCCCAGCACCCGCCGCGAGGCGCTGCGCCGGATGGGCCGCCACCTCAAGCACGACGGTCGCGCCGCGATCGGCTTCGGCGCCGGCCGCGGCTACGAGGTCGAGGAGTTCCTCACCGACGCCCGAGCGGGCGGCCTGGTCGCCGACCAGCTGCTGTCCACCTGGGACCTGCGGCCGTACTACGAGGAGTCCGGCTTCCTCGTCGCGATCCTGCGCCGCGACTGACCGCTGCTGCACCAAGACAGCCGCGCCCGCACGGGCCACGTACGGTGGCGAGCAGGCCACCATCTGACAGGAGCGCGCATGACCAGTGTCCACGACTTCACGGCCCGGGCGGCGGACGGCAGCCAGGTCCGGCTGAGCGACTACGCCGGCCGGCCGTTGCTCATCGTCAACGTGGCCAGCAAGTGCGGCCTGACCCCGCAGTACGAGGGGCTCGAGGCGCTGTACCGCGAGTTCCGGGACACCGGCCTGGAGGTCCTCGCCTTCCCCTGCAACCAGTTCCGTGGTCAGGAGCCGGGCACCGACGACGAGATCGCCGAGTTCTGCCGCGTCACCTACGACGTCACGTTCCCTGTTCTCGCCAAGACCGACGTCAACGGCCCGGACGCGCCCCCGCTGTACGAGTTCCTGCGCACCGAGGCACCCGGTGACTGGGGCCCGCGGTACGGCGCCTTCTACGAGCGACTCAAGGACGTCTCCCCGGCCACCCAGCCGGGGGACATCGCGTGGAACTTCACCAAGTTCTTCATCGACCGCGAGGGCCGGGTCGTGCGGCGCTACGAGCCGCCGGTGCCGCCGGCGGAGATCGCGGCGGACCTCCAAGCCGCCCTGCGGTAGCCGGGCTCGGCTCACCCGCGGGAGACCTCGGGCAGCCGGCCGGCGGCGACCACGCCCACCAGGCCGAGCGCGGCGAGGAACAGCAGGCCCCAGTGGATGCCCCACACCGATAGCAGTGAGCTCACCGCGCCGGCGAGCAGCAGGATGACTCCCATCGCGGAGTTGGACACCGCCACGTAGGTGGTGCGCTGGTTACCCTCGGCCATGTCGACGACATAGGTCTTGCGCCCTACGCGCACTCCGGTGTGCACGAGACGCAGCAGGAAGTAGGCGGTGACGAACAGGGCCGCGCCCACCCACGTGGCGCCGTCGAAGCCGGGCAGCAGGGTGACCACCACGAGCGCGACGATCACCGCGGAGGCGAGTGCCGCACCCCACGCCATGAGGCGCCGGCTGGACCGGTCGGCCAGCCGGCCGAACACCGGCCCGCCGATCAGCGCCGAAAGGCCCGAGGCGATGATGAACCCGCCCAGGCCGCTGAGCGTACCGGCCCCGGACTGCACCGACAGGGTGACGACCAACGGCGGGCTGAGCGCCGACACCAGCAGCAGTGCACGCACGATGACGAACTGGCGGAACGGCCGGTCGTCGCGCAAGAGGGTCACCAGCTGCGCCGCCCAGCCCGGCCCCGACCCCTCGGACTCGGCATCGCCATCGCCGGGTGGGTCCTCCTCCACCGGCTCGCGGATACCGAGGTAGACAGCGGCGGCCCCCAGCCACAGCGCCGCGCCCCCGGCCAGCAGCCAGGCGAGCTCGCCGGCCGAGAGCTCACCGCCGCCCAGCAGCCGAACCCCGACGCCCACCGTGATCGCCACGAGCCCGGAGGCGGTGGTCGCCAAGCCGTTGATCTGGCCCCGCTCGCCCTTGGGGACCGTGCGGCCCTGGACATCCTTGGACGAGATCGAGCACAGACTCCGACCGAGCGCGAAGACGCCCAGCGCCGCGAGGATCGCGATCCCGGCCCCCAGGCCTCGGCCCACCGCTGCCACGACTGCGATCGCCCCCGCCGCCACGGCCTGGACGAGCGCACCGGCGATGAACACCAGGCCGCGCCGGCGCACCCGCAGCACCAGCGGCGTGAGGAACACCTGGGGCAGCATCGAGCCGGACTCCCGGATCGGCACGAGCAGCCCGGTGAGCGCCGGCGGCACGCCCAGCACGGTGAACAGCCAGGGCAGCACCGTGGAGGCGTTGACCACCTGGTCACCCGAGCTCTGCAGCGCGTTGGCGGAGACCAGCCGTAGGCCGTTGGCCGGGATGTGTGGACGCGCGGTCGCGGGCAGTGTCTCCTCGCCTCCCGCCCGGCGGCGCATCAGCGCGTTGTAAAGCTTGTCCGCGGCCACGCGCTCGAATCTAGGCTCGGCCCGTCCACCGCGCCACCGGCCGCTGGTGGGCGGCGCATCAGGTACCGCCTCGAGTGGGTTCGCTCGCGGCCCGGGGGTACAGTGGAGCGAGATGTCTCGATGTCGAGGCATTTCGCGAACGTCGATGAGAGGACTGACCTGGTGGACCTTTTCGAGTACCAGGCACGGGACGTGTTCGAAAAGCACGGCGTACCCGTCCTGGGCGGGATCGTAGCGAGCACCCCCGCCGAGGCGCGGGCCGCCGCAGAGCAGCTGGGCGGCGGGACGGTCGTGGTCAAGGCACAGGTCAAGACCGGTGGCCGCGGCAAGGCGGGCGGCGTCAAGCTGGCCCACAGCCCCGAGGAGGCCGAGGCACGCGCCGCCGAGATCCTCGGGATGGACATCAAGGGCCACACCGTCCACCGCGTGATGATCGCCGAGGGCGCCAAGATCGCCGAGGAGTACTACTTCTCGGTGCTCCTGGACCGCGCCGAGCGCCGCTACCTGGCGATGGCCAGCGTCGAGGGCGGCATGGAGATCGAGCAGCTCGCCGTCGAGCGCCCCGAGGCGCTCGCGCGGGTGGCGGTGGACCCGCTCGTGGGGATCGACGCCGCCAAGGCGCAGGAGATCGTCACCCAGGCCGGCTTCGCCTCCGACATCGCCGACGAGGTCGCGGGCGTCATCCAGAAGCTCTGGACGGTCTACGCCGAGGAGGACGCCACCCTCGTCGAGGTCAACCCGCTGGTCAAGACCGAGGACGGCACGATCATCGCCCTCGACGGCAAGGTGACCCTGGACGAGAACGCCGCCTTCCGCCAGCCCGACCACGCCGAGCTGGAGGACAAGGAGGCCGCCGACCCCCTCGAGGCCAAGGCCAAGGCGCTGGACCTCAACTACGTCAAGCTCGACGGCCAGGTCGGCATCATCGGCAACGGCGCGGGCTTGGTGATGAGCACCCTCGACGTCGTCGCCTACGCGGGTGAGCAGTACGGCGTCGGACCGGCCAACTTCCTCGACATCGGCGGCGGCGCCAACGCCGAGGTGATGGCCAACGGACTGGACGTCATCCTCGGTGACGAGCAGGTCAAGAGCGTGTTCGTCAACGTCTTCGGTGGCATCACCGCCTGTGACGAGGTGGCCAACGGCATCGTCCAGGCCCTGGAGATCCTCGGCGACGCGGCCACCAAGCCGCTCGTCGTCCGGCTCGACGGGAACAACGTCGTCGAGGGCCGGCGCATCCTCACCGAGGCGGCGCACCCGCTGGTGACCATGGTGGACACGATGGACGACGCCGCGGCCAAGGCCGCCGAGCTCGCGAAGTAAGGGACGGACTACACACATGTCGATCTTTCTAGGCGCCGACTCGCGCGTCATCGTCCAGGGCATGACCGGTGCCGAGGGCCAGAAGCACACCCGCCGCATGCTCGGTTCGGGAACCACGGTCGTGGGCGGGGTCAACCCGCGCAAGGCCGGCACCAGCGTCGACTTCGACGTCACCCCCATCGGCCCGGGCGCCGAGGAGCGCCAGGCAGGCAGCGTCTCGGTCCCCGTGTACGGCACGGTCGCCGAGGCCAAGGAGGCCACCGGCGCGGACGTGTCGGTGGTCTTCGTGCCGCCGGCCTTCGCCAAGGGCGCGGTCATCGAGGCCGTGGACGCCGGCATGCCGCTCGTCGTCATCATCACCGAGGGCATCCCGGTCGCCGACACCGCCGAGTTCTTCACCTACGCCCAGTCCAAGGGTGTGCGGCTCATCGGCCCCAACTGCCCGGGCATCATCAGCCCCGGCAAGTCAAACGTCGGCATCACCCCGGCCGACATCACCGGCCCCGGCAAGATCGGGCTGGTGTCCAAGTCCGGCACGCTGACCTACCAGATGATGTACGAGCTGCGGGACATCGGGTTCACCACCGCCATCGGTATCGGCGGTGACCCGATCATCGGGACCACGCACATCGACGCGCTCGAGGCCTTCGAGGCCGACCCGGACACCGAGATCATCGTGATGATCGGTGAGATCGGCGGCGACGCCGAGGAGCGCGCCGCGGAGTTCATCAAGGCCAACGTCTCCAAGCCGGTCGTGGGCTACGTCGCGGGCTTCACTGCCCCCGAGGGCAAGACGATGGGCCACGCCGGCGCGATCGTCTCCGGCTCTTCCGGGACCGCCGAGGCGAAGAAGGAGGCCCTCGAGGCGGCCGGCGTCAAGGTCGGCAAGACCCCGAGCGAGACCGCCCGCCTGGCTCGGGAGATCCTCCAGGGCTGAGCCGCTACCCCCGTCCCGACGGCCCGCCGAGCACCCGCTCGGCGGGCCGTCGCGCTGGTACCGGCGGGCGACACGCCGCCGCACTAGCCGCCCGGCGGGCCCGGCACCGCCGACGATGGAGGCGATGACCACCGTCGAACCGCGGGTCGCGACCGCCGCCCGGCCCGTCCTCAGGCTGCCCGAAACCTGGCTGCGCTCACTGCTGGCCGGCATCGAGGCGGCCATCCTGGGCTGGCTGCTGGTCGTCGTGCCCGCGATCGCTGCCTACGTCGCCACCGCCGCCGCCCCGTTACTGGGCGAGGCCACCTGGGTCGACGCGGTCGGCGCGGGCACCTCGGTGTGGCTGCTGGGGCATGGCGGCACCATCGACATGGGCGATGCCGGCACCGTCTCCCTGGTGCCGCTCGGGATCAGCCTGGTCGGCGCTGCGCTGGCCTACGGCGCGGCCCGCCGAGCGCGGATCCGGCGCGCGGGCCCGGCGGCCTTCGCGCTGGCCGGCTACGTCCTCACCGTGCTCGCGCTGTCGGTCCTGGTCCCGGGCCCCGCCGGTCGCCCCGGCCTGGTGCTCGGCTCCCTCGTCATCGCGCTGGTCGCGCTGGCCCTGGCCCTGTGGCGCGGCCGGGCCCGGCCGCCGGACTGGCTCCAGTGGCTCGTCGACCGGACCCCCTCACCGGTGCGGTCGGGCATGCGCGCCGCCGGCCTTACGGCGGGCGGGCTCCTCGCGATGGCGACCGTGTTCCTCGGTATCGCCCTGGTGCGGGGCACCGTGACGATCCTCGAGCTGCACGACATCCTCGGGCCGGGCCGGCTCGGTGCGGTGATCCTCGTGCTCGGCCAGCTCGCCTACCTGCCCACGCTGGTGGTGTGGGCGCTGGCCTGGCTGGCCGGCCCGGGATTCTCGGTGGGGGCGGGCACGACGTTCACACCGACCGAGGTGGTCACCGCGCCGCTCCCCGCCGTGCCAGTGCTGGGCGCCCTGCCGCAGCCCGGGGACGCGAGCACCCCCTGGGTGATCCTGCTCCCGGTGCTCGCCGGCGCGCTGGTGGGTCTGTGGCTGCACCGTCGCCGGTTCGAGCCGGAGTGGTGGCAGGCGGCCATCAGTGGCCTTGTGACGGCGGCGGGCACCGCGGTGGTCGCCGCCCTCCTCGCCGTCGCGGCTGCGGGCGGGATCGGCCCGGGCCGGATGGAGGTGCTGGGTGCGGCACCGCCCGCGGTGGCCGGGGCGCTTGCCTGGCAGGTCGGGCTCGGCGCGCTCGTGACGCTCCTCCTGCTGCACCCGCAGGTGCACGACGCGGCCCGGCGTGGCTACCGGGCCGCTCGCGCAGCAGTGGGCGGCCGGGAGGCCCACACTGCGTCCGTGGCGGGCAGCGAGGACGGCGACGTCCCCCGGCCGTCGTCGGGCCAGGGGGCGTCGGGTGGGTCGCCGGGCTCCGCCGGCTCCTAAGCCGTCTGGGCCTCGTGCTCGCCCTCGGCCAGCTCCTCGACCAGCTTGGCGTTGAAGGCGGGCAGGTCGTCCGGCGTGCGGCTGCTGACCAGTCCCGCGTCCACCACGACCTCCTCGTCCACCCAGTTGGCACCGGCGTTGGTGAGGTCGGTGCGCAGGCTCGGGTAGGAGGTGATCGTGCGTCCGCGCAGGACGTCGGCGTCGGTGAGGATCCAGCCGCCGTGGCAGATCACGCCGACCGGCTTGTGCTGGGCGAAGATCTCCCGCACGAAGGCCACCGCGGGCTGGTCCATCCGCAGCTTGTCGCCGTTCACCACGCCGCCGGGGAGCACCAGGCCGTCGTAGTCGTCGGGGCGCGCGTCGGCAGTCACCACGTCCACCGGCTGCTCATGGCCCTTCTTGCCGGCGATGCTGCCGGACTCGGGAGCGATCAGCACGGCCTGCGCGCCCTGCGCGGTGACCGCCTCCCAGGGCTGGGTGAGCTCGGAGTCCTCGAAACCGTTGGTCGCGACGAAGGCGATCTTCTTGCCGCTGAGCGAAGCCATGTCATCTCCTTCTGATCGGGGTCCGTTCCACCGTACGAGCCTCGCGAGCGGCACGCGCGGTGAGCGCCCGTCCCGCTCAGGGTGCGCTCGGGCGGAGGATCTCGAGCAGCTGGGAGCGGGCGGTCTGCTCGAGCCCCGCAAAGCACTCCCGCTCGGCACGGTGGGTGAGCGCCCGGTCCATGCAGGCGTAGAAGTCGGCGTAGACCGGCCACATCAGTGCCTGGACCGAGGTGAGCAGCACCATCCCGGCGGCGAGCAGGATCCCCAACAGCACGAGCACCGGCATCATCCCGCCGGTACGGGCACGACGCAGGCGCACCAGCCCGATCACCCCGCACACGATCGCCGCCACCGCGAGCACGCCCGACAGCAGCGGCATCGGCCAGGGCGGGTTGAAGACGGTGAGCCACAGCCCGGCCAGCAGGAGCAGCGAGAACCACAGCACGGGCCGGTAGGCGGCCCGGACGTCCTCCTCGCTGGGGGCGTGCGGGCTCAGGTCGGACATTGGCCCAGTCTCCCATCCCGGGGCACTACCCTCGGACGCGTGCCCACACGCGTCGTCGTTCTCATCTCCGGCGGGGGGTCCAACCTCGCCGCGCTGCTCGCCGCCAGCCAGGACCCGGCCTACGGCGTGGAGATCGTGGCGGTCGGCGCCGACCGCACCACCGCCGGTGGCCTGACGCTGGCCGCCGAGGCGGGCGTGCACACCTTCGTGGAACGGGTGGGGGACCATGCCGACCGCGAGTCGTGGGACCGTGCGCTCACCGCGGCGGTTGCTGCCGCGGAACCGGACCTCGTGGTCTCCGCGGGCTTTCTCAAGCTGTGCGGTCCGCACTTCCTGCGCCGCTTCGGCGGCCGGTACATCAACACCCACAACTCGCTGCTGCCCGCCTTCGCCGGGATGAACGGCCCCCGGGACGCGCTGGAGTACGGCGTGAAGCTGGCCGGGGCGACGCTCTTCGTCGTCGATGAGGGCGTGGACACCGGCGCGATCATCGCCCAGGTTGCGGTCCCGGTGGCCGACGACGACACCCTCGAGACGCTCACCGAGCGCATCAAGGTGGCCGAGCGCGCGCAGCTGGTCGAGCAGGTGGGCCGGTTGGCTCGCGAGGGCTGGCGGGTGGAGGGGCGCCGCGTCGTCGTCGGGGGCTGATCGGTCATCCGGTCGCGGTAGGCTGGCCCCGGCCGTGACTGGCGCCGAGGTGGAGTCACCACCGGGGAGCGGCCGGAAGTCCCCTGCAAGGGCACCGCACGCCTGGGTGCCCGGGTCCGTAGCACCGAACCCAGGAGAGACCTCGTGCCCGACCTCCAGCCCGTCCGCCGCGCCCTCGTCTCCGTCTATGACAAGACCGGCCTGGCCCCTCTTGCCCAGGCGCTGCACGCCGCCGACGTGGAGATCGTCTCCACCGGTTCCACCGCCCGCACCATCGCCGAGGCCGGCGTCCCGGTGACGCCGGTCGAGGAGCTCACCGGCTTCCCCGAGTGTCTCGACGGGCGCGTGAAGACCCTGCACCCGCGCGTGCACGCCGGCATCCTCGCCGACCGCCGCAAGGACTCCCACATCCGGGAGCTCGACGAGCTGGGCGTGGCCCCCTTCGACCTCGTCGTGGTCAACCTCTACCCGTTCACCGACACCGTGGCCTCCGGTGCCACGCCCGAGGAGTGCGTCGAGCAGATCGACATCGGCGGCCCCACCATGGTGCGCGCCGCGGCCAAGAACCACGCGAGCGTCACTGTCGTCGTCGACCCGGCCGGCTACGACGAGGTGGTCGCCGCGGTGGGCGCGGGCGGGTTCAGCCTCGACCAGCGTCGCCGACTGGCGGCCGCTGCGTTCCGGCACACCGCGGACTACGACGTCGCCGTCGCCTCCTGGCTGGGCAACATCGTCGCCCCCGACGACGACGGACCCTTCCCGGCGTGGCTCGGCGTCACCTGGCAGCGGGCGGACGTGCTGCGCTACGGGGAGAACCCCCACCAGCAGGCGGCGCTGTACCGCTCGGGTGGCCCGGGCGTCGCCGGGGCCGAGCAGCTGCACGGCAAGGCGATGAGCTACAACAACTACGTCGACGCCGACGCCGCCTGGCGCGCCGCCTACGACCACCCGGAGCCGGCGGTGGCGATCATCAAGCACGCCAACCCGTGCGGGATCGCCGTCGGGGAGACGATCGCGGACGCGCACGCCGCCGCGCACGCGTGCGACCCGGTCTCCGCCTTCGGCGGCGTCATCGCCGCTAACCGACCGGTCACCGCGGCGATGGCCACCCAGGTGGCGCCCGTGTTCACCGAGGTGGTCGTGGCGCCGGCCTTCGAGGACGAGGCGCTGGAGATCCTCACCGCGAAGAAGAACATTCGCCTGCTCGTCGTGCCCCACGGCCCGTCAGCCACGGTCGAGACGCGCCCGGTCAGTGGCGGCATGCTCGTGCAACAGGCCGACCGGATCGACGCCGACGGCGACGACCCCGCCGGGTGGACGCTCGCCGCCGGTGACCCCGCGGACGAGGCCACGCTGGCCGACCTCGCCTTCGCCTGGCGCGCGGTGCGGGCCGCGAAGTCCAACGCCATCCTCCTCGCCGACGGCGGGGCGAGCGTGGGCGTGGGCATGGGCCAGGTCAACCGGGTGGACTCTTGCCGGCTGGCCGTCGAGCGCGCCAACACGCTCGGCACCCCGGTCGCGAGCGAGGTCGAGGGCGCCGGCGGCGCCGAGAACGCCGACGTCGCCGCCCAGCAGGCAGCGCCCGAGCGGGCCCGGGGGGCGGTGGCCGCCTCGGACGCCTTCTTCCCCTTCGCCGACGGCCTGCAGGTGCTGCTCGACGCCGGGGTCCGCGCCGTGGTTCAGCCCGGTGGCTCGATCCGGGACGAGGAGGTCATCGCCGCCGCCCAGGCAGCGGGCGTGACCATGTATCTCACGGGCACCCGCCACTTCTTCCACTGACCCGGCACTCTGCGCGTGACCCGACACTCTGCCCACCCGCCGGCTTCCCTGGATCGCCCGCCGCTCCCACCCGCTCGGACAGGTAGTGCGTCTGCTGCAGGTTCGGCTGCGCTGCAGGCGTGCCGTGCCACGAACGCACGACCTGTCGCGCGGGAGAGTGGGCGGGGCGGCGCCGCGGCCCATCGGGAGTGGGTGCTACCGGGGCGTGAGGGCTTTGCGGAGCGGGGT
>Ga0209487_1002042_pt1 | contig 16641 bp, 15 predicted proteins | sample Poulit2012_FD_187524 | JGI IMG/M metagenome (GOLD analysis project Ga0209487, IMG submission 187524) | Agricultural soil microbial communities from Georgia to study Nitrogen management - Poultry litter 2012 (SPAdes) (version 2) | ecosystem: Environmental > Terrestrial > Soil > Agricultural land...
TCGTGGGAGTGCTCAAGGGGGCCGTGATGGTGATGGCCGACCTCTCGCGCCTCCTGCACAGCGAAATCCAAATGGACTGGATGGCGGTCTCCTCGTACGGCTCGGGCACGAAATCCTCCGGCGTGGTCCGCATCCTCAAGGACCTCGATACCGACCTGCTCGGCAAGCACGTGCTCATTGTCGAAGACATCATCGACTCCGGCCTCACCCTTTCCTGGCTCGCCTCCAACCTCCGATCGCGGGGAGCGGAGTCACTCGAGATCGCCGCGCTTTTCCGTAAGCCCGACTCGGTGAAGGTCGACGTCGACGTCAAATACATCGGATTCGATATCCCCAGCGAATTTGTGGTGGGGTATGGGTTGGACTGGAACGAGAAGTACCGCAACCTGCGCTACCTCGCGACCCTCGCGCCGCACGTTTATAACGAGTAAAACTGCCGAGGTTCCAGGTCCATAAACCAAACTATGAACTACGCCACATCGCCTGCGCATGCCTGAGGGGGAAAGTGCGATAATTTGCGCAAATTATCATGCCGGTGGTGAACACGCGCCACGTATGAGTTGATACTCGGATAGCGTCGGGCGGTAGGAATCAACAGCAGGAGGGACGGGGGCGACCCCAGCAAGACATAATGAACCCCAAGAAAATCCTTCGCGGCCCCTTCGTGTGGGTGCTGCTGTTCATGCTGCTCGTCTTCACCGCCACCCGGCTCATGTCCGGGGGCGGCCCCGTCGAGATCGACACCTCCGAGGGTATCGAACTACTCCAGGGCGATACGGTCGAGCAAGCTGAGATCACCGACGGCTACCAGCGCGTCAACCTCACTCTTACCGAGGAGTACAAGGGCGCGGACGGCGAGGACAAGGGCAAGCTCGTCCAGTTCTACTACGCCGCGCCGCAGGGCCCCGAGGTCGTTAAAGCCGTAGCTGACGCCGACCCCGAAAAGGGATTCAACTCGGTCGTGCCGCAGACCCCGTGGTGGTCCTCGGTGCTGATGACCATGCTCTCCATCCTCCTGCTCGTCGGGGTGTTCTGGTTCCTGCTTTCGCGCATGCAAGGTGGCAACGCGCGGATGATGAACTTCGGGAAGTCCAAAGCGAAGCAGGTCACTAAGGACACGCCCACGGTGACGTTCGAGGACGTGGCGGGCGTCGACGAAGCGATCGAGGAACTCGGGGAGATCAAGGAGTTCCTCACCGAGCCCGCCCGGTTTCAGGCTGTCGGCGCAAAGGTTCCCAAGGGCGTGCTCCTCTATGGCCCGCCAGGAACGGGCAAAACCCTCCTTGCCCGCGCGGTGGCCGGGGAGGCGAAGGTCCCCTTCTACTCCATCTCCGGTTCGGACTTCGTGGAAATGTTCGTCGGGGTCGGCGCCTCCCGGGTGCGCGACCTGTTCGAGCAAGCCAAAGCCAATGCCCCGGCGATCATCTTCGTCGACGAAATTGACGCCGTCGGCCGCCACCGCGGAGCGGGTCTCGGGGGCGGGCACGACGAGCGCGAGCAAACCCTCAACCAGATGCTCGTGGAGATGGACGGTTTCGACGCGACGACGAACGTCATCATGATCGCCGCGACCAACCGTCCTGACATCCTCGACCCCGCGCTGCTGCGCCCCGGCCGGTTCGACCGCCAGGTCGCCGTCGAGGCCGCTGACCTGCGCGGTCGCGAGGCGATCCTCAAGGTCCACGCCAAGGGCAAACCGATGGCCGATGACGTCGACCTGAACATGGTCGCCAAGCGCACCCCCGGGTTCACCGGCGCCGATCTCGCGAACGTTCTCAACGAAGCGGCGATCCTCACCGCCCGGCTGGGGAACCAGGTCATCACCAACCACGCGCTCGATGAAGCGATCGACCGGGTGATCGCGGGGCCGCAGAAGAAGACCCGGGTGATGAACGACAAGGAACGCACGATCACCGCCTACCACGAGGGTGGGCACGCGCTCGTCGCGGCAGCGCTGCGCTACACCGACCCGGTGACGAAGGTGACGATCCTGCCGCGCGGGAGGGCGCTCGGCTACACGATGGTCATGCCCGCGGAGGATAAGTACTCCGTCACCCGTAACGAACTGCTTGACCAGCTCGCCTACGCGATGGGCGGGCGGGTCGCCGAAGAGCTCGTGTTCCACGACCCCACCACTGGTGCCTCGAACGACATCGAGAAGGCGACCTCCACCGCCCGCAAGATGGTCAAAGAGTACGGGATGAGCGAACGGGTCGGAGCCCTGCGGCTCGGGCAGGCCGACGGCGAAGTGTTCCTCGGCCGTGACATGGGCCACGAACGCGAGTACTCCGAGGAGGTTGCCGGCCTCGTCGACGAAGAGGTGCGCCGCCTCATCGAATCCGCCCACGACGAAGCGTGGGAGATCCTCACCGAGTACCGGCAGGTCCTCGACGACCTCGCCACCGCGCTGCTCGAGCAGGAGACGCTGAACGAAGCAGAGCTGGCCGAGGTGTTCAAACCGGTCATCAAACGCGAACCCCGACCGGTCTGGCTCTCCAGCCAGAGCCGCGCAGTCTCCGATATTCCGCCGGTGAGCGTACCTACCAAGGTGGACGTCCCCGCGGGGGAGGTCACCGTCACGCCGGAACCGGGCCCCACCGATGTGCCGGACAACAACATCACCGATGCGCCCACCCCGCCGCATGCGGAGCCGCAAGATGAGTGAGCAGCTGCGAGACGTTCCTGAATACACAGACGCCCCTGAGTACGACGAGGAACGCGCTGCGGCAGCAGTCCGGGAATTCCTCATCGCCGTCGGCGAGGATCCCGATCGGCCCGGGCTGCAGGAAACCCCCTCCCGGGTTGCGAGGGCATACCGGGAGGTCTTTTCCGGGATCCGCCGCGACCCGGCCGAAGAACTCGAGAAGTTTTTCGAAATCGGCCACGAGGAGCTCGTGCTCGTGAAGGACATCGAGATCCAATCCACCTGCGAACACCACCTGTTGCCGTTCCACGGGGTCGCCCACGTCGCCTACATCCCCGACAAGCAAGGCCGAGTGACCGGCCTGAGCAAGATCGCCCGGCTCGTGGACGTTTTCGCCCGCCGGCCCCAGGTGCAGGAGCGACTCACCGGGCAGATCGCTGATTCCCTCGTCACGTACCTCGACGCCCAGGGCGTGCTCGTCGTCGTCGACTGCGTGCATATGTGCATGTCGATCCGTGGCGTTCGCAAACCCGGGGCGCGAACCGTCACCTCCGCGGTGCGCGGCCAGATGCGTAACGCGGCCACGCGAGCCGAGGTGATGAGCCTCATCGATCTGAAATCTGCCTGAGATGGTCGCGGTGCAGCACACCCGAACGCAGGTGATGGGGGTCGTCAATGTCACCCCCGATTCTTTCTCCGACGGCGGGCAATGGTTCGACGATGCCGCCGCCGTCACCCGCGGGTGGAACCTGCTCGCCGGCGGTGCCGACCTGCTCGACATCGGCGGGGAATCCACCCGCCCGGGGGCGAGCAGGATTCCGCCGGAGGAGGAGCTGCGCCGGGTCCTGCCCGTCCTCGCCGGGCTTTCCGACGCCGGAGCTCCCCTGAGCGTCGATACGATGCGTGCCGAAGTGGCCGGCCGGGCACTCGAGGCGGGCGCGAGCATCATCAACGACGTCTCCGGCGGCAAAGCCGACCCCGCAATGGCTCCCCTCATCGCTGAGCGCGGCTGCACTTACATCCTCTCCCACTGGCGCGGCCCCTCCCACGTGATGAACACGCTTGCTCACTACGATGACGTCGTCACCGAGGTCATCGAGGAGTTGATGGCGCAGGTGGAGGCGGTCCTCTCCGCGGGCGTGGACCCCGAGCAGATCATTATCGATCCCGGCCTGGGATTCGCGAAGGACGGCGGTGCCAACTGGGAACTCATCGCCCACCTCGACCGCCTCATGGGGCAGGGATACCCGGTTCTCATCGGTGCCTCACGCAAGCGCTTCCTCGGTGAACTGCGCCAGCGCCGCGGGGTGGACGCCCAGCCAAACCGACGTGACCAGGCGACAGCTGCCGTCACAGCGATCGCGGCATACCGGGGTGTGTGGGGGGTACGCGTTCACGAAGTTTCTGCCTCGGCGGACGCTATTTCGGTGGCACAGGCGATCAGGATGGCGAAGAATGGCTGAACGAGGAGGACCCATGAGCAACTACGATGAAATCCGGTTGATCGGAATCGGCGGGTACGGATATCACGGTGTTCTCGCCAGTGAGCGTGAGGAGGGGCAGCCGTTCCACGCGGACCTGGTACTCCACCTCGACACCGAGCAAGCCGCGGCGACCGACGAGCTCGGCCACACCGCCGACTACTCCGCTGTAGCGCGGGCTGTGGTGGAGGTTATCGAGGGGGAGCCCGTCAACCTCATCGAGACCCTCGCCGCGCGGATCGCCGATGTCGCACTGAGCTTCGGGGCTACCAAGGTGGACGTGACGTTGCACAAGCCGCAGGCTCCGCTCGGGGTGCCCTTCACCGACGTGCAGGTCCACGTGTCCCGAACCGCGCCCACGGGTGCCTCAACTGCCCCCGCCGGCCCGGGCGTGGATTCGCTCGATGCGGCGGCGCCTGCCGAGGAACCAGAACCGGCACCAGTCGAACCCGAGCCCGCTCCCGCTGGCGCCGAAGAGGCCGCCGGCGCCGGTGCGGATCCAGGCGAGGATGCCGGCGGCGCGGGCTCCGCCGAGCCGGCCGTCATGCCGGTGCCGCCAGTCCTCCCGCCGTCCCCGCCGATTCCCGCGCCCACTCCCATGGCGGCGCCAGTGCCGCCACCCGCCGCCGTGCCGGTGCCCGACTTGCTCGCAGACAACGAGGGCGTCCCCGCCAAGGACGCGCAAGCGGCCGCGGCGGACCTGGAGACCGCCCCCGAAACACCTGCGAAGATCGTGCTCGGACTGGGCGGGAACCTCGGTGATGTGCGTGAGACCCTACGCGAGGCGATCACCGACCTCGACAAGACTCCCGGCATCCAGATCACGGAGGTTTCTGCGCTCGCGCGGACCGCGGCGGTCACCCACGGGGACGCCGTCGCCCAGAACGATTACCTCAACGCCGTCGTCATCGCCGAAACCACGTTGTCTCCCCGAGGACTGCTCGATGCTGTTCACGAGGTCGAGGATGCCCACGGCCGGGTTCGGGTGGAGCGGTGGGGGGACCGCACCCTCGATATCGACATCATCACCTTTGCCGATGTGCTCTCCAATGAACCCGAACTCACGCTGCCGCACCCGCGGGCGGCGAGTCGGGCCTTCGTGCTCGTTCCCTGGGCGCAGGTGGAACCGGACGCCGTCATCCCCGGAGAGGACGGCGGGCACGTAGCCGAGCTCGCCGAGGCAGCCCCCGACCGGCCCGGGGTGCGCTGGCTCGCGTTGGATTGGCTCGAGGAGCGAGAGGAACCGACCGTGGCTACCCCGCGGGTGCCGGCGCCGAAGCAACCGCTCCCCGAATCGGAACCAGCCCAGCCCGAACAGTCGGCACAGCCCGAACGGCCGGCACAGCCGGAGCAACCCGCTGCGCCGGAGCCGCAGGCACCTGCCTCCCCGCCCCCGGCGGCGCCGCCGGTCCAGCGTCCCGAGGGGGAACCCCCCGCCGTCGCGGACTGGCTCGCCTCCGAGCCCGCGGGCGAGCCCGAGTATGAAAGCGACGTGCAGCCGGCCCTACCGGTGTCGCCGCCGTCGTCGACACCGAGCACAACTGCCCCCGCACCGGAGCCTACAGAGAAGAACGCGCAGCAGGCTGCGGAGCCCGCGGCTGGCGCGGAAGAAAAATCGGATGAGGCCGGTGCGATCGACTGGCTCCGCGAAGAGGCCTCCTCGCCCCCGCCCTCGGGCACACCACCGTGGTCGAAGGTGCGCCGGGAAGAATGACCCATATCGGCTGGAAACTGCTGCTCGGCCTCTACCTCGTCGTCGGGGGCGTGGCAACAGTGGTTCTACGGTGGCTCCAACTGCGGGGCACCGATCCCTTCGCGGTGCCGCTATCGGTCACCATCGTCCTCGCCCTCATCGCGGCAAGCGTCCTGTTTCTCGGTATCCGCGTGCGGCGTTGGGTGCAAAAGGGAGAGGAGTTCGACGCGATCGGCGCGACCCGCACCCTCGCCCTCGGGCAGGCGGCCGCCCTCGTCGGCGCGATGCAAGCAGGCTATTTCACCGCGCAGATCATCACGGTGTTCGAGGCCCTCCCCGCGCCGGATGCCCAGTCTGTTACCGTTTCAGCAATAGGAGCATTGGTCGCGGCGGCCGCGCTCATCGCCGCTGGTCTCATCGCCCAATGGTGCTGCCGGATCCCGCCCGACGACGATGACTCGCCGAACTCCGCCCCAACTGGATAACCCGATGCCTGATTCACCTTTCGATATCGACGGCGCCACGTGGCAACCGGTATCGCGAAAACTTATCCACGTGCGCACCTGGATCGTCGCGGTCTGCCTCGGCCTCCCGACCCTCCTGGGCATCGCCCTCGCCGCGGGCGTGACGCCGTGGTTGTGGATCGCACCCGCCCTGACCGCGCTTGCTCTCGTCTGGGCCCTGTGGCTGATCCGCCGCCAAGTGCCCGCGATCGGCTACTGCGAACTCTCCGATGAACTCGCCGTCCGCCGGGGGATAATGTTCAAGACGCTCACCCTCGTGCCCTACGGTCGGATGCAGTACATCGAAGTCGATTCCGGCCCGCTCGCGCGGAAATACGGCATCGCCACGGTCACCCTCCACACTGCCTCGGCCTCCTCAGACGCACAGATCCCGGGCCTCCCCGAAGCGGAGGCCACGCGACTTCGTGACCGGCTTTCGAAGCGGTCAGAAAGCATGCTGGCTGGACTGTGACGGAGCCGCTCACGACCACCCCGCCCCGGGAGGACGCCCGGCGGGTCTCCCCCATCACCCCCGTGCTCAACGCATGGAAGGTGGCGACGGCGCTCGTCGCCTTCGCCGTCTGGCAGGGCCGGGACATCGTCATGGAAGAGAACCTTCCCCTGATGACCGTCGGCATGATCTTTCTGGGGGTCGTGCTCATCTCAGCACTCGTGAGCCTCACCTACAACTATTTCGCCTGGCGGCGCCTCACTTACGGTTTCGACGCCGAATCCATCTACGTCCACAGCGGGATCCTCTTCCGATCCCAGCGTCACGTCCGCCTCGACCGGATCCAATCGGTGGATCTCAACCGGCCCCTGCTCGCCCGGGTGTTCGGCTTCGTGAGCCTGCAAGTCACCTCCGCTGGTTCCGGGCAGGACAACCTCGTCATCGCATACGTGCGTGACGACGAAGCGGGGCGATTGCGCAACGAGATCCTCGCCCGTGCGGCCGGGCTCAGCCCAGGGGAGGAGCAGGCCCCCGCCCCGGAGGCTCCCAAGCGGGAGCTCCTGCGCATCACTCCAGGCCGGATCGTCGGTTCCCTCGTCCGCTCACTCTGGTTCCTCTTCGGGATCGTGTTCACCGTCGGCCTCATCACCGCCGCGATCATCACCGGCGAACCGTCCGTCATCGTCCCGATCCTGCTTCCGATCCTCGCGCAGGTGACCTTCTGGTGGCAGCACCTGAACGCGCAGTTTGATTTCGCCGTCGCGACGAGCCCGGATGGGATCCGGCTCCGCTACGGGCTCCTCTCAACGACGGCGCGAACGGTTCCCCCGGGGAGAGTACAGGCCCTCCAGTTCACTCAGCCGCTGCTGTGGCGGCGGAAGAACTGGTGGCGCATCACGCTTACCGTTGCGGGAGAAGGAACGAGCATGGAAGGCGGGGAGCCCACGCTGTATCCGGTGGCGACCCAGGAGGAGGCCACCCACCTCCTCTCCCTCATAATCCCCGACCTCGGTGTAGCGGATCCCCTCGAACTCATCGAGGTCTCGCTGCGAGGGCGCGGGCGCGCGGGTGGCTACGTCACGAGCCCGCAACGCGCCCGCTGGATCGACCCGCTCGTGCGGCGACGAACCGGGTATACCGCCACCTCGGCCGCAACGATCATCCGCCGGGGGCGTCTCACCCGCCGCACGGTCATCGTGCCCAACGCGAGGATCCAGTCGCTCGGGGCGGAGCAGGGCCCGATCGAGCGCGCGCTGCGCCTCGCCAACGTCGCTTTGCACACGACCCCGGGGAGCATCGCACCGGTGGTTCCACACCTGGACCTCAGCGACGCGAGGAATTTCATCCATGCCGCCTCCGAGCGGGCTCGAGCCTCCCGGCGCAGCGCCGGCCCCGAACGGTGGATGGAACGGGCCACCCCGGACGCGCAGGAAGCCCACGGCGAACCCTAGCCGGTATCCTTGACCGCGATCAACGACTCAACAAGGTGGAAGTAGAAGTGAGCCCACTAGCGAACCGCCCCGGACGCCTAAAGATCGGTGTCGTGGGCGCCGGGCGCGTTGGCGCCGTCCTCGCCCACGCCCTGCGCGGGTGCGGGCACGAGGTCACGGCGGTCTCCGGGGCGAGTGCGGAATCTCGCGAACGCATCGAGGTGCTGCTGCCAGAGGTGCCGATCGTCGATCCCGACGACGTGCTCAAGGGGAACGACCTGGTGTTGCTCACGGTGCCCGACGATGTGCTGCCCGACGTCGTCGCCGGGTTTGCGAAACTGGGTCTGTTCAGCCCTGGCCAAATCGTCGTCCACACCGCGGGGCGCTACGGGACCGACGTTCTTGCCCCGGCAACCGAGCAGGGCGCGATTCCCATCGCCGTCCACCCGGCAATGACCTTCACGGGCACATCGGTGGACCTCGGCAGGCTGGAAGGGGCGCCATTCGCGATCACCGCGGGGCCGGCGATGCTCCCGATCGGGCAAGCACTCGTGGTGGAAATGGGCGGCGAGCCGATCGTGCTGCCGGACGAGGCACACGAGGTCTATCATGCCGCTCTCGCGCACGGGGCGAATCACCTCGTCACCCTGGTGTCGCAGGCCCGCCGGATCCTTGAACGGGCCGGAGTGCAAGAAACCGGGAAGCTCTTCGCCCCCCTCCTCGGCGCGGCATTGGAAGGGGCGCTGGTATCGGGTGACTATGCGCTCACCGGACCGATCCGGCGCGGAGACGTCGGCACGATCGCCGCCCACGTCGAGGCCCTCGCCCGCACCAACCCCGAGATCCTGCCGACCTACCGCGAACTCGCGCGGGCAACGACGAGCCGCGCCCTCGAACTGGACTTTCTGAGCCCCGCGGCTGCTGTGCAGATCGTGGACGTGCTCGAAGGGACGAACGCGGCGGCCGACATTGCCGCACCTGGCACCCGGGTCGCAACGACAATCTCGGAACTCCACGGGCTGCTCACCCGGCGCCGCCGGGCCGTGGTGATGACGATGGGAGCTCTGCACGAGGGCCACCTCGAACTGGTGCGCGAGGCGAAACGCCGCGCCGAAGAAGTCGTCGTGACGGTCTTCGTCAACCCGCTGCAGTTCGGGGAGAACGAGGACCTGGACGCCTATCCGCGGACATTGGCCGCCGACGTCGAAAAACTCACCACGCTCGGGGTCGACGTCGTGTTCGCGCCGACCGTGCAGGAGATGTACCCGCAGCGACGCATCACCCTGCGCGCCGGTGAGATGGGGACGGTGCTCGAGGGGGCGGCCCGGCCCGGGCATTTCGACGGCATGCTCACCGTGGTGAACAAACTACTCGGCATCACTCGACCTGACGTCGCGCTGTTCGGCCAGAAGGATGCCCAGCAACTCGCGCTCATCCGCGCGATGGTCGCCGACCTCAACCTCGACGTCGACATCGTTTCCGTACCCATCGTGCGGGACCGCGACGGCCTCGCACTCTCCTCCCGGAACGCCTACCTCAGCGCGACCGAACGGGAATCCGCGCTCATCCTCCCCCGCACGATCCGTGCGGGGGAGGAGGCCGCAGCGGCGGGGGCGGGACCCGAGGGAACGCTCGCCGCGGCCCGGCACGAGTTCTCTTCCCACGCCGACGACGTTCGGCTCGACTACCTCGCCCTGGTTGACCCCGCAACGATGACGGCCTATGAAGCCGGCACCGAAGAACCGGCCCTGCTCGCGATTGCAGCGACCGTGGGGAATACTCGGCTGTTGGATAACGCTGTAATTCAATGGCGGCCCGAGCCGCCGCCCGGCTCCTCACCTACATTGGAGAATGAATGACTTCGCTGATGCGCCCCATGATGGTCGGAAAGATTCACCGCGCCACCATCACCCAAGCAGACCTGCATTATGTCGGCTCGATCACGATCGACGCAGACCTGCTCGACGGTGCGGACCTGCCGGTGGGGCAGCAGGTCGACGTCGTCAACGTCACCAACGGGTCCCGCCTCACCACGTACGCCATCGCCGGGGAACGCGGAAGCGGGGAGATCTGCATCAACGGAGCCGCCGCCCACCACGTCAACCCGGGTGATCTGGTCATCATCATCGCCTACGGAATGCTCGCGGACGCAGAAGCTCGCACCTATACGCCCAAGGTCGTGTTCGTCGACGAGAACAACCGCATCATTGACCACGGCGGTGATCCCGGCGAGGTCCCGGAGGGGCACGGCTTGTACACCTCCGCTGTTCCCTTCGCCAGCGCTCAAGCCTCCCTGCAGTAGCCGGAATGTCAGCGAGCACACGCCGGGAGGATGGCAATTAACGACTAGGATTGAACGCGTGAATGCCAATTCTGCAAATTCCGACACCCAATCCGTACCCGAACAGATGCGCGTGCGCCGGGAGAAGCGCCAACGCATTCTGGATGAGGGCCGCGAAGCCTACCCCGTAGCGCTCCCCGTCACCGCGACGATCAGCGAGGTCCGGGAGAAGTACGGCCACCTCGAAGCGGACTCGAAGACCGACGTCAAGGTGGGGGTCGCGGGCCGGGTCGTCTACCTGCGTAACACGGGAAAACTGTGTTTCGTCACGTTGCAGGAGGGCACGGGGGCGAAACTGCAAGTGATGCTTTCGCAGGCGCAGGTGGGAGAGGAATCGCTCGCCTCGTTCAAAGCTGACGTCGACCTCGGGGACCACCTGTTCGCCCACGGCTTGGTCATCTCCTCGCGCCGGGGGGAACTGAGCGTATTCGCGGACGAGTGGGCGCTCGCGGCCAAGGCGCTTCGCCCGCTGCCGGTGCTCCACAAGGAGTCCTCCGAGGAATCGCGGGTCCGGAAGCGGTACCTCGACCTCATCGTGCGCGACTCCGCACGGGAAATGGTGCGCACGCGGGCCGCCGTGATGCGGTCGCTGCGGGAGAGTTTCCATCAGCGGGATTTCATCGAAATCGAAACTCCGATGCTGCAGACGCTCCATGGGGGCGCAGCGGCTCGCCCATTCAAAACGCACATCAACGCATTCGATATCGATGTGTATTTGCGAATCGCGCCGGAATTATTCCTCAAGCGGGCCGTCGTGGGCGGCGTGGAACGTGTATTCGAGATCAACCGCAACTTCCGGAATGAAGGCGCGGACTCCTCGCACTCTCCTGAATTCGCAATGCTCGAGGCCTATGAGGCGTATTCGGACTACAACGGAATGGCCGATCTGACCCAAGACCTTGTCCAGCAGGCCGCGCTCGACGTCTTTGGCTCAACGAAACTCACGCTCGCGGATGGAAGTGAGTACGACGTCGGGGGAGAGTGGCCCCGCATTAGTCTTTACGACTCGCTTTCTGAGGCGTTAGGGGAAAAGATTACCCCGCAGACACCAATTGAAGAATTAATTACCCATGCGGAGCGGGTCGGGGTGGAAATCGATAAATCCATCGCCATTCCCGGCAAGGTGGTCGAAGAGGTGTGGGAATTCCTCGTCGGCGATCACCTGCATGAGCCGACCTTCGTCATGGATTATCCGGAAGATACTTCCCCGCTCACGCGCCAACATCGCAGCGAACCCGGCAAGGCCGAGAAGTGGGATCTGTACGTGCGCGGATTCGAACTCGCGACCGCCTACTCCGAGCTGGTTGATCCCGTGATCCAGCGGGAGCGATTCGAGGCGCAATCGCTTCTCGCCGCCAAGGGCGACCCCGAGGCGATGCAGTTGGATGAGGATTTTCTTGAGGCGATGGAATATGCGATGCCGCCCTCGGGAGGTATGGGTATGGGAATGGACCGCCTTCTCATGGCCCTCACCGGTTTAGGAATCCGTGAAACTATTACATTCCCGTTAGTGAAACCGCGATAGCCATGGATTACTTCATCGCCATCGCGCCCTCGCTCGGGGTCGGGCTGTTGTTCTATATCGTTATTCGCGCGTTTGTGACGGCCGACAGGCGTGAGCGCGCCTCGGAGGCACAACTGCGGAAAGATATTGCTAAAAGGCTCCGAGAAGAAGCCGACGGTAAAAAGTCAAGCCAATAAGAAATCTCAGCTTTCTTCAGGTTATTCACAGCCTAGTTTGTTATCGTCACATGAACGTGACAAACTATTGGCCGAAAAGATCACGCAATAACCTTGAGGGGCGGAGAACCTAATGGCTCAGAAAATTAAGGTCTACCTCATTGACGATATTGATGGCTCGGATGCGACCGACACCATCAATTTCGCTATCGATGGGGTCAACTACGAAATCGACCTGAATGAAAAGCACGCGGCAGAATTGCGCGGCGCTTTTGAGAAATGGACGACGCACGCGCGTAAGTTGGCCGGGCGCCGCACCCGGCGCAGCGGGGGCGCTCGCGCCACCGGCACCTCCGATGCGGCGAAGATTCGTGAATGGGCACGCGAGCACGGATACGAAGTATCCGAACGTGGCCGCATTCCCGCGGAGATTCGCGAAGCCTATGCCCAGCGCGCCCGCTAATTCCCGGCGCGCCTACAGGTGAGGGAGACCGTTGCGGTCACCCTCACTTTCTTTTTCTCGCATGGTCTTCTTTCCCGCAGAATGGCCTAGCGCCTTCCCCACAGGACGACCTAGCGCCGGTGCGGTTGCTTCTTCTTCCGCCACGGGCTGCGCCCGCGCCCGTAGACTGGACGGGTGTTTAGCTCAGTAGACTTGACTATCGGTACCGGCGCCCAGCACGTTTTCCGTCTTGGAACTGGCGATCCTGAATATCTTGCCCAGGTTTCCCGCCCGACCTTCCTCACCCGTGCGAACGCAAACAGTTACGGGGTATCGGAAGTCGGCCACGGAAAGATCTTTCGCATCGGCGGCAACGCGCCCGCCGGCAGCCCCGGCGGAGGGATCACGATCGGGGGCATCAACGGGGCGGCGCTCGAAGATGGCATCGCCGGTGAGCCGATCTCGAGCGGCGGCTCCCACCCTTGCCACATCGCCGCCGCGCCCGATGGGCGGTGGCTTTACGTCGCGAACTACGGTGACGGCACCCTCCGAGCGGTGCAACTGACCGAGGGCGGCGAATTCGGCGAGACGGTGGACCTGCCCCACACCGGCTCCGGGCCGGTGACCGACCGGCAGGCGGGTTCGCACGCCCACTTCAGCGCCGTCGTCGATGATCACCTCATCGTCGCTGATCTCGGCACGGACGAGCTGCGAGTCTACGCGCTCGAGTCGGGCCGGCCGGCGCCTGATCCCACCCTCGTCGCGATGCCTGCGGGCAGCGGCCCCCGTCATTTCCTCCGGCGTGGCAAGGCGCTCATCGTCGCCGGGGAACTCGATGGAACCGTCACGGAAGTGGAGATCGGATCGTGGCAGGTGGTTCGCTCCGCGCCCGCAGCGACGGCCCCGGGCGAGCACTACCTCTCCCACATCGCCGCCGCCGGCGATGCAATCGTCGTCGGCGTGCGCGGTTCGAACACCCTGTCGGTGCTCGACTCCGGACTGCAGATCGTGCAGGAGGTGCCGACGGCGTCCTGGCCCCGGCACTTCGCGGTCTGCTCCACGCCGAAGGGCAGTGGCGTGTTCGTCGCGGGGGAGCGAAGCGATGAGGTGGTCTACCACCCGATGGACCTTGGGGCGGGGCAGGTGAATATTGGGGAGGTCGCAGATCGAGTGAAGGTTCCCACGCCCATGTTTATCGGCGCCGGTGAGGAGTTCTAGACTGTAGTTATGAGCACCCTGATACTGCTTCGCCATGGCGAGAGCGAATGGAACGCAAAGAACCTCTTTACCGGTTGGGTTGACGTGCCCCTGTCGGAGAAGGGCACCGCTGAAGCAATCCGCGGTGGGAAGCTAATGAAGGAGGAGGGTCTGCTGCCGGACGTTGTGCACACCTCGCTCCTGCGGCGCGCGATCAACACGGCCAACCTTGCCCTCGATGCTGCCGACCGCCACTGGATTCCCGTCAAGCGGGACTGGCGCCTCAACGAGCGTCACTACGGCGCGTTGCAGGGTCTGGACAAGAAGCAAACCCGCGATCAGTACGGCGAGGAGCAGTTCATGCTCTGGCGCCGCTCGTATGACACCCCGCCGCCGGAGATCGAGCTCGGTTCGGAGTTCTCCCAGGATGCCGATCCCCGTTACGCCGGGCAGCCTATTCCCCGCTCGGAGTGCCTCAAGGACGTTCTCGAGCGGATGCTGCCCTACTGGGAGGACGCGATCGTGCCAGACCTACAGGCGGGCAAGAACGTGCTGGTCGCCGCGCACGGGAACTCCCTGCGGGCCTTGATCAAGCACCTGGATGGGTTGGATGAGGAGACCATCACCGGGCTCAACGTGCCCACTGGGATCCCGCTGCGGTACGAACTCGATGAGAATTTCGCGCCGACCATTCCCGGGGGAACCTATCTCGACCCAGAAGCCGCCAAGGACGCAATCGCGGCCGTCGCCGCCCAGGGCAAGTAGGAATCCTTCTCACTTCTGCGGCGCCGTAACGAGAGGTTACGGCGCCGTTGTCATCCCTGCGACATCTGCCGCGGCGGGCGCATCGGAGGAACCGGTGAGAAGGTACTGCATCCGCTGCGAGATCGTCACGGCGTGATCGCCGAACCGTTCGTAGAACCGCGCGAGGAGGGTGACGTCGACGGTGTGGTGGGCCGTGCCGGACCACTGGGCGGCTTGAGTCATGCTCAGGGCGCGACGATGCAGTTCGTCGAGAGCGTCGTCGTCGGCTTCCAAACTCAGCGCGAGCTCCAGGTCGTGGGTGGTGAGCACCTCGATCAGCCGGGTCGCTACGCGTTCGGAGGCGGCAGCGAAATCGGTGAAGAGTTCGCGGGCCTCCTCGGGGAAGGCCGCCGCCGGGGCGCGGCGCCGGGCGGTCTGGGCGATGTGCCGGGCGAGATCCCCCATCCTCTCCAGCGAACCGCTCATCCGCAGGGCGGTGACGACGAGCCGAAGGTCGAACGCCACGGGTTGTTGCCGGGCGAGGACCATCACGCAGCGCTCATCCAACTCCGTCTGGGCGGCATCGATCGCGTCGTCGGCGGCGATCACCTGTTGGGCTAGGGTGAGGTCGCTGCGTAGCAGCGCCTGTGAGGCGGTGGTGATCGCCGTGTGGACCTGCTTGCTCATCGCGGTGAGATCCTCACCGATATGGGAGAGTTCTGAGGTGAAGACTTTGCGCACGGGGGTACCTTTCTGTTTGGTTCCCAACCTCGCATACGAGGATGACGCGGGAGTTAACAGTAGGCGCCCGCCCGGTGAACAGTGGGGGTGAGGGCCCGTTCCCGCCCGCAGACGACGCCTCCGGCGCGTAAAGTTACCGGTGTGCAAACAGACTTCCTCATCGCTGGGTTGCTGGGGCTGCTCGTCGCGACGAGCGGTCTCCTGGCCTACCGACTCAGCGAACGCGCGCAACGGCCCGCGCCGCCCGAGGGAGCCGGAGCGGACCCCGATAGTGACGTCGCCGCGATCCTCGGGGCGTTGCCGCTCACCTCGATCCTTCTCGACGCCGACGGGGAGCTTCAGCGGGTGAGCCCGGAGGCGTACACCTCCGGCCTCGTCCGCGCGGGAAGCCTCGCGCTGCCGGAAGTCACCGACCTCGTCGCCACCGTGCGCGCCGACGGCGTGCCCGCTTCCCGGCAGGTCCGGTGGCAGCGCGCCGATGGTAACGACATCGTTTTCGACATCCACGCCGCGCCGCTATCCAACTCCCGGGTCATCGTGCTCGGCCACGACCTCACGGCGGAACTGCGCCTGGATGAGACCCGCCGGGACTTCGTCGCCAACGTCTCCCACGAGCTCAAGACCCCGGTCGGTGCGATCTCCCTACTCGCCGAGACGGTGGCCGCCGCTGCGGACGACCCGGAGGCGGTGCGCAGGTTCGCCGAACGGATGGAGGTGGAATCGACCCGCCTCGCGGCGCTCATCGAAGACATCATCGACCTTTCCCGGTTGCAATCACCGGAAACTAAGATCGCGATCCGCCCCGTTCCCCTACAGGCGTTGCTGTACGACGCCCGCGATTCGGTGTCAGTGGAGGCGGAGCGCCGAGGCGCGCACGTCTTCGTGGAAGACAGCCCCCACATCGTGCTCGGCGACCGCGACCTGTTGTTCACCGCGGTGCGCAACCTCATCGATAATGCTGTGCGGTATGGACCCGAGGGCGGGCAGGTTACCGTGAGCACGCGCGAGACCGGGGACGCGATCGATATCCGGGTGGCGGATCAAGGAAGCGGGATTACCGACGTGGATCGGGAGCGGGTCTTCGAACGGTTCTACCGCGTGGATCAGGCCCGCTCGCGCAACACCGGCGGAACCGGGCTGGGATTGAGTATCGTCAAACACGTCGCCGCCAACCACGGCGGGAACGTCACAGTATGGTCCAAGGCGGGGGAGGGATCGACCTTCACGTTGCGGATCCCCCGCGCAGATGAAAGGGCGAGCGCATGACTCGAATTCTCGTGGTGGAGGACGAAGA
>Ga0209487_1002043_pt1 | contig 16640 bp, 15 predicted proteins | sample Poulit2012_FD_187524 | JGI IMG/M metagenome (GOLD analysis project Ga0209487, IMG submission 187524) | Agricultural soil microbial communities from Georgia to study Nitrogen management - Poultry litter 2012 (SPAdes) (version 2) | ecosystem: Environmental > Terrestrial > Soil > Agricultural land...
CTGCGCGAAGTCCCATTCGAGCAGATCGACGGCCGCCTGCCTGGAGCTGTTGTCGACGCCGAGCATCGTCGCCACCACGCGCTGTCCGTCCCGCTTCGCCACGGCCACATAGGAGCCCTTCGCCGCGCGGGTGTAGCCGTTCTTCAGACCGAGACCTCCGTCGACCTGGCCGACGATCTTCGTGTGGTTCTGGATCTCGTAGCCGGAGAACTTCTCCTTCGTCTGCGGGTTCTTACCGCCCGGGAACTGATAGGTCTCCGTCCCGATGACCTTCATGAGGTAGTCGTTCTCGCATACTGCCCACGCCAGCTTCATCAGATCCGCAGCCGTCGTGTACTGGCCCTTCGCATCGAGGCCGGAGGTGTTGACCGCGTGCGTGTCCGTCATGCCCAGTTCCTCGGCCTTCGCGTTCATCAGCTTCACGGCCTTGTCCTGACCGCCGGCGGCCCGTCCGAGGGCGTGGGCCGCATCATTGGCGCTGGACATGAGCATCGCATGGAAGAGGAGGTCGATCGTGTACTCGTTCTCCTGCATGAGGCCGACCTTCGTTCCGTCGATCTCCATGTCCTCGTATTCGGCCTCGATCTTCTTCTTCCTGTCATCGAGCACATCGACGAGGGCGAGCGCGGTGAGCAGTTTGATCGTCGAGGCCGGGGCATGACGCTCGTCGATGTTCTCCGCTGCGTGCAGATCACCCGAATCGAGGTCGCCGACCAGCCACGATGGTCCCACCGGTGCCGGCGGCTTCGCACCATCGCCGAGGTCGTCCGGTGAGACGTAGGCCTCCGCGGTCTTCTCATCCGCCGGGGTCGTCGCCCACGAGGCGGTGGGGGAGAGGACCAGCTGAGCGGCGACGAGGACGAGAGTGAGGACGGCGCCGAGGACGGGCGCGATGAGTGAGGAAGCATCGGAGCGGGTGGAACGCATGCGCTTCAGTCTACTTTCGTGTCGACTCGTCGGTCCTCAGGTTTCCCTCACCGAGGCGGCGCCGCATACGGAAGCGGCCGTGCACTCGAAAGTGCACGGCCGCCTCTGTGGGCCTGATGCCTGCATCCGGTCCTCCCGGAGGAGGCGGCTCAGGGCCCGATCACATGGATCAGAAAGCGCGCTGCAGGATCGCCTGTTTGACCTCGGCGATGGCCTTGGTGACCTCGATGCCGCGAGGGCAGGCCTCGGTGCAGTTGAAGGTCGTGCGGCAGCGCCACACGCCCTCCTTGTCGTTGAGGATCTCCAGACGCATGTCGCCGCCCTCATCACGCGAATCGAAGATGAAACGATGCGCATTGACGATCGCGGCAGGACCGAAGTACTGCCCGTCGGTCCAGAACACGGGGCACGACGAGGTGCAGGCAGCGCAGAGGATGCACTTCGTGGTGTCGTCGAAGGCCTGACGCTGTTCGGCCGACTGCAGACGTTCGCGAGTGGGCTCATGACCGGAGGTGACGAGGAACGGCATGATCTCACGGTAGGACTGGAAGAAGGGCTCCATGTCCACGATCATGTCCTTCTCGAGCGGCAGGCCCTTGATCGCCTCGACGGTGATCGTCTTGGACGTGTCGAGATCCTTCAGCAGGGTCTTGCAGGCCAGACGGTTGCGGCCGTTGATGCGCATGGCATCCGAACCGCACACACCATGGGCACAGGACCGGCGGAAGGACAGCGAGCCGTCGATCTCCCACTTGATCTTGTGCAGGGCATCGAGCACACGGTCGGTGCCCTGCATGGTGATGTTGTACTCCTCCCAGTGCGGCTCCGTGTCCTTCTCGGGATCGAACCGTGCGATGAGGAAGGTGCAGTCGAAGGTCGGAATCGATCCGGCCTCGCCCGCGACGTGATCGGGAAGATCGATCTTCGACGCCGGCTCAGCGGGTGTTGTATCGGTGCTCATCAGTACTTACGCTCCATCGGCTGGTAACGGGTGACGATGACGGGCTTCGTCTCAAGACGCATGCCCTTGATGCCGTCGGTCTCCGCTTCGGGATCGAGGTAGGTCATCGTGTGGTGCATGAAGTTCTCGTCGTCACGATCCGGGAAGTCCTCGCGGAAGTGTCCTCCGCGCGATTCCTTCCGGTGGATGGCCGCGACCGAGATGACCTCGGCGAGTTCGAGCAGGAAGCCCAGCTCAACGGCCTCGAGCAGATCGAGGTTGTAGCGCTTGCCGCGGTCCTGGATGCCCACGTTGTTGTAGCGTTCGCGCAGCTTGGCGATCTCGTCGAGGGCTTCTCGCAGGGTCTCGTCGGTGCGGAACACCTGCACGTTGGCATCCATGAGCTCCTGCAGATCCTTGCGGATGGCGCCGATGCGCTCGGTTCCATCGGAGGTCCGCATCTTCTCGAGCATCTCGACGACGTCGGTCTCCGGATTCTCCGGAAGCTCGACGTCGTCGGCGTTCTGCGCGTATTCGGCAGCGGCGATGCCGGCGCGCTTGCCGAAGACGTTGATGTCGAGAAGCGAGTTCGTGCCCAGACGGTTCGAACCGTGCACGGACACACAAGCGCATTCGCCGGCGGCGTAGAGGCCGGGGATGACGTTATCGCTGTCGGCGAGGACCTCGGCCTTGACGGTCGTCGGGATGCCGCCCATGGCGTAGTGCGCGGTCGGGAAGACCGGAACCGGCTCGGTGTAGGGCTCCACGCCGAGGTAGGTGCGGGCGAACTCGGTGATGTCCGGCAGCTTCGCGTCGATGTGCGAGGGCTCGAGGTGAGTGAGGTCGAGCAGGACGTAGTCCTTGTTCGGTCCGCAGCCGCGGCCCTCGCGCACCTCGTTGGCCATCGAACGGGCCACGATGTCACGCGGGGCGAGGTCCTTGATCGTCGGGGCGTAGCGCTCCATGAAGCGCTCACCCTCGGAGTTGCGGAGGATTCCGCCCTCACCGCGGGCGGCCTCGGACAGCAGAATGCCCAGTCCGGCGAGGCCGGTGGGGTGGAACTGGAAGAACTCCATGTCCTCCAGCGGGATGCCGCGGTTGTAGGTCACGGCCATGCCGTCGCCGGTCAGCGTATGAGCATTCGAGGTGGTCTTGAAGACCTTGCCCACGCCTCCGGTGGCGAAGACGATCGACTTGGCCTGGAAGACGTGGATCTCACCGGTGGCCAGTTCGTAGGACACGACGCCTGCCGGACGCTTGACCCCGTCGACCTCGGTCATGATGATGTCGAGGACGTAGAACTCGTTGTAGAACTCCACACCGTGCTTGACGCACTGCTGGTACAGGGTCTGGAGGATCATGTGACCGGTGCGGTCGGCCGCATAGCAGGAGCGGCGGACGGCGGACTTGCCGTGGTCGCGAGTGTGGCCGCCGAAGCGGCGCTGGTCGATCTTGCCCTCGGGGGTGCGGTTGAACGGCAGCCCCATCTTCTCCAGGTCGAGCACGGCGTCGATGGCTTCCTTGGCCATCACCTCGGCGGCGTCCTGGTCGACCAGGTAGTCACCGCCCTTGACGGTGTCGAAGGTGTGCCATTCCCAGTTGTCCTCTTCCACGTTCGCCAGTGCTGCGCACATGCCGCCCTGGGCTGCGCCGGTGTGCGAACGGGTGGGGTAGAGCTTGGTCAGCACTGCGGTGCGGGCACGCTGGCCCGACTCGATCGCCGCACGCATGCCGGCGCCGCCGGCACCGACGATGACGACGTCGTAATGATGTACCTGCATATTTCTCCTTTAGGCCTTGCAGAACTCAGCCAGGACCGAGGGGTCCGCTCCGGCCGGGCAGGGATCGAACGTGAAGATGACGAGCGTGCCGAGCACGATGACGATGACCGAGGCGATGTAGAGGATCACCTGCAGGGCCATGCGAGTGCTGGGCTTCTCGGAGTAGTCCATGATGATGGTGCGCAGACCGTTGGTGCCGTGCAGCATCGCCAGCCACAGCATGAGCAGATCCCAGATCTGCCAGAACGGGCTGGCCCACTTGCCCGCGACGAAGCCGAAGTCGATGGCCTGCACGCCGTCTCCGGCCCACAGATTGACGAAGAGGTGGCCGAAGATGAGGATGACGAGGATCACGCCTGAGACGCGCATGAACAGCCATGCGAACATCTCGAACTTCGAACGCGTGGACTTGTGCCGGGAGTAACCGGTCCGCGGAGCCGGAATGGATGTTGTGCTCATGTCAGCCTCCGAAAGTGTGCATCAGCTGGCGGGGAATGAAGGCGATCATGATGATGAGCCAGACAACGATGACTCCCCAGAACAGCTTCTTCTGGTTTCTCGGACCGCTCTTCGAGAAGTCGACGAGAATGACACGAAGACCGTTGAACGCATGGAATGCGATGGCGGCGACGAGAGCGATCTCACCGAATGCCATGACCGGTGTCTTGTAGGTTCCGATCACTGCGTTATAGGCCTCGGGCGAGACGCGGACGAGGGCAGTATCGAGCACGTGGACCAGAAGGAAGAAGAAGATTCCGACGCCTGTGACGCGATGCGCGACCCAGGACCACATTCCTTCGTTTCCTCGGTACAGAGTGCCCGTAGACGCTTTGGCCACGGAGCATCCTCCATCTTGATAATTCGGGTGTGTACGTCTAGAAACTACGCTCAACACCGCTCCCGTGCCAGTCGAGACACCCCCGAGCGCGCCGGATCACACCTCAACCCTGGCAATTCCCTCAAAACTGGGATTCCACGTCTCACGAATTCTCATTTACATCACAATCGCATTCTCTAAATCATGCGGTCTCCGCGCTGACCTGGGCCGCCCGGCGCAGCCACCTGTCCTGCCGATGGCGGCCCGACGATTGAGGATGTCCCCACCTCCGGGCAGGGGCAGACCGCATCCGACACGGCGGACAACCTCGGTGAAGCGCTGCCCGGACTCTGAGACACTGAAACCGTGAACACGCACTTCCACGCCATCATCCCCGCCGGCGGATCCGGAACTCGTCTGTGGCCGCTGTCGCGGCGAGCGACGCCGAAGTTCCTCCATGACGTGCTCGGCCTCGGGCGCAGCCTGATCCAGGCCACCTGGGACCGGGTGGCCCCGCTGGTCGGTGAGGACAACGTCTGGGTCGTGACCGGACGAAGCCATTTCGAGCAGGTCGCCCAGCAGCTGCCGGACATCCCGCGGTCGAAGATCGTCACCGAACCCTCACCGAAGGACTCCGCGGCGGCGATCGGCCTGGCCGCCATGCTCATCGCCCGTGAGGACCCCGAAGCGATCGTCGGATCCTTCTCCGCCGACCATTCGATCACGAACGTCGACGAGTTCCGCCTCGTCATCGATCAGGCCGTCGCCGCCGCCGAGACCGGCGACATCGTCACCATCGGCATCATGCCCCGCCATCCTGCAACCGCCTACGGCTACATCGAGACCGGTGAGCTGCTCGGTCTGCAGGGAGCTCCGACCGCCAGGCGGGCCCAGGCGTTCGCGGAGAAGCCAGAGGCCAGCACCGCCCGCACATATGTCAACTCCGGACGCTACCGGTGGAACGCGGGCATGTTCATCGCCAAGGCCGCCTCGCTGCTCGAGGTCCTCGCCGAGGAGGACCCGGCCCTCTTCGCCGGACTCAGCCGCATCGCCGAGGCCTGGGACACCCCCGACCACGACGAGGTGCTCGACGAGGTGTGGCCCGGGCTGGAGAAGCGGGCTATCGACTACGTAGTGGCCGAGCCCGCCGCCGCTGCCGGTCGGGTCATCGTCATCCCCGGTGACTTCGGGTGGGACGACGTCGGCGACTTCGATTCGGTCGCGCGGCTGCGTCAGCCGGTGCCGGGCGAACCGCGAGGGGTGATCTCCATCGGCGGCAACACCGACCTGCTGGAGGTCGACGCCTCGGGGGTGGTCTTCTCCGAAGGACCCAGGACCGTGGCCATCGTCGGCCTCGACGACCTCGTGGTCGTCGACACCGACGACGTCCTGCTCATCACCTCCCGCTCGCACGCGCAGGATGTCAAGAAGGCGGTCTCGGCGGCCGGGGAGCGCGGACTCGACGAGCTGCTCTGAACCGGATCGATCACCCCGTACCGGGCCGTCCCCGAAGCACAGCTGTCACCGCGGCATCGCGGTCAGTATGTCGAAATTGGTCGCAGTCGGCACAATTGTGACAGGGCCTGCCTCTAGCATTGCTCTCAATGTTCGACATCACCCGTCCCCGACCTGCGCTCACTGAAGGACCCGACGTGATCAGCTCGACTATCGCTGAGATCGGTGCAGAGCTCATCGATTTCCGCCGCGACATCCATGCCCATCCGGAACTGTCCTTCCAGGAGTTCGAGACCACCGACAAGATCGTGGCCCGCCTCGAGGCCGCCGGCCTGCAGCCTCGGCGCCTCGAAGGCACCGGGGTCGTGTGCGAGGTCGGCGATGGACCTCTGGCCCTCGGGCTGCGCGCCGATATCGATGCCCTGCCCGTCGACGACCTCATCGACGAGGACTTCCGCTCCACCGTGCCCGGAGTCGCCCACGCCTGCGGCCACGACGTGCACCTGACCTCCCTGATCGGCGCCGGCATCGCCCTGCAGAGACTCCACGAATCACGCCCCGGAGGACTCGGCGGCCGTGTGCGCCTGATCTTCCAGCCCGGTGAGGAGGTCACCCCCGGAGGAGCGCTGCGCGTGATCTCCCAGGGCGTGCTTGACGACGTCCCCGAGGTCTACGCTGTCCACTGCGACCCGAACGTCGACATCGGCAAGGTGGGCTCGCGTATCGGCGCCATCACCGCCGCCGGAGACACCGTGATCATCCGCCTGTCCGGCCACGGCGGACACACCTCCCGACCGCATCTGACCGAGGATCTCGTCTACGCCCTGGGCAAGCTCGCCACCGATCTGCCCTCGACCCTGGGCCGACTCATCGACCCCCGTCATGCGATCTCGCTCGTCTGGGGCGAGATCAGCGCCGGGCACGCGGCCAACGTCGTCCCCAGCGAGGGGATTCTGCGCGGCACGCTGCGCTGCCTCGACGTCGACGGGTGGAACCAGGTCGCCGAGGTGCTGCCCGAACTCGTCGACCGCATCGCCGGCCCGTACGGGGTCGAGGTCGACCTCGAACACCGCCGAGGCGTCCCCCCGGTGGTCAACACGGAGGACCAGGTCACGCTCATCGAATCCGCCGTGCGCGGTGAACTCGGGGAGAACGCCGTCCAGCTGACCCCGCAGTCGATGGGCGGAGAGGACTTCGCCTGGTATCTCACCCACTGCCCCGGCGCCCTCATCCGCCTGGGCACCCGCACCCCCGGCGGCATCACCTACGACATCCACCAGGGCGATCTGCTCATCGACGAACGCGCCGTGGAGATCGCCGCCCGCGTCTTCACCGCCACAGCGGTCAAGGTCCTCGAACGCGATCGTTGACGACCACGGTCACCGCGGGCCCGTACCGGTAGTCTGGAAGCCATGAGGAAGACAGTTCGGAGCCCGTTTCTGGCCGCTGGTGCGGCCTGTGCCCTGACGCTCGGTGCGTGTTCGGCGACGGCCTTCGAACCGCTCGAGGAATCGAGACTGGGCTGTCTCGTCTCCTCTCCGGCCGGATTCGACGACCATTCGGCCGGGGCCCTGACCCTCGAGGAGACGGAACTGGCCCGCGCCGCCGGCGTCTTCTCCGGCACCTCGAGCCAGCGCGTCTCGGGCGCTTCGGCCACCTCGGAGGCACTGGAGCGGATGCACGGGCAGGACTGCGCCCTGACGACGGTGATCGGTCCCGGCGGCGCCGATGAACTCGCCGAATTCGCCTCCGGACATCCCGACGACCTGTTCCTCGGCGTCTCCAGCGGTTCGCAGGATCTGCCGGAGAACGTGCTGAGCATCGGCTTCGACCTCGTCCCACCGGCCTTCATCGCCGGCTACACCGCAGCCACGGCCACGGAGACCGGAGAAGTCGGTGCCGTCGTCTCCCGCGGCTTCCCGCAGGCGGAGAAGATCCTCACGGCCTTCGACGCCGGGGTCGACCTCTACAACGAGGAACGGGACGAAGGCGTCGACGAAGTGCAGTCCCACCGCAGCGCCTCGACGGTCAACCGCACGATCGATGACACCCGGGCTGCGGGGGAGGACTACTTCTCCGCGGCCTTCGACTCCGACGTCGACGTCGTCATGCCCTTCGGGTCGGCTGCCGCGATGGGAGTGGTCGCCTCGGCGGACGAGGAACGGCAGCATCTGATCGCCTCCGCGGAAGAGAGCGAGGACGACGATGGGGGCCGGCACCTGCCGAAGCTGATCTGGTACGGCACGCCCGGGGGCTTCAGCAGGACGATCGTGGCGACCGTCGAACCGAACGTCCGCCGTGGGCTGCGGGCCATGTTCCCGGACTGGCCGCAGAGCAAGAACCCCGACGAGGTGGCTCCGCAGTCGGAGTCCGAGCCCGAGGAGATCGGCGGTTTCCGCGTCACCGACCGCCGGTATCAGGGCACGATCGACAACGGCGGGGTCCGGATCGTCGCCGAGGACGGCTTCCTCTCCCGCGTCTCCGACGCCGGTCGCGTCATCACCGATCTGCGCGAGCGGATCAAGAGCGGAGAGATCGACCCCGAACAGGACTGAACCCGCACGGGCGCTCGTCGACCGACGATTGCGACCTCGGACCGATTTCCTCCGCCAGCCGACAGCCGATCAGCGGTGTCATCGGATAAGCTGAGACGGTGATGAATGTACCCGCCGGCGTCGCCTCCGACGACCCCATCCTGCAGCTGCCCAAAGTCTCCCTCCACGATCACCTCGACGGTGGCCTGCGCCCCGAGACGATGATCGAGCTGGCCGACCGGATCGGCCACACCCTGCCGGCCGATGACGCCGAGTCGCTTCGCCGCTGGTTCTCCGAATCGGCGAACTCCGGCGACCTCGTCCGCTACCTCGAGACCTTCTCCCACACGGTTGCGCTCATGCAGGACCGTGAGGGCCTGCGGCGTGTGGCCAAGGAATGGGTGCTCGACCAGGTCGCCGACGGCGTCTTCTATGCGGAGACCCGCTGGGCTCCCGAACAGCACCTCGAGGGCGGGCTCGAACTCGACGAGGCCGTCGAAGCCGTCCAGGAAGGGCTCGAGGCCGGAGTCAGCGAGGCCGCGGCCGAAGGCAAGTACATCCGCGTCGGCCAGCTCATCACCGCGATGCGCCAGGCCGACAACTCGCTGGCGATCGCCGAATTGGCCGTCCGCCACCGTGAGAAGGGCGCGGAATCCGGAGTCGTGGGCTTCGACATCGCCGGTCCCGAGAACGGCTTCCCGCCGTCGGCGCACCTGTCGGCCTTCAATGCCCTCCACCAGGCCTATGTGCCGGTGACGATCCATGCCGGCGAGGCCGCGGGCAAGGAATCCATCCACGAGGCGATCACGATCTGCCATGCCCAGCGCCTGGGCCACGGCGCCCGCATCGTCGAGGACATGGACATCGTCGACGGGGAGGGCCAGCTCGGCAGCCTCGCCGCCTGGGTCCTCGACCAGCAGATCCCGCTCGAACTGTGCCCGAGCTCGAACCTGCAGACAGACATCGGCGGCACCATCGCCACCCACCCGATCACGGGACTGAAGGATCTCGGCTTCGCCGTCACCGTCAATCCGGACAATCGGCTGATGTCGGGGACCTCGATGACACGCGAGATGCGTCTGCTCGTCGACGAGGCCGGCTGGACGCAGACGGACCTCGAATGGGCCACCGTCAATGCGGTCACCGCCGCCTTCCTGCCCCTGGACGCGCGGGAGCGCATGCTCGACGAGATCCTCATTCCAGGCTTCGCCCGGGTGACCATTTGACCGAGGACGCGAACGCGGCCGAGGTGCCCGCCCCCAGGGCGATGCTGCTGGTCGTCATCGTCCTCGGCATCCAGGCCCTGGCTCTGGTGGGGGCGGCGGTGTCGTTCGTCATCACCGCCTTCGGCACCGGGGAGCTGGTCTCCTCGCTGCTCGGGCTGGCCGTGATGTTCCTCATCTTCGCCGCCGGGGTCGGTGCCGCGGCGCGCGGTGCCTGGCATCTGCACCGGTGGGCGCGACCGGCCGCGATCGCCTTCGAACTGCTCGTCATCGTCTTCGGCTTCTCCGTCATCGGCGGGTCCCTGTGGTTGGGCCTGGCCTGCCTGGTCACCGCCATCGCCGTGATCATGGGGTTCTTCCTGCCCGCTGTCGTCGACGCCTACAACCGAGCGCTGCACGACTGACCTGCGCACACCTCACCGAGGAGGCGACCAGTTCTGCACCCTGGCCGCCTGCGCTGCGATGAGCCTGGCCGGAACGGCGGAGAAGACCGCGTCGCGGATGCCGGCCAGCAGCGGCGAATCGAGCTGGAACACCTGCCCCATCAGGCGGGACTTCTTCGCAATGGACTGACTGCGCGGCCGGCGGAGGGCATCGTATCGGCGCAGAGCCTGATCGAGGCAGACCCAGAAGGTCTCCGGAACTGTCCGGCCCCGCCTCCCAGCGGGGCGGCCCTCTGGCAGGTCCGCCTGCCCGAGCAGCGGCGCCAGCAGGGCAGTCAGAGTCGCCGCGTCCTCGAGCGCCTGCCCACCTCCCTGCCCGAGATTCGGCGTCATCGCATGGGCGGCGTCGCCGAGGAGGACGACCCGACCTCGGTGGAAGCGGGGCAGTGCGTGTGAGAGATCGGCGATCGGTGTCCGGTGAACCGCCTCGGCGTCGGTGGCGGCGATGAGTTCGGCGATGGGGCAGTGCCACCCGGTGAACATCTGCTCGACGGTCGACTTCTCATCGGCGAAGACCGCATCCTGCGGCATGTTGGCGACGGCGAACCAATAGACGCGGCCATCGGCCAACGGAGCGATGCCGAAGCGGCGGCCGTGCCCGACCGATTCCCCGGCCTCGCCGGACAGATCCACCGGCACCGAGGTGATGCCCCTCCACGCGGAATACCCGGCGTAGCGCGGTCCGGCTCGCCCTCCGTCGATGACGGGGCGCACGCGACTGTGCAGTCCGTCGGCGCCGATGACGAGGTCGAAGCCCTCCTCGTCCGCGGCCGAGGCGGCGCGGCCGCGGACCGTCACGGTCCCCTCGGGGGTGGCCGAGGCGACCTCGGCGCCGGTGCGCACCGTGTCCGGTCGGAGCGCGTCGAGCAGGATGCGGTGCAGGTCAGCGCGGTCGACGATGCGCAGGGAACCGACGGCGTCCTCGGGCACTTGTGCGATCCAGCGCCCGTCGGCCCGGCGCTGACCTGAGGCGAAGCCCTCGACTCCGCGGTCGGTCACGGCTTCGAAGTCGTCGAGCAGTCCCAGTGATTGCAGAGCGGCGAGCCCGTTGGCGAACAGGGACAGTCCCGAACCGCCGGCGCGAAGCTCGGATGCCCGTTCGAACACGGTCACCTCGGCGCCGGCCCTCTGCAGACCCGCGGCCGCCGAGAGCCCGCCGATTCCGGCTCCGACGATGGCGATCCTCATATGGCCATCGTTCCACGTCCGTGTGCAGCCGGCGATCGCCTCATCCGGTCACTGGAGGTATTCGGAGCAGGCCTCGGTGAGGAAGTCGCCGGCGACCCCGCCCTCTTGGCCGAGGCTGATGGCCGTCTTCTGGATGCCCCACCAGACTCTCGGCGAGCCGCCCCACTGCTGGCGGAACTCCTCGCGCCGACTGGAATCCTCGGCGAGATCGTTGGCGGCGAGCCCGATCCGGTCCTGCGCATCATCGGCGGTGCAGCGGGCTTCGTCGTCGGGGCCCTTCGGATCGAGCTCCGGGATGTCCTCGTCGTCGACGGTCTTGAGGGTGTAGGCGGAATTGCCGATCTCATCGACATCGAAGGTGCCGTGGATGAGCAGGAACGGGGAGAGGTCGTCATCGACGTTCTCAGCGTCGACAGTCACGCTGACACTGTCGGGGCTGTCCGCGGTCACGGTCGTCTCACCGGTCTCGGGCACTTCGGGGTTGCCGGTGTGGACGTAGACCTTGAGGTAGGCTTCGGTGTCGTTCTCGGCCGCCTCGGCGAGGCCCTGCCACAGCGGGTCCGTATCCTTCTCCCCACCCGGTGAGGTGTCGACGACGGTGACCTCGGGGGCATCGTCGGGCGTCTCGATCGGAGTGACCTCCTCCTTGCTCACCGACGGGCGCGGCTGAGGACGGGTCTCCTCGGACGTCGACACACAGGCCGTCGTGGCCAGCAGTGCAGCGGCGGACAGTGCAGCTAGTGGGCGAAGTCGCATGATTCCTTCAGGTGTCGTCGGTGTCCCAGGGGAAGAGGACCCACACCGTCGAGGTCCTCGTCCTCAGCCTAATCCGAGACCTGCCCCGAGCCCGGTCGGACGCGCGGTGTCGGGGCGAACCGAGTCGCTCAGCCTCGGTGTTCGGCTACGATGTCGCGCAGACTCCGCCGCTGCCGGCCAGCGGAGTCGAAGTTCGCTTCGTCGAGCCATTCGAGGTGCGCCGCTCGCAGGGCCGGCCATTCGGTGTCGATGATCGAGAACCACGCGGTGTCGCGGTTGCGGCCCTTGACCACGAGGTGCTGCCGGAACACGCCTTCGCAGGTGAAGCCGAACCGTTCGGCCGCCCGCTTCGACGGCCCATTGTCGTCATCGCACTTCCACTCGAAGCGTCGGAAGCCGCCGGAGAACACGAGATCGGCGCAGAGGAAGAGCGCCTCGGTGGCCGCGCGGGTCCGCGACAGCGCCGGACCCCAGAGGATGTGGCCGATCTCGATGACGCCGTTGTGCGCATCGATGCGCATCAGCGCCTGCCGGCCTTCGGCCCGACCGGTGGCCCGGTCGACGACGGCGAAGAAGAGGGGATCGGAGCTGACAGCCGCCTCGGCGATCCAGGCATCGAAGTCCTCCCGGTCCGTCTGCGGGGTCTGCGGCAGGTATCGGAACCGCTCCTCGATTCCTTCGGGCGCGGAGACCGCGGCGAAGAGACTGTCTGCGTGCACTGTCGGGTCCAGCGGTTCGAGGTCGACCCAGCGACCCCGGATCCTGTCCCGCCGAGGCGGCTGTGCGCCGCTGAAATCGATCGTCATGATTGCCTCCTTCGTCGTCATCGACCCGGTGGTCGGGCGGTTGCGCGACTGTCGGTCATTCCTCGTCGCTGTCGAATCCGGTGGAGAGTTCGCGCAGCAGAGAGGCGAGCTTGCGGCTGCCGGCGGGGGTGAGTCCGCTGAGGATGGCGCGCTCCTTGACCAGCAGGTCCGCCAGTGCGGAGTCGACGGTGGCGCGACCGCTGTCGGTGAGCTGGACCAGCACACCGCGACGATCACCGGGGTCGGGGCGGCGTTCGACCCAGCCGCGCGCGACCAGGCGGTCGATGCGATTGGTCATGGTGCCGCTGGTCACGAGCGTCTCCTGGAGCAGCGTCGAGGGGGAGAGCTGATACGGCTCACCCGAGCGCCGGAGGGCGGAGAGCACGTCGAAGGCCCAGCCCTCGATGCCGTAATCGGAGAAGCTCGTCTTGCGCGCGAGGTCCAACTGCCTGGCCAGACGCGAGACGCGGGAGAGGATCTCCATCGGCGAGACGTCGAGATCTGGACGCTCGTGTCGCCAGGCTGCGACTATTCGGTCCACTTCGTCCATGGATCAAGTTTACGTCCATATCAAGAATCTTGACGACAAAGATACTTTTTGACGAGACATTCCTTACGCTTGAAGGGCCCATCAGCCTGCTGGTTTGGAGCCACGGGTGCGTTTGGGAATATGGTTGTCCTTGGTTGTTGCATCCGTCAACTAACCTGCAGGGGCAAACCACCCGGCAGTGAGAGCGAAGGAATACACGTGGATCTTTTCGAGTATCAAGCACGTGACCTGTTCGAGAAGCACGGAGTGCCCGTGCTCAAGGCCCAGGTCGCGACGACGCCAGAAGAAGCGAAGACGGCCGCCGAGGCCCTCGGCGGCGGAACCGTCGTCGTGAAGTCTCAGGTCAAGATCGGTGGCCGCGGGAAGGCCGGCGGCGTCAAGGTGGCCAAGAACCCCGACGAGGCCGAAGCACGTGCCAAGGACATCCTGGGACTCGACATCAAGGGCCACATCACCGAAAAGGTGATGATCGCCGAGGGTGCCGACATCGCAGAGGAGTACTACTTCTCCGTCCTCCTCGACCGCTCCAACCGCACCTACCTGGCCATGTGCTCCAAGGAAGGCGGAATGGAGATCGAGCAGCTGGCCGTGGAACGCCCGGACGCGCTCGCCAAGATCCCCGTGTCAGCGATCGACGGCATCAACGCCGACAAGGCGGCCGAAATCGCTCAGGCCGCCGGCTTCGACGCTGAGACTGCCGCGAAGGTCGCCCCCGTGCTGACCAGCCTGTGGACCGTCTTCGAGAACGAAGACGCCACCTTGGTCGAGGTCAACCCGCTGGTCAAGACCGGTGCCGGTGACATCCTCGCCCTCGACGGCAAGGTCTCCCTGGACGACAACGCCGACTTCCGTCACGCCGAGCACGAGGAGCTGCGCGACATCAGCGCGGAGAACCCGCTCGAGCTCAAGGCCAAGAAGCTCGACCTCAACTACGTCAAGCTCGACGGTGAGGTCGGAATCATCGGCAACGGCGCGGGACTGGTCATGTCGACCCTCGACGTCGTCGCCTACGCCGGTGAGAAGCACAACGACGTCAAGCCCGCGAACTTCCTCGACATCGGAGGCGGCGCCTCGGCCGAGATCATGGCCAACGGTCTCGACGTCATCCTCGGCGATGAGCAGGTCAAGTCCGTCTTCGTCAACGTCTTCGGCGGAATCACCGCCTGTGACGCCGTGGCCGACGGCATCGTCAAGGCCCTCGAGATCCTCGGGGACCAGGCCACGAAGCCGCTGGTCGTCCGCCTGGACGGCAACAACGTCGAAGAGGGGCGCGCGATCCTCGAGAAGGCCGCGCACCCGCTCGTCACGCTCACTGACACGATGGACGGTGGAGCCGACAAGGCCGCCGAACTGGCTGCTGCCAAGTAAGGGAAGGTCTTTACAACAATGTCTGTCTTTCTGAATTCCGATTCGAAGATCATCGTCCAGGGCATCACCGGCGGAGAGGGCTCGAAGCACACCGCCCGCATGCTCGCCGCCGGATCGAACATCGTCGGCGGCGTCAACGCCCGCAAGGCCGGCACCACCGTGAGCCACAGCGACAAGGACGGCAACGAGCTCGAGCTGCCCGTCTTCGCCTCCGTGACCGAGGCGATGGAAGCCACCGGTGCCGATGTGTCCGTGGCCTTCGTGCCCCCGGCGTTCTCCAAGGACGCCGCGATCGAGGCCATCGATGCAGGTATCGGTCTGCTCGTCATCATCACCGAAGGCATCCCGGTTCAGGATTCGGCCGAGGTCTGGGCCCGTGCGCAGGCGGCCGGCAACGCCACCCGCATCATCGGACCCAACTGCCCGGGCATCATCACCCCCGGTGAGTCGCTGGCCGGCATCATCCCGGCCAACATCACGGAGAAGGGCAAGCTGGGCCTCGTCTCGAAGTCCGGCACGCTGACCTACCAGATGATGTACGAGCTGCGTGACCTCGGCTTCTCGACCGCCATCGGCATCGGCGGAGACCCGGTCATCGGCACCACGCACATCGATGCGCTCGAAGCCTTCGAAGCCGACCCGGACACCGAAGCCATCGTCATGATCGGCGAGATCGGCGGCGACGCCGAGGAGCGGGCCGCGGCCTTCATCAAGGACAACGTGTCCAAGCCGGTCGTCGGCTACGTCGCAGGCTTCACCGCTCCCGAGGGCAAGACCATGGGCCACGCCGGCGCCATCGTCTCCGGCTCCTCGGGAACCGCTGCCGCGAAGAAGGAAGCCCTCGAAGCGGCAGGCGTCAAGGTCGGCAAGACCCCGACCGAGACCGCCGAGCTCATGCGCGAGCTCCTCGCCTGAAAGTGCCTGCCCGGCGCTGAGGCTCTGACACTCTGAGTCTGCGCAGCCTCTCAGCCTGTGGCGTCACTCAGCTGAGTGCACCGCGGCCCGTCTCCCACAGCGGAGGCGGGCCGCGGTGTATTCATCGGCCCGCCTCAGAGGCTCGTGCCCGCCTCCGCCGCTGGTGACCGGCTCCGCCTGCGGGATCGTCCGGCTCAGGGCGGCTCGGGATTGCTGGTCCGGGCGGCAGCCGAGAGGCTAGTCTGAGAATGTGAACACCCAGGCATCTGACCAGACAGCGCAGCCCCGGACCTCCTCGCACTCCCGATCCGCGATCCCGCCGATCGACACCGCTGCCGCGTCGCACCCGCGCAACTTCGGCTCCGACAACTGGGCCGGAGCCCACCCCGAGGTCATCGATGCGATTGTCGCAGCCAACGTCGGCCACGCACCCGGCTACGGCGGCGATGCCTGGACCGCGCGCTTCCGCGAGATCATGGCCCACCACTTCGGACCCGACGCGCAGGCGTTCCCGGTCTTCAACGGCACCGGCGCCAATGTCCTCGCCCTCCAGTCGGCCCTGCCGCGGTGGGCCGCGGTGATCACGGCCGCCTCGGCGCACATCAACTACGACGAGACCGGCGCCCCGGAGAAGGTCGGCGGGCTCAAGATCGTCGGTGCCGCCACCGAGAACGGCAAGCTGACTCCGGAGACCATCAAGGGTGCGATCATCGGTCGCGGACACGAGCACAATGCCCAGCCGCTGGCGGTGAGCATCTCGCAGTCCACCGAATGGGGCACCACCTACACGCCCGAGGAGATCGCGGCGATCGGGCGCACCGACCACGAACTCGACATGATCGTCCATGTCGACGGGTCCCGACTGGGGAACGCCGCCGCCCACCTCGGCGTCGGACTCGGCGACATCACCACCGCCGTCGGCGTCGACATCATCAGC
>Ga0209487_1002044_pt1 | contig 16639 bp, 17 predicted proteins | sample Poulit2012_FD_187524 | JGI IMG/M metagenome (GOLD analysis project Ga0209487, IMG submission 187524) | Agricultural soil microbial communities from Georgia to study Nitrogen management - Poultry litter 2012 (SPAdes) (version 2) | ecosystem: Environmental > Terrestrial > Soil > Agricultural land...
AACATTTTAATACAAATAAATTTACAAAGAGCAAAAAAACTTAGCTTTTATGTGTCCAAAATATTGACCTAGATCCATCTAAATCAAATAATATAAATACATATATTAATCAGCTTTCTAAAACTAGTTTAATATTATCAACTGTATTATTAAAAGAAATTTACAATTATCCAGTGAACTCATTAAATCAGTTGTTTTTCAATAAGGAATCGGAAATCCCACAAGTAACTTTAATAATAATTCACGATTTTTACATTAATATTGCTAAAACGCTTGAAGATAGACTCGAAGAACCACAATCATTAACTCAGAGTTTACAAAATCCATATAACATAAAAAAAGATAGGATTGTAGACGTATCTAGATATTCTTTTCAAGAATACAAAGAATTATATAACTATGCTATAAACATCCCTCTTCATAAAGCAAATGCGATTCAAGATGTTAAAAATCTGATAGACGGTAAAGCTCAATATCACCATTACGATAGTTACTGGGTATATATCCTGGTACATTTAAACAACAATTGGAGGCATTCTACTATTATTACCGAAATTCCAGAAGTTGATCTTTCTAATACAAGAGCCACAAGTCTAAAATGGATTAAGGATAATAATTTAGATATTGAGGAAGCTAATTCAATTATCTTTCAAATTGGACGTTCAATCAAAAAGATCAGCAAAACAGGTGCTGAATCTGAATTCCGTATTGCCGAACCCCTAAAAATACCATTTGCTACAGCTATATGTATATGTCAACTTAGAGCCACCTATATAACTTTAGAAAATAATTTACCTAAAGAAAATTCGGGTCCATTGCTATGGTTAAGTAAAAAAAGAATTATCCAGCCAAGATATACTGTACATAAGCGATTCTTTTTACATTTTAAACCTGGCTTTAAATTTTCAAATAGAAAAATGAATAAAACATTAACTACACTTATCTGGTCTGTTTTTAAATCTCTTAAAGTAGCACAAGTTTCCAGAAGCCATTTTAATGAAGATTCAACTATGTATTATATAAAGTTGAGTAATGAACAAGTTGAATACTTAGTTAATCAATTATTTGAACGGGATTCGTTTGGATTTATTAACCAACAATTAATTAATAAATTATTTGCGAATGGTGACGAAGATAGAGATAAAGAAACTCAAATGATGCTAACACTCCGGCAAAAGTTTGGTGATAATCAAAAAGTTGAAATATCAACTGGACTACTAAATCGAATATCTAAGCAAAATGAAGATGTTTTAAAATTTGTTAATGATCTCAGTAAGGAAGAAATAAAGGAATTAGTATCAAAGTCGATGTCTAATACCTTGTATTCAAAGCAAAAATATTACCAATGTGTATTCTCAAAATGTAAATTTAATAATCAGAGGGACTGTCTAGGTTGCCCCTACTCAATAATAAACGTTTATGCACTCTCTAATCTTATGGATTTATATTTGAATAGAATAAATTATCTAATAGATAATTTTGAATCCTCAAATATTGGGGAAAAACAAAAGCTAGCTAATCAATTTTATTTACTATGGAGGCAAATTCAATTTGCTAAAGAAAAGTTTGGTGATTCGATTTACGAATTTGTTGAAGGAGGAAAAGATAGATTTAACAGACTCTCTTTACAATTACCAAAAACCAAGCAGTACTTAACAAATTCTATCATTCACCCAGAGAAAGAGGGTTAAAAATGTTGAACATAAATAATAATATACTAGAAAGTTTTAAAACCGTTAATTCCTTCAATCTAAATGATTTAATAATTGAAGCTAAAAGACTCTTTACCAGCTATTCTGATATCAAAGTAATTAATAAAACTCAATCCTTTGAAGAAAATACGTGGGTATTTGAAGATTTAATATCAGCAGATAGTCCGTATAAGTTTGATTTTAATTCATTTATACCTCTAATCTCTTTCAATAAGAAAGTTGATACCAAGCAATTTATCTTGGCATTAAAATGTTGGGTAATTAATGAATTGAATCAAATGTCACCTGCTACAGTTTATAGGAAATTTAACAATCTTTATTCGATTTGTCATTTAACTAAAGGGTTTAGCACTAATTTTGAGGAACTAATTGAGACAGTTAGAAACAAAAAAATTTACTCGAGTAGAAATCAAAAAAAATTAAGTTTTACTTATAATAAAGTTCGATCAGAGACAATACAAAGGTATATCGATTGTTTTATCAGCTTTACTAGTTTTTATCATGTGCTACCTGTTGATAAAAAGGTTATAGCTAAACTTGGATTGATATCAAACCAATTCAAAGATAAATCCACTTCTAGAGATTTACCAAAACCATCAGAAATACTTAACTTTAAAGATTGTATTGAAACATTTTATGAGGATTCAATAAATAATGCTTCAATAGAGGAACTAATTGAATATTTCCCCATCATACTATGGTGGGAGATTACATCTATTATACCGATGCGTCCAAGCGAGTTCTGTTTAATTAAACGAGATTGTATCTCAGATAACTCTATAACCTTTCCTAGAATTAAACAAAAACGCAAAAATATTGGTAGAGAAAAGATGGAGTATGATACTCTTCCAATTCCTAATAAATTGATTGAAAAAATAAGTCTCTACAAGAAGTTAACAGATAAATATGGCAACTCCGAGTATCTAGTATCCTTCAATGCCTATAAAACACTATCGCTAAAACTGATTAAAAAAAATGTTGACTATGAAAATAGATATTTTTCCATTGATTATTTACGAAAATTAATAAATAAATTTTACGAAGATATATTTATTAATAAGTATAATCTAGAAACTTCAAAAAAAATAAAGCCAGGTGACTTAAGACATATAGCGATAATATCAATGATGTTGCAAGGATATGATAGAGTTGAAATCGAAAGATTAGCTGGACATTTTGATATTAATACGCAATATTCATATGTTGAACATATGCACTTTTGGGTGGATACAGAAATTCAATACTTATCTAATCAGTTTACGCTTAATAATAGGAACTCTTACAGGGCACCTCAAGCAATAGAGTTTTATAATGAACTATACGAAGATAATGTATTTGCTGAGTTAGCTGCAAGCTCTTCTTCCAATGAAGAATATATAAAGTTGGAAGTAGGTTACTGTAAAGACCAAACGATGTCATGTCCTACGTTTAATTGGTACTATACCGGATGTTACTTTTGTAAAAACTGGGGAATCTCTATAGGTGAACTATCCCAAAAGAGAGATAAAATAATTAATGAACTAAGTACAATCTACAACGACTTACATCGAAAGGTAAATTATCTAGCTGGCTTATATAATGTACATCGTTTGGATAGTTATGGAAGAATTAATCAAGATATCTTAACAGAGTTAAAAGTGACAAGTGAAGAAATTAAAAGTAATAAAAATATGATTGTAAAACTTAAGTATTTATTGGGAGTTGAAAATCATGAGTAAGAGTCCCGGAAGACCTAAAAAGTATAAAATGGATTCAAATTCAGAAAAAAAGATAATAGATCTTATTAAAGAATACAATAAAAATCATAATCCATATCCAACTATTAAATACAAGCATATCTGGGAATATTCATTAAGGCTTTATGAACAAGAGCTTTTTTTTATAAAAACTAGCTATGACTTTTGGAAGAGAAAAGGAAGACCCGGCAGAGAACTTGTTGATACTGTAAATGCTTTGCAAAATAAAAAGATTTATATATCTAAAACCGAAAGAATTGACTTAATAAATCTTAAGGATTTGATTGCTAAATACGGAGGTAAAAACAAGGATATATTATGGGATAATATAGAACCTTACGATAAACATATTAATGGTTTCATTGAAAAAATAAATAAATTAGAAAATGAAAACATCAAATTAAATAAAGAACTGTTGCAAAATAAAAACAACCTTAAAAAATTGAATGATACAAATAAGAAATTACAAAATTTATTACTTTCAATGTTTACATATTCCAATAAAGAAAACGAATTAGCTAATATGATAAATACCGGACAATCAAAATCATCGCTAATAAATATGGCATTAGAAGATACTTTTGAAAATCCAGAAGCATTCGTACTTGAATTAACTAAACATACTGACGTTAATCAACTGGATGACAGTAAACATACTAAAAACTCAAATGTGGTACCCCTTCAAACTGGATTTAATAATAACAAACCAGAATACGATCTTTAAATTTATAGAATGAGATTTATTGCACATTAGAATAGGGAGCCCACATTTCAAAATGGACTCCCTTACCATTTTATGCACTATAGCTTGACTGTCATTCCGGATACAGCTGATTAAGCTTAACTTCTAGCACATCTTTAATTTTAATTAAATTCAATATAGTTATATTCCTCTCCCCTCTCTCTACCGCACCTATGTATGTTCTATGAAGGTTGCACTCAAATGCAAGCTCTTCCTGTGACCAGCCTTTCCCATCTCTGTACTTCCTAATATTATCACCAATAATCATTAATGTTTCTTTTTCATTAGTATCCATATATCAATTTTGTTAAAATGTACACTATAAGTCGACAGACTATAAGTAGCACTTAGGAGGAGTATGATGGATACTAAGTTAAAGGATCAAATCAATGATGCTGATATACCAGAAATATTTAGGAATTATCTTTTACGGAATAAACATGTTGGTTTATTTCTCGACGAACCCTTATTAAAAGAAATAGAAGAAATATACGTTGAGTATGATTCTCTATTTATTTTTGACGAAGCCGAGTTTTGTTCTTATGTTATAACAGGAATTAAAAAACTGGATAAGCATGATTATTTTTATCACTATTTAAAGAAAGTTTTTGAGACTAATCTCAATCTTATATCTAAAAGCAAAATGCCTGACTACGAAAAAACAGCTAAATTAACCGAAAATATATCCAAACTCCAAGAAAGTGAGATACCTCGAATACTCGTTGATTTTTATAAAACTATGAATGAATTTAAGGAGTCTAAGGATCTTCGTTTCCTCTTTACTGCGTATAAAATATCGGGAGTTTTACATATTCTCTTTGAACTATACCCAGAGAATGAATATAAAAGTGATTTTACCGCTGTCTATAGCACACTTAGAAACTTAGAAGTATAAAATTGCTTAAACTATGATTATTGCGGATGAATTGAGCCACTAGTGCGAAGTTTTGAGCCAGTGATTGCGGAAGATAGAGCCACCGTTTGCGGACAGGAGAGCCAGCAATATAAATAAGAACAACCTCTTGTATGCATGCAATCAAGCATGACACTATTTTGGATTTAAAATAAAGTCACGACGTTTATAAAAAAGTTTCGAAGCTTTACACCTTTGGATTTTTATCTAAGGGGTATTTCCTTGTAAAAGACTTACTTAATTAAGTAAGTCAGTGTAAACTGAATTTATAGAAAAAATTGAAATGATATATGTAATTTGTGAATGAATTCACTTAAACTAACGGGGCAGTTTTGTGCAATAGTAGTGTAATACGATTGAATAAAATCTCACTTAGAAATAAGAAGTACTTTCAATAAATCAATTTTTTTTGATTTATTTATTGCTTTTATTTAAAAAATAAATTATGATTTATACATCAAAAAAAATTGATGAAAGGAGAATGTTAATTTGGAAGCATTAAAACCAACATTTCAACAATATGAAAAAAAGTTTAAAGCTCTTGCTGATCAAAAAAGGTTAGATATAATGTATGAGCTTGCTCAAAGAGGTCAAACTTGTGTATGTGATTTAACAGAAGAATTTAGTGTTTCACAATCAAAATTATCTTATCATCTTAAAATTTTATTAGATGCAAACTTAATTGTTAAAGAAACGAAGGGAACTTGGAGTTATTACGATTTAAATGAGAAAGAAGTAAATGGCTTACTCTCTGAAGAACTTTGTTGTATTTTTAGAAGAACAGGGGAAAAATCAGCAAATAATAATTGTTGTTAATTTTTTTATTCTATAAATCAACTTTTTTTGATTTAACAAACAACAAATAGGAGGCGCTTTAAATGAAATATGTTCACGTAGGGATTAATGTAACTGATTTGGAAAGGTCAATTGATTTCTATCAAAAAGTATTTGGTATGCAACCTGTTAAAACAAAAGCTGATTATGCCAAATTCTTATTAGAAGAGCCGGGGTTAAATTTCACATTAAATGTAAAAGGTGAAGTACAAGGTAATCAAGTAAATCATTTTGGGTTCCAAGTTAATAATGTTGAAGAAGTACTTGCTCATAAAGAGAGATTAGAAAAAGAAGGATTCTTTGCTCGCGAAGAAATGAATACAACGTGTTGTTATGCTGTTCAAGATAAATTTTGGGTTACAGATCCGGATGGGAATGAATGGGAGTTCTTTTATACAAAAGAAGATAGTGATACAGAACAAGTTGATGGGGAAACTTGTTGTGTAGGTTAATAAACATCGAAGAAATTTCTTGCTGTTAATTGGAGGTAGTATTTTGTCAACAACGCTTATACTCGCAATATTAATTTTTGTAGCAACAATCGTCCTGGTAATTTGGCAACCAAAAGGTTTAAACATCGGTTGGTCTGCTATGGGTGGAGCTGTAATTGCCTTATTAGTAGGTGTAGTAGGGTTTAGTGATGTTCTTGAAGTAATTGACATCACATGGAATGCAACACTATCCTTTGTCGCCATTATCCTTATTTCTTTAATACTTGATGAGATTGGATTATTCGAATGGGCTGCCTTGCATATGGCCAGAATTGCAAAGGGCAATGGAATCAAAATGTTTGTTTACATTAGTATTTTAGGTGCCATTGTTGCCGCCTTATTTGCAAATGATGGTGCAGCGCTTATCCTAACACCGATTGTTCTTGCAATGGTACGAAACTTGAATTTTAAAGAAAAAATGATATTTCCCTTCATTATGGCAAGTGGATTTATCGCTGATACGACTTCATTACCATTCATTGTAAGTAACTTAGTTAATATAGTATCTGCTGATTTCTTTGGTATCGGATTTGTTGAATATGCTTCACGTATGTTCATTCCAAACTTATTTTCACTGATTGCAACCATCTCGGTACTACTGATCTACTTTAGAAAAAGTATCCCTAAGAATTATGATTTATCGAAACTAAGGGAACCGAAAGAGGCAATAAACGATATTAAGTTGTTCCACCTTTCTTGGTATGTTCTTGTTGTATTAGTAATTGGCTATTTTACTAGCGAGTTCATTAATGTGCCAGTATCTATTATTGCAGGGACCATTGCTATATTCTTTATCATAATGGCAAGACGCAGTGCGGCTGTTAATACAAAAGAAGTTATTAAAGGTGCTCCGTGGAATATTGTTATATTCTCGATTGGAATGTATGTCGTTGTGTATGGATTAGGAAATGCAGGACTAACATCTGCATTAGCAAGTGTTCTTCAAATCGTTGCTGAACAAGGATTATTTGTGGCTACGGTTGGAATGGGATTCATTGCTGCATTCCTGTCATCAATCATGAATAATATGCCAACTGTAATGATTGATGCTTTAGCTATTGCCGAAACAAATACTTCTGGTGTTTTAAGAGAAGCACTTGTTTATGCTAACGTGGTAGGTTCAGATTTAGGGCCAAAAATCACCCCAATCGGTTCCTTGGCAACTTTAGTATGGCTCCATGTCTTATCCCAAAAGGGAATAAAAATTTCATGGGGAACCTATTTTAAGACTGGGATTGTTTTAACTATCCCAATTCTACTTATTACTTTGGTAGGTCTATATCTATCACTAACAATTTTTTAAAAGGAGAATGAAATATGGCTAAAAAAACAATTTATTTCTTATGTACTGGTAACTCTTGCAGAAGCCAAATGGCAGAAGGATGGGCGAAACAATATCTTGGAGAGGATTGGGAAGTTAGAAGTGCAGGAATTGAAGCACATGGCTTGAACCCGAAAGCTGTAAAAGCAATGAATGAAGTTGGGGTTGACATATCTGATCAGAATTCGGAAACTATCGATACCGACTATTTAAATAATGCAACGCTCGCCGTTACACTTTGTGGAGATGCTGCAGACAGATGTCCAATGACACCACCACATGTAAAGAGGGAACATTGGGGATTTGATGACCCAGCCAAAGCAGAAGGTACAGAAGAAGAAGTATGGGCAGTATTTCAGCGTGTCCGTGATGAAATTGGTGAACGAATTAAGCGATTTGCAGAGACAGGGGAATAATGAAAAGGTATCAAGAGAATCTCTTGGTACCTTTTTTTAAACAGTTATTGTGAATGAATTCACTTAAACTATAGGGTGCTTTAGTTGAAGATTTGCTTTCCGAAATAATCAATCTTTTTTTAAAATGGGTTCTTATTACTTATTGTAAATGTGGGTTTGGGAGTTGCTTATGATCAAACCTCTTTTTGAAGCTACACAAGTGGCTCTCTCACCCGCATTCACTGGCTCTATTGTCCGCAAACAGTGGCTCAAAACTCCGCACAGATGGCTCAATCTGTCTGCAATACTCAAACTATACTGCCATCTATTCAAAGAAGGATATTAAGCTATCGTAAACGTAAAGTAGTCCACTAAAATAAGTGCAGTAATTCAACATTTTATGTAAAACCGCGAATTACGTAAAGAAAAATGATAGATAAAAAAGGTGCCGTTGTGTGGCACCTTTTAACTTTATTATTCTTCTATTTCTAACGGTGGTAAACTATTTACCAAATCGACTGTTTGTATTGATACATTAATAAGTGATAGAAGTAAATTAAAGATATATTTTGGATCATCTGAGTATAAATTAGGATTATTTTCTATTTGTGACTTTGAATCAGTCTTTACCTTATATTGATCTATAATCCACTCGATAGGGGATCTGCCATTCACTACATATCCGTATGCTTTTTCTGGTATGTTTTTAATAATGATATCGCTATTAAACACTATTTGCGATTTATCTCTATAGTATTTACCACTATCATCTTTAACCCTCTTATTATTCTTATCTTTAGCCCATGGATGTATCATTTTCTCGACATAGAATGATGGGTTTTCCTTTTCTATAATAATATCTACATCCTCATATGTTTCAACTTCTTCATAATTTAGATGTATATCTGCAAGTTTTCTTCCAACATTCGATATTTCTAATAAATTATTCGATATTGGTATTCTAGGCGGTTAAGGAACTATTTATCCAAGCTACTAATATACTACTGGCTGATAAGGATGAGATTATATCCAACTTTGAAACCTTGAAAGCAAGCCTATTTAATACCAAAGATTTGGAAGTCAAAAAGACTGAGCTACAGAATGAGCTAGAGGTTGTAGCTGAAATGATTCAAAATATTATTAATGAAAATGCTCAAACAGCTATAGACCAAGAAGAATATCAAAGAAAATATGATGACCTTGTAGAAAGGTTTGACACCACTAAATCTAGTCTTGAATTAGTAACTGAGCAAATTAAGGATAAAATAACTAGACATAAAAACTTGGAAATATTCCTAGATGAACTACAGAAACAAGATGAGTTAATTTCAGAATTTGACCCACTTTTGTGGAATAGTTTAGTGGATTATGTGACGGTTTATGAGAAAAAAGAAGTTCAAGTAACTTTTAAAAATGGAATTGATATTCAAATATAAGGTCAAAAGCAAAACTCCTCATTCCTATTCTAAATATGATGAGGAGTTTTTATGTTTTTCTATAAAGAATTTTATCACAAGCAAATTCTATGTTCTTACCATCTTTGTTTACAATGCAAATAAGCGGTTCTTGTGTATTGCTGGTTAGCAAAGAGGTATAAGCCGCTTGATGTATAGACTTTCAGCAATCCTGACCTGACATCGGAAGTCCTTTATTTTGTTTATAGATTATACTTTGCTCCCCTCTCCTTCAGCAACTTAGGAATAATAAGAGGTTCAACCTTATATTTTTCTTTACGCAGTTCACGTTATGATTAAGCTCGAAATGCAATAAAACTTAGTGATATCAAAAGTTTAAACCATTGAGTTTGTAGATGATATTCAATGATTTTTTGGCTTGTGGGAACATATCTACTTCAAAAAAAATGAAAAATTCAAAGATGTCCTTGACCGATTCGGTTTATGGCGTTATTATGTGTATATAAACCGAATCGGTTAATTAAATTTCAATTAGGAGGAAACTACTTGGAAAAGTTTTTAAATTTACCCAAGGAAAAACAAAATTCAATTATTGATTCTGCATTAAAGATATTTGCAAAGCATGGATATAGGAAAACATCTATAAGTGATATAGCCAAATCTGCAGGAATTTCTAAAGCAATGGTATTTCACTACTTTGGTACTAAGAAAGATCTATACCTATACTTGGTTAATACATGTGCTGACAGTATTGCAACTGAAGTTATAGAAAAATTTGATGATAGTATTACAGATTTATTTGATAGGATTTTATATACATCTAAGCTTAAGATTGCCTTGATGGAAAAACATCCTGATGTTCCTTCTTTTATTCAGAGTGCCTATTTTGAAAATGATGATGAAGTTAAGGAAGATATAAGAACTATTTTTCGCAAAGATGGTGGTCAAACCGTCGGCAAAAAAATAACTTTTGAAGGTGCAGATTTGTCAAAATTTAAAGATGATATTGATCCAAAACTTGTCATAAATATGCTTGATTGGATCTCTGAGGGTTATATGAGTAAAATGGCAGATGCCAAAGAAACTGATTTCGATGAATTATATAGGGTGTTTGAAGAATGCCTACAACTCTTTAAAAGGAATTTTTATAAATAATTATAAAAAAATGAATTTAGAAAGGGGAAATATTATTATGACAAAAAATGTAATTGAAATTCAGAATCTCACTAAGAACTATGGCAAGCATAGGGGTATTGAAGATGTCAGTTTCTCTGTTAAGGAAGGGGAAATTTTTGGCTTCATTGGCCCCAACGGTGCAGGTAAATCCACTACTATTCGTACATTATTAGCTTTGATTCATCCAACATCAGGATGTGCTACTATTTTCGGGAAGGATTGTATTAAGGAGGCACCTTCGATTGCTCAGGATGTAGGCTATCTTCCGTCAGAAACATTTTTTTACGAAGGAATGACAGTTAAGGAATTGCTTGATTATACTGCTAAACTGTATCAAAAAGATTGTTCGGAGCGAATTAAAGAACTTACAGAAAGGCTTAAATTAGATAGCCGTAGAAAAATTCGTGATCTTTCCTTTGGAAATAAGAAAAAGGCAGGAATTGTTGCAGGTTTATTACACTCTCCTAAACTGATAATTTTAGATGAACCAACTAGTGGTTTAGACCCTCTAATGCAAGATACTTTTTTTGAGATCCTTAGAGAAGAAAATGAAAAAGGAGCTACTATATTATTTTCTTCTCATATACTCAGTGAAGTACAGAAAATGTGTGATCGTATCGCTTTTATTAAAGAGGGGAAGATTATTAGCCTTCAAAGCATTCATGAATTACGTGCCAGCACATACAAGAGAATTCAGCTTAGTACTAAAGATACAATTTCTAAAGAGTTGTTTATTGGAGATGATGTATCAGAATTTAAACAAAACGAAGAAGAAATTAGCTTTATGTACAATGGTAGTGTTAACCAACTAATCAACAATCTTTCAAATCTAGAAATAGAAGATATCTTTATTGAAGAGCCGTCTCTTGAAGAAATTTTCATGCATTATTATCAATAAAAGGAGGGGAAAAAATGAACATTTTCCGTTTTGAAATGAAACAATATAGAGGTTCTATTTTAGTTTGGTCTATAGGATTAGCAGTCGCTATAATACTACTGCTACCGATGTTTGTCTCAGTTTCAGGAGATCCAGCTACTGTAGAGGCGTTAGTAGGAGACAATCCCTTGTTAGATACAATGGGGATTAGCATCGAGGTATTCACTACTACAACAGGAATTTACGCTTATCTAAATGGTATTATTCTAGTAGCTGCAGCTATTCAAGCATGCAATTTAGGTCTCTCTATTATCACGAAAGAACATATGCAAAATACGGCTGATTTTCTAATGACTAAACCATACTCAAGAACAAATATTTTTTTGTCAAAATTGATTGCTTCACTATGTGTGATTGCCATAATTGGATTATGCTATTTCCTAGCATCTTTAGGAACAATCAGTATAGTTTCTGAACAAGGGTTTTCATTCAGTCAATTTTTCCAAATTTATTTAACATTCCCTTTAATTCAGGTGTTTTTCTTACTATTAGGAATAATGATAAGTACTATTGTATCAAGAGTCAGCTCACCTTTACCTTTAGCCTTAGGGATTTCTTTTGGGTCTTATGTAATAGGATTATTTTCTAATGTTATACAGAGTACTATTGCTAGACTGTTTTCTCCCTTTAGATATTTTGATGCTAATCTAGTTCTGACATCAGAAAATTATGAAAGTGGTTATCTTGTTTTGTTTTTTACTTTGTTGATATTATTTTTAATTACAAGCTATACAATTTATATTAAAAAAGATATGAAAATGGTTTTATAAGGAGGTAAAAAAATGCAAGCTATGGTAAGAAAAGAATTGAAAGAAAACCGAAGAAGTTTACTAATTTGGATAGGAGTAATGCTTGGCATGATATCAGTTGGTGCAGCAGAATATTCTGTTGTAGTAGAGGCAGGAGATGCAATAATGGATTTGTTTGAGTCGCTGCCCTCAGTCCTAGCAATTGGTTTTGGAATTGACTCTATCCCCGTTAACACACCTGTAGGATATTATGTGATGATGTACTTGTGGTATTGCATAATAGCTTTTACACACGCAGCTGTGTTAGGAGCGACTATCATTAGTAAAGAGGAGCGAAACAGGACGGCTGAGTTCATTTTTACTAAACCATTTCCTCGTAAAGATATTATTACTAGTAAAATTATTGCTGCTATAGTTAATGTAGCCATTATTACATTAACAGCATTGATAGGGAATCTGATAATGCTAGTTCCACAAATAGAGGGGGGGCAAAGTATTCTTAGTGAAATGGCGATCACTTTACCGTCTATGTTTATTATTCAAATACTCTTTTTATTTATGGGTCTTCTATTTTCCGCAATATTATCAGGTTATGGAAAAGCTCTTTCTATTTCAGCCTTATTTGTTGCCCTTTCATACTTCTTAATGATAATTATAAAGTTGATAGGGACGATTGACTTTCTAAGTGTTTTGACACCTTTTATGTATTTTACAGGTACGGGACTCGTTGAAAATGGTATAAGCGTGTTATATATCTTACTCGCTGCTGTAATAACTGTAACGGCTGGATACTTAACGTATTATAAGTATGAAAGTCGTGATTTGCATAGTTAATCAATAGTTTTAGCTATTTATTCATAACTCTAAACTCATTAAAAGTTTTTAAACCTTTTCATACTGACAGAGAAAATGATTAGAAACTAATTTACATTACCGAGTCACTCAGTTCACAGTGACTCTTTTTTTATTAACTTAAAGAATTATTCCAAATATTGCTTGATTGATTTTGCAATAATATACCCCTTTATTATTTTGCACACCCTTTTTAGCATTTGCACACCCCCTAAACACAACGCTCTTTAGGATAATTAAATTGTATCAATCTCTGTAAGATTATATCTAAAATATTAACGTTTCTATTATTCATTGTTGTTCCTAAATGCTTTTGTAGTGCATCTTCTACAGAATGAATAATAAAATCAACAACCTCTGTTGGTGTAAAGACAATACCCAATCTATCGGTTGTATCTGGAAATCCAACTTTAAAGAACTTTTCATATAATTGAACAATGATCTCTTGCTTTGCTTCTAAGTTATCAATACCCTCAGCTCTTAAACGCACACTTTCGTAAAATCCTGATAATTCATCTTGTTCACGATTAAAACCATGACTTTCTAAAACATCTATCATTTTGCTCATTGCTTGAGATATTGGGTTATTTAAAGCAAAACTCTCCTCCTCAAATAATGAATCAAATACAGGTTTGGTTACTAAATGTTGAGCTAACATTTCAACTGTCTCAGCGACTGAAATTTCACTATCAATACTATTTCTAAGACCTGAAATGAACTTATTAAACGCACTTTTAACTTCTTTATTATCATCATCTGCTAGTAACGCATTCATCCTATCAATATGTCGTTGAGCGATATTTGCAACATCTTTAGACCAAGATTCCCAATAGCGAGTATTGCCAACTTTTTCGACGATTTGAGCGTAAATTACAGCCTCTAATTCACTCCAATCCTGTCCCTCTAAATCTAACTCAATTTGTTCAGATTCATTGGACATTATGTATTCCTCTGTATCTTCATCAACAGATGGTGCTCCGTCAACTCCAATTAACTCTATTTGATCAGGCCTTTCATTATTCAATTCTAGTTTATTAACCATTGCGTCAAAGCGCTCATCAATAGATCTTAAGGCGTTTAAAACATCCCAAACGACTGCATAAGCTTCATTATTATTTAAAACAGTTTCAGGATCTTCCGATGATGATACTGTTATAGGTAAAATAACATAACCATACTCTTTACCAGGAGAAGTTCGCATGACTCGTCCAACTGCCTGTGCGATATCTATAGTAGATTTACGTGGTTGCATAAAGAGAACCGCATCTAAGTCAGGGATATCCACGCCTTCTGTTAAGAAACGTGCATTTGATAATATCCTAGATTCTCCATCAGGTACATCAGATTTTAACCATTCAATTTTCGTGTTTTTTTCTAAAGCATTCATGGAGCCATCTGCGTGTTCAATATCCACACTAAATGCATCATAAGAGGCACTATCCAAATACTCATTAATAACTTTATCAAACATATCAGTAATATATTTTGATTGTTTAATAGTACCTGTAAATGCAATTGCTCGCCTCATTGGCTGACCCAATACTTCATTAGAATTACTCTTTCTTTTAAGAAGACCATTCCATACGCCAATAATCTTCATGACGTTTTGAAATTCACTCTCTGTTTCCAGATCATCTAAAGTAACTGGTATTTCTTTCGATGTTTCATTTTCGTCAACTGCTAAGATCATAACTTTATAATCAGAAAGTATTCCTCTATGAACTGCTTCTCCGAATCCTAATCGGAAAAATTCAGGTCCATAGGTTTTTTCATCATTCATATCTGCAATTACAACAGATTCATCTACTGCTCTTTGCTTTGCTTTTTCACCATAAATTCGAGGTGTTGCTGTTTGATAAAGTCTTTTATGTGCTTTTACATTATTATTGTTGTGTACCTTAACGAAATGGCTTTCTTCTTTACCTGATTTAGTAGCACCTGTAGTTCTATGCGCTTCATCAGCAACAATTAAATCAAAATTATAAAAGCCTTCTTTTTGAGCATCTCCGATAACTTGAATCGAATGATAAGTTGAAAATACAGCTATTATTTCAGCCTTGTCTTCAGATTCCTCTAAATAGCGTTGATTATCTAATAAATCATTCTTATTTGTTGTTGCAGGAAAACCTAAGTCAGCAACGGTAATATCCCTATCATCATCACCTTTAGTTTTTCGCGTAGCTTGGCGATCTGAGGTAACGGCAAATGAATCCATTTTGAACCTTGTATCGGCTGTCCAACTTGTTAAAGTCTGAGATAATAATTGAATACTAGGCACTAAATATAAAACTACAAATGATTCATTAACTTATTTGATTTTTCTAATTAATACTGTATCCATGTTTTCCTGAATTTTAGTTTATTTGACTTATTAATTTCCAAACAGTTTTTCTTCAAAAAATGATCTAAATTTTTCAAGGTTTTTAATCAGACGACTAAAGTTCTGGTCTTTTGAACTCGCCTGTGCATATCCAATTATAAACCTTTCACCTGGTTCATCGAATAAATCTGTTTAAACAAAAGCATACCTTGATAATACTACGTTTCTGTTTGTTTGAACAACCTTTACACTGATTAAAAAGTTATAGATTAAAATTGCTTCACGACTCATATTTAAAACGTTGCTTCGCTTCAGAACGTTCATGTAAACGTCCAATTTTGGTTACAGGGAGCTTTTTTGTTTCTACCAACCCCAATTAACCTAAAATTATCTCAAACGTCTGTACGCTCTTTTAAAGCTTTAAGTAGTTTGATAGGAATCTTGGATGTTATTAAATTTATTTAAACTACCTAAAATCTTCAAAGAACTCATATCGATTAACTATCTCACTGTATGTTCCTCTGTCTCTTATCGGGAATTTGGTTAATTCTTTATAACATGATTCATGTAAGATAGAATTCATTGTATCTAAAACTACTTTGTCATTTCGCCGATAGTGTCGTTTGCAATTAGTACAGAATAAAACAACTAAACTTTTTTTCATTTCTAATCACTCCTATATCTTAGATTTTTTACTACCACAAACAAATTTTCCCAATTAAAAACATATCCAAGTTTAAATCTTGGCTGGGTAAAGTAAGAAAACACCTTTAATTTTGTGTATACAATGAGCACTAAGTATCAGGGCTATTTTATCATAATATTACTACTAAAAATAATATTACACTTATTAAAAAGGGCAAATTATATATAAATGTAATATATTGAGGTTTTTCATTTTTGCCCCTTATCTATCATGCGGATAATAAAACCTGAATACCCATCAGTTCACCTGCTTTGGCTATACGCTTGGTAACGAGAACGTCCTCTCTTGAAGGAGTAGGGTCGCCACATCTTCTGGTGATCTTATAAAAACTTCTTTTTTG
>Ga0209487_1002046_pt1 | contig 16637 bp, 15 predicted proteins | sample Poulit2012_FD_187524 | JGI IMG/M metagenome (GOLD analysis project Ga0209487, IMG submission 187524) | Agricultural soil microbial communities from Georgia to study Nitrogen management - Poultry litter 2012 (SPAdes) (version 2) | ecosystem: Environmental > Terrestrial > Soil > Agricultural land...
CATGTGTCGTACTAACAGGTAAGTGAAAAAGTGTCGCCCCAAAAATAACGACTGCTCCAGTAACATCAGCTGCAACACCGTTAACTGGACGAATTTTCATAATTTTACCACCAACTGTTTTAATAATCCGCCAACCACCGATCGATGTACCAAGCGCCATAGCAAGCGCACATGAAGCTTGAACCCAAAGTGGCACATCCGTCGTTTCGTGCATACCTCCGACGATCAGTGCCATCGTAATAATACCCATCGACTTCTGAGCATCATTCGTCCCATGGGCATATGATTGACCAGCTGCCGTCAGAACTTGGACCATCCGAAACCGTTTATTCGTCTTCGCCAGATTACTATTTCTAAAAATAACTTTAATAATACCATAGATTATAAAACCAACGCCAAAAGCAATGAATGGCGAAATAAGCAGCCCTTCAAGAATTTTAAGAAATCCCTTATATTGGATGGCTCCAAAACCGGCTGAAGCAATAACAGCACCAGTTATCCCACCTATCAGTGCATGTGATGAGCTACTCGGAATGCCAAAGTACCATGTAATCAAATTCCAAGCAATAGCTGCTAACAGTGCAGCTAAAATAACCGTTGTTCCATTATTGAGATCAAACGGATCGGCAATACCACTCGTTATCGTCTGTGCTACACCGGTAAATGTCATTGCACCAACGAAATTCATCGTTGACGCTAAAATGATCGCACGTCTCGGTGTCAATGCCTTTGTAGAAACTGATGTTGCAATCGCATTTGCCGTATCATGAAATCCGTTAATAAAATCAAAAGTGAGTGCACAAATTACAATTAATACGATAACCATAAATAAAGCGTCCATAATAAACTCCTTACGCATGATAGTTCAAACATACCTAGTCAGATCGATACATCATCTGTTATGTCTTTTTTTAAAGCTATGCGTTTTTCATCATAATGCTTTGTAAAGTACTAGCCACATCCTGACAGTAATCGGCAATTTCTTCTAGTGTTTCATAAATTTCTTTATATTTTATCACTTCAATAGCTTCTTTCTTTCCTGTTTGAAACAGCTCTTTAAGCGATGCATGATAAACATCATCACATTTACTTTCTAAATCTTTGATTCTGATCACATGTGGACCGATGTCTTTCATCTTACTACCAGCTATCAGCTCAATAGAAGTTAGAATTTCTTCAGCACATTCATAAATATAATCGGTAAACTGCTTAATATAGCTATCGGCAGAAAAAATTTGATAAATATCCATCAGACTTGTGAATTCTTCCATACCATCAATGACATCGTCGAGATTAAGTGTTAGCTCAAGAATGTCTTCTCGTTCAATCGGCGTAATAAAAGCATCATTCAAATCTTTAATAATTGTATGTACTTTTTCATCTGCTTCAGATTCAAAATTTTTAATTGTTGTATTAAATTCCTTAAGGGATTCAGCATCCTTCACCTGAAAATTAACGAAATAATCAGCAGTCATTTTAAGATGCTCTCCAAAATCCACAAGATAAAGCAAAAATTTGTCCGGTTTCTTCTTAAACATACTGAATCCTCCATTCATACATCAATAACAAACTTAATATACCCTTTTATTGAACCGTGTAATCAAAAAAATACATCCTCTTTTTCACTTCCAAGCATATTTGCTATAATTATTTTATATCAAAATACGCAAAGTAACCAACAAAGCGACATTAAAATGTGTGATGTTTTTTGCCATTCGACATTCAAGTAAAGGCATATAACAAACGCAACATTATGCCCTACGAGTAAGATAGCGATTACACGTCACACAAGGGTTTGTACTGATCTCGTATCGTCATCAAAATTTCTGAAACATTACTTTATGAACCATAATTGTGAAAAACGGAAAGTGTACAAACACACTTCGACAATTGATCTTCAATTAAAATATAAGGAGAATAAAACGATGAAACTACTGATCTTCAAACAAAATAAAAAACAAAAATTGGGTATCCATACAGACCAAGGTATCATCGATGTTGAGGAAACGGCCAAAAATACAAATCACACACATATTGAGACAGATATCATGGATATCATTGCGTCTACACCGGCAGACATGAAAGTGATGACTAATTTTGTCAAACAAGCATTAAACGATCATAAGGCCATCTTTGTTTCCGAAGAGCAGATTACCTTTGAGCCATCTATCACGAGACCAGGTAAAATCATCTGTGTCGGTTTAAATTACGCCAAACATGCCGACGAAACGGGGTCACCTTATCCTAAGTCACCCATTTTATTCAGCAAGTTTACAAACGCTCTAACTGGTCATAAAAGTGATGTAACCATTCCAAGATTAACACGCAAACTTGATTACGAAGTAGAATTAGCAATCATTATTGGCAAACAAGCCCGTAATGTAAACCAAACTGAAGCACTTGATTATGTGTTTGGTTATAGTACCGCCAACGATCTGTCCGCACGTGATTTACAGTTCAAAACACCACAATGGTTACTCGGTAAAACAAGTGATGGTTTTGCACCGATTGGACCTTACCTCGTAACAGCGGATGCCATTAAGAATCCAAATGAACTCACATTAAAAACTTATGTCAATGGTGTATTGAAACAGGATTCAAATACATCTGATATGATTTTTTCGTGTGAGGATTTAATCAGCTATATTTCTCAGGTAATAACATTGGAACCAGGAGACGTCATATTAACCGGTACACCTGAAGGCGTCGTAATGGGACGCCCAGAGGACCAGCAAACATTTATCCAACCTGGTGATGAGGTGACTGTGGAAGTTGAACAACTTGGCGCATTAACGAATTATTTTATTGATGAATGATGTACCTCAGCGTATTTTAGGAAAATAGCGCGCAGCAAAGGTCCGAAATAGCTTATGAAAGACAAAAAGTCGCGCGAGTAAATCGAAATATCGCGCGACACCTTATTTCATCATCTCCTAATGCCTCAAAAGTATTGTCTACATACGATTAACCATGATTTCCGTCTTTATGTTCATCCACTACCAAAACGCTAGATGGTGAATAATAATCTTCCTACCAAGCATTTATATTTACATTATTGTCTGAGATTGCGTATGATTAACGATAGTGTCTAAAAAATTATGTGTTTTTTTCATAAATCGATTTTCATTTGTGATAGCTCTGTGCAGCGCATATACATAAAATCTTTATAAAACGACATAGCGACATTTTTTTGAGAGGAGAACATATCCGTTCCTCTCTTGTTTTTTTGTTTTAATGACTATATTTTGATAGAAAGGTGTCATATAATTTGAATAGATTACTAAATAATAAACGATTGAGGCTAGCTTTACTACTTGGTTCACTTGCAGCACTCGGTCCTTTAACAATCGATATGTACTTACCATCCTTTCCGACGATTACAGATGATTTTAATACAAATGCTTCACTGATCCAGTTCAGTTTAACTGCCTGTTTACTCGGACTTGGTAGTGGTCAGGTGATTATTGGACCCCTAAGTGACGTTCGAGGGAGACAACTACCACTATTATTCTCGTTAATATTGTATTTCATTGCTTCAACGGCTGCGGCTTTTGCACCAAATGTCTATTTTTTCATTGGTGCTCGTTTTCTTCAAGGGTTTGCGGCTGCTGGTGGTATTGTCAGTTCCCGGGCGATTGTACGTGATGTCTATGTTGGTAAAGAATTGACTAAGTTTTTTGCACTCCTTATGTTGATTAATAACCTTGCTCCCATACTCGCTCCAGTCATGGGAAGTAGTATTCTCTTGTTTACGAACTGGCGGGGCGTATTTGTCGTACTTGGTGGCGTTGGAATTCTACTATTTTTAATCATAACATTCAGATTTAAAGAAACATTGCCTGAGGAAAAGCGAATACCAAGCAATATCGGACAAACGATTAAAAACTTTTTAACCTTAATTAAAGACCGTCAATTTATCGGCTATGCGCTAACACAAAGTTTCATCACCGCTGGTATTTTTGCCTATGTATCTGGTACACCATTTGTCTATCAAAATATTTATGGCACATCACCGCAAGTGTTCAGTGTGCTCTTTGCTATGAATGGGCTTGGTATTATGACAGGCACAATGCTAATCGGTCGTCTTGCTGATATCATTTCGGAAACGCGGTTTTTAAAGACCGGTTTATTTATGGCCGTTTCAGCAGGACTCACCTTATTTATTGTTGTGTTATGTGAAGGGCCACTCTTTGCCGTTGTTATTCCTATTTTTGTTTTTGTTTCATCTATTGGTATCATTTCAACTTCTTCCTTTTCACTTGCCATGCAAGCACAAGGTCATATTGCAGGTAGTGCATCAGCCTTGTTAGGGTTACTGCCCTTTATATTCGGGGCCTTTAGTGCGCCACTTGTTGGTATTGCTGGAGAAGGCACCGCTGTTCCAATGGGCGCCATTATGTTTACTGTTAGTTTACTCGCATTAATATCCTATTATGGCTTCGTCGGCGGTCAAGAAAGAAGTAGTGAACACGTTTAATACATTTAGCAACACAAATCATAGCCCAATGTTTCCTAAAAGCGCATTGAGCTATGATTATTTTATTCTATGAAAATTAAAAACGAACACTTACCTAACCTTAACCTTTTCCCCAACCCTTAGGTTTTTTGCTTCAATAGTCGGATTCAATTTTAGTAATGCGGCAACGGTTGTCCCATATTGTTTGCTTAACTGCCATAATGTATCCCCTTTTTCAATTGTATGATCATGGGAACGTGCCTGTTGGCCAACAATCAACTTCTGACCAATCTGCAGTCGTTCAGGCACAACCGTATGATTCCATTCTTTGAGCTCAGACACACTTATTCCATACTGTTTCGCAAGTTCCCAAAGTGTATCACCATGTTTAATAATATGAATATCTCGTCTTGACTGATCATCTGCATTGTCGGGTACATGACCTTGCTTTAATTCCAGTGCCTTTGCTATGCCACTTGCATGTGCTTGGGCCAGCACATCTAAAAAATCCTCATCCTGCAAATACGCGGCATCATTAGTCGTATCAATAAACCCACTTTCAGTTAAAACAGCTGGCATTAATGATTCTCTTAACATATGAAAATTTGCTTCCTTTTTTCCCCGATCCTTGAAGTTCGTTGCTCTAATGACTTCTTCATGGACTGAATCACGGCATTGTTTTGACCTTTCCTTATTGTCATATGCACCATCGTAAATATATGACTCAAACCCTGTTCCCCCACCTGCATTAACATGAATTGAGATCAGATAATCAGCACCCCACCTGTTCGCCATATCTGTCCGTGCTTTTAAGGATAACGTCTGATCAGTCGTCCGAGAAAGCCTAGTCTGAACGCTATTATAGGTTTCCATTAGAATATGATTCAATTTCTGTGCAATCTGCAAACAAATCATCTTTTCCTGTAAACCATTTGCAGTCGCCCCCGGATCACGACCACCATGTCCCGGATCAATAAAAATCTTCATCATAAACACATCTCCTCCTTTTCTCTTCATAACAATAATCGAGCGTATGATGGCTGAAGGAGGCAAAATACACACATTTAATTTTAATTTAGATCTAGATTCCCAAATGTGATCCTTTTAAGAGAATAAAACCATTCAGCCATGAAAAACTGAATCATCATTGAGTTTGTTTATTTATCCCATAATAAATTTATTTTTTAAAAAATAGCATCAACCATGATATAATGAAATCCAATCATTTATAATCAAGGTCTTAAACTGTCAAACACAGTATGTTATCCGCGACTGACAATAGATTCATAAATGATCAGCATACCCATGTGTTGTCAACACGCCTTGAGTTCATTTATGACCTAATCGGATTAGACCGAATGCCAATTTATATTGCCTAATTCCAATTACTGGATTCAGTAAATTCTGAACACTCACGCAACAGCTGCTACCAACGGAATTTCATTTGTTACTACAAAGAAGGTGGTTTGATATGGATAATATTAAAGAAACAGTTTTAGAAGTGACTTTTTCAATACTACCGATCACGGTTGTTATACTGATATTACAATTTACGTTGATTTGGTTACCATTAGAAACATTGATCCAATTTTTAATTGGCGTTCTTATGGTCGGCATTGGTTTAATGTTATTTTTATTGGGCGTCAATGCCGGTCTTCTGCCTGTTGGTGAAATGATTGGCTCAGCACTATCGAAAACAAAAAAACTTGGTGTCATCATCTTATTCGGTGTTATTTTAGGCATTGTTGTCACTGTAGCAGAACCTGATGTTCGTGTACTTTCTACACAGGTTGACCAAGTATCAAATGGCGCCATATCCAAAAGTATTTTAATCATGGCTGTTGCCATCGGTGTTGGTGTCTTTGTTGGTTTGGCCATGCTCCGTATCGTTTTTGATTTCAGTATTTTATACTTATTAGCTATTGGCTATGGGTTAATTTTTATTTTAGCCGCCTTTACACCATCCACATTTGTGCCGATTTCTTTTGATTCCGGTGGTGTCACAACTGGGCCACTTACTGTTCCTTTCATCATGGCTTTAGGTGTTGGCGTTGCGTCTGTATTACATGGTAAATCAGCCTCTAAGAGTGGCTTTGGCCTTGTCGCCCTTGCCTCTATTGGCCCCATCATATCTGTGCTCATTTTAGGGGTGATTTATGGATGAACATACATATATTTAAAGGATTCAATAACGTCCTATCAGAAGTGGCTATGGCCTTATTTCCATTACTTATTTTGTTTTTATTGTTTCAATTTTTATTTCTTAAATTGCCTTTTCGAAAATTAATTGATATCGCTGTCGGTTTTCTGCTAACCTTTCTTGGCCTTTCTTTATTTCTGCAAGGTGTAAACATTGGTTTTTTACCAGTGGGTGAAATAGTTGGAGAAAGTTTAGGTTCTTTATCATTCAAATGGGGCATTCTACCAATAGGATTTATTCTTGGTTTTTTTGCCGTATATGCCGAGCCAGCTGTCAGTGTTTTACTCCACCAAGTTGAAAAAGTATCCAGTGGATATATTCCGCGAAAAGTTCTGCTGTACACACTTTCTATTGGAGTTGGCTTATCCATTGTACTATCTATGATGCGTATTTTAATTGGGATTTCCTTATGGTATTTTGTTTTACCCGGGTATATAATCGCTTTTATTATGGTTAAATATTCATCAAAGACGTTTACCTCTATCGCCTTTGATTCAGGCGGTGTTGCGACAGGTCCGATGACAGCGACTTTTCTGTTAGCATTATTTGTTGGTCTGGCTTCTGTCACAGAGGGACGTGACCCACTTCTTGACGGCTTCGGTATGGTCGCACTCGTTGCGCTCGCACCGATCTTGTCCGTACTCACGCTAGGTATTCTTTTTACTAGAAAGGAGAAGGCGCAAGATGAACCAAGCAAAACTCAGTCAAAAGTTAATCGTTACAATCGTTAAAAAGGAGAAAGCCAAAAAGGTCATCAGCCAGTCCAAAGCCGCAGGAGCAAATGGCGGAACCGTTGTACTCGGAACCGGATTCAGATTTGAAGATAAATCCCGCTTTTTAGGCATCCCTATTAAACGAGAAAGGGAAATTATTTTGACGATTGTTCCCGATGCTATTTTCTTAGATGTCATGGCTCGTATTATCCATTCAGTTAACTTAAATCGCCCAAAACAAGGCATTGGGTTTGTTATTGATTTAAAGAAAGTGACTGGTATGAATCATGATTTAAATATAACGGAGGATGCAAACGATAACCATAATGAGGTGAAAAGTAAATTGACTGAACAAAATATGACATATGATCTCATCGTGACCATTGTCAATCAAGGTGATTCAGACAAAGTTGTTGAGGCATCGAAAAAGGCCGGTGCTCGGGGTGGAACCATTATCAATGGGCGTGGCACAGGGATTCATGAACAAGCCAAACTATTTAATATCCTTATTGAACCCGAAAAAGAAGTTATTTTGACACTCATCACGAAAGATAAAACGGCTCAAGTATTAGAGGCAATCGAAGAAGGGGCGCACTTAAATCAACCTGGAAAAGGGATCGCTTTTATCGTTGATGTCGATCAAACCATTGGTATTAATCATATCTTAAATCAAAATGAAGGATAATTCGATGAGCTTTTATAAAATGAAGGAGGCAACACACTTGACACAGCAAACATTATCTTCGGAACAATGTGATGCACTACTGAAAACGTTGGAAAAACGCTTTAATAAAAATATGCACCGTCATGAAGGGATTGAATGGGGTCACATTCAGGCCAAATTAGAAGCGAACAAAGATAAGCTTTGGTCACTGAATGAAATGGAACAAACAGGTGGAGAACCGGATGTTATCGACTATGACAAAGAGACAGACACGTACACCTTTTATGATTGTTCAGCGGAAAGTCCTAAAGGGCGCAGAAGTGTCTGTTATGACCGTGAAGGACTAGAATCCAGAAAAAAGTATAAACCAGATAATAACGCCATCGATATGGCAAGCGCCATGGGTATTGAACTTTTAACGGAAGAACAGTACCGCACGCTACAAAACCTCGAAAACGTCGATTTGAAAACATCGAGTTGGGTAAAAACACCGTCTGATATTAGAGAACATGGTGGTGCCCTTTTCTGTGATTTTCGTTATGGCCATGTCTTTGTGTATCATAACGGTGCATCCTCTTATTATGCTGCCAGAGGATTCCGTGGGGTGTTGATGGTATAAAATGTTTCGATGATATGAGTTTGGATGGCCAAGGAGGGACATTTTTATGAAAATCATTCTAGCGTTGGCCATTGTATATATCATTTCATTTATATTGCTTTTGAAATTGGTTTATAGTGGCAACAAAAAGGAACCGTCGGCTGACCAACTCGGTATTTTCCTAATTATATTTGTTGCGGGAGCGCTTGCTCTAGCACCTACAGTTGCAATAGGCATCATTTTGTTCGTTATACTCGGTTCAACAAGTTTAGTTGATATGATTTTTTCTTTAAATATAAGCATCAATCAGTTAATCATCTTAGCGATCTCACTTTTAGTCTATTTATTCACGCTTGATCACATGATTGATACTATTTTGCGTTATACACTTGGTGAAAATATCATCTATCATAGTGCCAAATGCATCATCCGCATTGGCGCCTTTTATTTAATTGGCGAAATCATCGCCATAAGACAAACCGTTAATATGACCATGGCAGTGGGCACCGCGATTATCATTCTAGTCATTGAAGCATTACACCATTTAACGGAGAAAACAAAACATATAGATTGAAAAAGTGGGTTTATTTTTAAACAGAAGTTAGAAAAAAAGAGGCTAGTCACTTCCTTATGTTATGAAGGAAATGTACTAGCCCTTATGTTATTTTTTATCTGTCATTGGAATGGACAACCTTGAATATGCGCATGTCGTCATAACCAGTTATTCATCTGTCATCGCTAAATAAAGTGCCCCTTTAATGCCTGATTCATCGGTCAAGCCTGGTGGAACGATATACTGATCAATATTCTTGGCATTTAAATACGGCGAACTCACATAGCCGTTAAGCATGTCTAATACATTTTTTTGAATCAGTGGAAAGAGTTGTTTCTGTTTCATAACACCGCCACCCATAATAATACGCTCCGGTGAAAGAATATAAATATAACTTGTTAGAGCTTGGGCTAGATAGTATGCTTCCATTTCCCAGACATGTGCATCACCAGACAATTCAGGTCCCTTTTTATGCCAACGTTTTTCAAGGGCTGGACCTGCGGCCATACCCTCTAAGCAATCATCGTGATAAGGACAACCCCCGACATATGTATCATCCGGATGCCTTTGGACTTTAATGTGTCCCATTTCAGGATGTGATAAGCCTTTTAATGTCTGTCCATGATAATACGCACCAGCGCCAACCCCAGTACCAACTGTGATGTATAGACATGACTGAACATCTGTCGCATTTCCCCATTTCGCTTCTGACATGGCTGCTACGTTTACATCCGTATCGATAACAACCGGAACACCAAGACTTTCTTCAAGTGTTTTTCCCAATGGATAATCAATCCAATCTATCTTTGGTGTTTTTAATAATTGCCCATAAGTTGGACTTGATTCATTAATATCAATTGGGCCAAATCCACCGAGACCAAGACGTTCTATCCCTTTTCCTTCAAAAAACGCCAACACTTTTGGCACGGTAATATCAGGATGTTCAGTTGGAATAACCTTTTTTTCTATAATATCTCCTTGATCGGTTCCTACAGCTATGACAAATTTTGTACCACCTGCTTCAATTGCTCCTAACAAACACACTCATTCCTTTCTAAATCCTGTTTAGGATGACGATCAGAAATACTGTGCTATACATTTTTGAGACAGCACATTCCTTCATTGATTAAATTGATCGCTCCCGACCACGTCTCCTTTTAGAATACACATTTTTTTAAGAAAAGTCATCATTGCATGAAATACAAATGTCACCAGTCACGATGACATTCACTACCGGTGAGTGATTTTAGACTAACTAGGCATAGCACGTACTTTTAAATGTTATATAAGGGCAATGGTTATACTAAAATAACAGACAAGATGGCACTAGCGAGACATCGTCATTTTTCTGCAAAAACAGCGTATTGTATGATATTCTAAAATTATCGTAGAAATGGGCGCATGCACATTGTCACGTTCTCTTTGCGATAATTTCCCCAAAAAAGGTGTGAACGCAATGGACAAACAACATAAACCGGAAACCAAAACCCATTTTATCCAAAAACATATTGCGCTCGTCATAGGTGCAACATTGGCGGCAACAGCTATTGAATTATTTTTAGTACAAAATAAAATTATTGATGGTGGTATCATTGGGATCTCTTTACTACTTAATCATATTACCCACATTAACTTTGGTATATTAGTCTTTCTGCTTAATCTCCCTTTTCTCTTTTTTGGATATAAATATATTGGCAAGAGTTTCTTTTTCTCTTCTCTATTCAGCATCTTTCTACTCGCTGTAATTGAGCCCAGACTACAAGTTCTTGACCCTATCACAACCGAACCATTACTGGCTACCGTCTTTGGGGGCATGATGCTCGGTGCTGGTGTCGGCTTTGTCATTCGCTATGGTGGGGCATTAGACGGAACAGAAATTTTAAGTATTTTAATGTCAAAAAGGATCCCATTTTCTGTCGGTGAAATTGTCATGTTTTTTAACTTTTTCATTTTTGGATGGGCAGGTTTTGTTCTCGGTTGGGAACAAGCTATGTACTCTATTTTGACATACTATATTGCCTCAAAAACAATTGATGCTATCACACAGGGCTTTAATGATACGAAATCTGCTTTTATAGTTACTGAGAAATATGAAGAAATGGCTGAAACCATCAACAATAGACTTGGAAGAACCGTTACCTTCTTGCACGGTAGTGGTGGTTATTCAAGTGAAGAAAAAGATGTTATTTACGTTGTCATTATCCGGCTAGAAATATCCAAATTGAAAGATATTATTTACGAAGTCGATCCCAATGCTTTTACAACGATCATGGATGCTCAAGAAGCACGTGGTGGAAGATTTAAATCAGCCATTCATTAAATGATACAAGTCGCAAACAAATGTAAAAATAATTTCGTTAAATTTTAGTCTGGTACTAAAAATTATTTTGTAGTACTATAAATAATGACCATATTCCCTTTCAACTCATAAACAAGGTCTAAATTTCTCGATAAATGGTCGTTTGCCCGGTGCTTATATGCATTTTTTTATTAAAATTTATAGTAAGGATGATTAAATGAAGAAAAAACTATTTTTATTATTGGCATTATTATTTTTCTTAGTTGCATGTTCTTCTAATTCAAATAATGATAACAATACAAATAATAACAACGAAAACAATACAGAAAACAACGAAAATCAAACAGCAGAAAATGAAGAAAATGATGCACCTGAATCCCTTGAATCAGAAGTTTTGTTCTCATATGACCATGAAAATTCCGGTGATTATGATATTCAAAGCATTGGAACAGACGCAAACGGAACGGCCATTACCTTTACTGGAAAAGAAGATATCGATCGTAAGACAGATTACTACACATACTTTATCGATCAAAATGATAACGTCATTGAAGGCTTGGAATTGGCAGAAGATGAAGAGCAAGATCGACGATGCACCGATTTAAGCGTATCTCCAAATGGTGATTACTTAGTTTATAACTGCCATGATGACGGAATTGCATTTTCTGTCTATGATATGCATGAAGAGGAAACCATTCACCAAATGGAAGAACCAGATGATTACATTAGAGATATACATGGCATAACAAATGATAAAATTGTTTATTATGACATTGAAAATGATGATTACGAAACAGAATTGGTTGCTTATGACGCTGAAGCTGACGATACAACATCATACGTGTTAGACGATTTAATTGACTTGGATGATGATTCATCATTTGATCGAATGATTTTATCAGATGATGGTAAATACATATTAATCAATGCATACACGGCACTCTATTTAATTGATGTTGAAGATAAGTCAGCTGAAGAGATTACTAATGTTGAGGAACAGACTGATGAATATGATGCAGATATTTTTATTTATGATGAGAAAATGTCACCTGATGCCAAATATGTTTATTATAAGATCAGTGAAAACGACTCGGACCCTGTCTACGGGCAATTTTTCTTTCATAATTTAGACACCGATGAAGTCACAGCCTTTGGTGAACTTGATTACCAATATGTACGTGGTTTTGATGTAAATGGCAACGTGTTACTTGAAGGTGATGATGAACTCACCTTATACAATATCGAGAGTGAAGAAACACGCATTATCCCAGAAGTGGAGGTAGGAACATATACTGGATACTTCACATTATCTCATAACGGTGAATATTTGATTTACACTGATAAAGATTCAAATGACGATGACACATATACACAAAATTTAATACGCGTATCATTAGGTGACATCTCTAGTTATGAAATGACTGAATTAGAAGCACAAGAAGAAACCGTTAAAGAAGAACCGGATCAGGCTGAAATTACTTTAACTGAGGAAAACTTCGATGAAGAGGATATATTGGTTAAATTATGGGAAGACAGTACAGATTTTATGTTTCCAACTGAATTCCCGGATAAGGTAGAACGTAAAACCAATCAATATAGCGGCGATGAAGATGATCGACGATTTTCTCAAACCATTTATATGGAATCAGATTCCGCTCGAGATAATGAGGTCAATTTCACAGCGCAATTACAGTCTAGCAGTGGTCGCTGTGTTGGCTTTGATGACTTAGACCAAGTTGACACAATCGATGGCGATGATTATTACTTTTATGACTATCGAAATAAAGATGTTGAGGCAGCAGTATCAGTTGATGATGAATGTTATTCATTTGAAGCTGAAGAACATTCGGAAGATGACATGTTAGAAATGGCACAATCACTCAAACCGATTGATGAGCCCTTTCATGATATTTCTTTAGATGGTCTGAAATTTCCAACTCAATTTCCAAGTGAAAAACCTAGAGCAGCAAGCCCACGTGTTATCTCATATAATGATGGAGAAAAAGTTGACTTTCTCATGAATTACTATGGAGATCGTGATGATCGCAACGACAATGATATTAAAATGGAATTTGAAATCCGTACACATGAACCAACCTCGTTTAGAAATCGAGATAATGAGGAGTCAGTTGATATCGATGGATTTGATGAATCATACTTTTCTGAGGATCATATGACGTTGACAATGTATGATGGGACCCATTATTATGTGATCAAGCTAGATATTAACAATGATATGCTCCAAGCATATGGTTCTGATCAGGTAGAAGAAACATTTATTGAAATTGGAAATTCTTTAAAATAAACATAAAAAACACAGGCGTCAGTCAGATGGCGTCTGTGTTTTTTTATGTTCTCTCATTACAAAAAATGTTATTATCATACATTTACATCATGTACACAAATGAAATAAATTCCTAGTTATGTGTTGCTTTCCTTTAATGTAAATAAGGTGCGAGTCTTATAAGTTCTTGTTCTGGCAATGCTTTTTCAATCATCGGAAAAATAATACGTTCTTCCTTCCGAATATGCTTTTCCAGTAATTCGCCAAGGGCGTGCATATTTGTGAGTGACATGTCTGTCTCAATTAATTTGTACATCTGCGAGCGGATCACAGCGTGTTCAACAAACATATCAATAATATTCGGATCGTACATATTCCCATAGGATGCATAAGCCGGGATCAAAATTTCCTCTTCTTCTCTAAAATGATTATTACCATCTGGTTCCCAAAAATCTCGAGCATCTGAAATGATTTGCTCAACTGTCCAACGGCTTTCCTTAGTTCCTGCACGTTTCAGTTTCAATGCCACATGTAAACCGATCATATGGTGCCGTGACAGTGGCTGTAAAGCTTCATGACGTTTAATACCTTGTTTGCTCATATGCTAATCCCCCCAACGGTTATGCCTTAAGGATACGCAGTTTTTAGGCTGGTCGCAACTTAAACCTAACTAACAATTTCTTGAACATCACTGACCATTTGCAATTCTTTATTCTCAAAACAGACACCGCAATGAGTCTAATGGTTATGACATATACTTACTCTACCGAAACTCATATAACGGGTGCCCGTGTTATGCCCATCTGCTACATCTGATTCAAGAAAAAAAGTTCTATTATACAATCAGAGCCCCATCAATGCCATCAATTCCTTATCATTCACAATCAAATCTTCCAAAGTATACTGATCAAGCACTTTAAAAAAAGCTTCCAGTGCATCATGAAGAACATGTTTTAATTTACAAGCCGGTGATAGAATACAATGATTTGTATCCTTATTAAAACACTCCAACAAATCAAAATCTTGTTCTAAATCACGCACAATCTTCCCTACATTAATATCTTTAGGGGCTTTTGCAAGTCGTATTCCACCATTTTTACCCCTGAAAGTTTCTATTAATCCTTGTCTATTTAACTCAAACACAATTTTTCCCAAATGGTGCTGCGAAATAGAAAATGTCTCCGATATTTCTTTAATGCTCGCCCGTTCCTCGTTTGACTTCATGCCCGTCAATATTAATACACGCAATGCATAATCTGTATATTTTTTAAGTTGCATGGCTTTCACTCCAAATGTCATTATTTCGTAATTTTTCTTCCGTTTCCACCATTAAAAACATGATAACATAGGTTTATAAGTTAAACATGTATTTCAAATACATGTTATGGAATTAGATACTTAAGATCTTTTTAAAAACTTCATAAGCAATTTTACATTTTTAAAAACTTTCACATTAAAGGAGCATCTGTTATATGCAAACAGAAACAAAACTAGACACAAAAACAATTGAACTGGTGAAAGCCACTGTACCTATTCTCGAAGTTCGTGGTGATGAAATTACAAGTCGCTTTTATCAATTAATGTTCGAAAATCATCCAGAGTTAAAAAACATATTTAACCAAACTAACCAACGTAAAGGTGATCAATCCAAGGCGCTTGCGAACACAGTTTACGCGGCTGCGGCACATATTGATCAACTAGAATCTATCTTGCCGGCCGTCACGCCGATTGCGGAAAAGCATCGAAGCCTCAATATTAAACCAGAACATTATCCAATCGTTGGAAAACATTTACTACTCGCAATGAGGGACGTTTTAGGTAAAGATGTTGCAACAGATGATGTTATCACTGCATGGGAAAAAGCATACAATGAAATTGCCAACGTTTTTATTTCAGTCGAAGCTCGTAAATATCAAGAAGTCGAAAACACTGTTGGCGGTTGGATCGATTACCGGGACTTTAAAGTTACGAAAAAAGTAAAAGAAAGTGATGTTATTACGTCTTTCTACCTGGAACCTGCGAATGGGGATCCTTTTCCAGCATTTCAACCAGGCCAATATATTACCGTAAAGGCAGAGAATATTCCAGGTGAAGCATATACACACTTACGTCAATATAGTTTGTCATGTGCGCCAAATGAAGGGGTTTATCGGATTAGTGTTAAACGTGAGGATGCACTTGCCGATAATCCTGCTGGTATTGTGTCAAACTACCTGCACAAACATGTTGAAGTAGGCACTATTTTGCCAATCAGTGCACCAGCTGGAGATTTTGTCCTTGACGTACAAGACAAAAGACCGCTTATTTTAATGAGTGGCGGTGTCGGCTTAACACCAATGATCAGTATGCTTGAGACTGTTATTACGAAGCAACCAGAACGTGAAGTCATTTTTATCCATGCTGCACGAAATGGAAAAGTTCATGCCATGCGTGAACGTGTTAAAGAAATTGCTGAAAATCATAATGTCACAACATATACGATTTATGACAGTCCTGAAGAACAAGATGATGGCGCATTTGATAAAGCGGGCTTCATTGATTACGAATGGTTGACTAACATTTTACCAACACAGGATGCTGCATTTTACTTTTGTGGACCGAAACCATTTATGCAAGCAACCTATCGCCATTTGAAAGATTTTAATGTAGACGAAACGGACATTCATTTTGAATTTTTCGGTCCGGCACAAGATATCGCAGGTTAATTTTCCCAAAAACAATGCCCCTATCAAGTAGGTTATTTATCTACTTGATAGGGGCTTTTAATGCTGTACCAGAACGCGCAGGCTAAGCACAGTCGGGCGGCCGCACGATTATTTCATTTTGTGCGCGATTTCGTGCCGAAGCCGCGCGATAATCAAATGCCACAC
>Ga0209487_1002047_pt1 | contig 16637 bp, 14 predicted proteins | sample Poulit2012_FD_187524 | JGI IMG/M metagenome (GOLD analysis project Ga0209487, IMG submission 187524) | Agricultural soil microbial communities from Georgia to study Nitrogen management - Poultry litter 2012 (SPAdes) (version 2) | ecosystem: Environmental > Terrestrial > Soil > Agricultural land...
GAACGGGCGGTCATAATCAACCGCGGCCGCGTGGTGGCCGATGAACGGATCAGCAACCTGCTGGAGCTGTTCAACACCCTGACCTACGAGGTCAGCCTGGCGGAGCCGCTCCGGCCGGAAGTCGGCGCCAGGCTTCCCTCCTACCAGGCAGGCAGCGATGGCCTGAGCTTCACCGTCACGCTTGAATCCACCGGGCAGCTGTACCAGCTGATGCGGGAACTCGAGGACGCCGGCGCGCTCATCACCGGTCTGGACCGGCTGACCAACGACTTCGGCTACGTGTTCCGCAGCCTGATCAGCAGCGACCGGGGGAAGGTGCCCGTCGATGCTTGAAGTGCTGCGCGTGAACCTGTCCAAACAGCTGATCGAGATGCGGCGGTACCTGCCGAACACGGTCGGTGAGCTGGTGACCTTCTACGCGGTGTTCCTGCTGCTGTTCCTCGGCATCCAGACGATGGGTGATCCGGCCCAGGCTGACGGCAACATCCGCTACGTGATCGTCAGCAACGCCTTCTGGATGCTGCTCGTCATGACGTTCATGACGATGGCGAGTGAGCTCGCCAACGAAGCGATCCGCGGAACGCTCGAGCAGCTGTACATGTCCCCACAGCCTGCCTGGCTGATCATCCTGGCCCGGGCCGTCAGCAACCTGGGCATCTACGTGATCCTGACGGTGCTGATCGTCGTACTGGCGATGCTGACGAGCGGTCAATGGCTCAGCTTCACCGTTCCGGCCGCGCTGCTGCTGGGCATCCCTACGATGGCCGCGATCCTGGGGCTCGGCTTCATCGGTGCGGGCCTGGCCCTCGTCTTCAAGCAGATCGGTTCGCTGCTGCAGATCGGTCAGTTCGTACTGATGGCCATGGCGTTCGCGCCGGTGGGTGTGCTGCCCGGCCTGGAGCTGCTGCCCGCCATGAAAGGCATCGACCTGGTGCGCAGTGTCGCGGTCGGTGAGCTGCAGCTGGCGAACATCCCGGCAGCCGACTGGTGGCTGCTCGGGCTGAACGGTGCCGTCTGGCTGGTACTGGGACTCCTCACCTTCCGGCTGCTGGAGCGCCGGGCACTCAACCGTGGTCTGCTCGGCAAGTACTGAGCCGCTGCCTCAATCCCTGGCGTACGTCAGCCAGTGCTCGAACTCAGGCACCTCACCAGCAGCTGCCTGCAGGTACAGTTCGCGCAGCTTCAGGGCGATCGGGCCCGCAGTTCCACTGCCGATGTCGCGGTTGTCGATCGAGGCAACGGGGGTGACTTCGGCGGCGGTGCCGGTCATGAACACCTCGTCGGCTGTGTACAGCTCGTCACGCGTCGCCATCGTCTGCTCGACCTTCAGGCCCAGGTGCCGCGCCAGCTGGATGACCGAGTCGCGGGTGATGCCCCGCAGGTTGCCGCTATGGCTCAGGGCATAGACGACGTCATCGCGCACCATGAACACGTTCTCACCGGAGCCTTCAGCCACGAAACCCTGGTGATCGAGCAGCAGTGCCTCGTCGTACCCACCGGCCTTGGCTTCCTGGTTCGCCAGCACGCTGTTGATGTAGTTTCCGCCCGCCTTGGCTTTGGTCGGCAGGATGTCAGGAGCGCTGCGGCGCCAGCTGGACGTCAGCAGCCGCGCTCCCTTCCTGACCGCTTCATCACCCAGGTAGGCGCCCCAGGGCATGGTCGCCACCATGAAATGCAGCGGGTTGCTGGCCGGGTTCACCCCGAGCGAGTTGGCGCCATACCAGAGGAGCGGCCGGATGTAGGCGCTGTCCAGCCCGTTGGCGCGGATGGTCTCAAGGACAGCCTGATCGATGTCCGCGGCGCTCAGCTGCACCTTCATGCCGATGATCTTCGCGGACTCCAGCAGGCGCACGCTGTGCTCGTGCAGGCGGAACACCGCGGCTCCACGCCCGGTGGCGTAAGCCCGCACACCTTCGAACACGCTCGTGCCGTAGTGAAGAGCGTGCGTCAGTACCGAAACCTTCGCTTCGGCCGCCGGAACCAGTTCGCCATCAAACCAGATCAGGGTATCCATCCGCGCATCATATATCCGGACGGTCGGCGCCGGTCACGGAAATCATCACGTCCGGCGGCTACACTCGGACCATGAGGATACTGGTCACCGGCGGCGCCGGTTACATCGGCAGCATCACCGCAGAACACCTGCTCGACAAGGGGCACGAGGTCATGGTGCTGGACAACCTGTCCACCGGTCACCGCGCGGCCGTACCTGATGCCGCTGAGTTCGTCGAAGGAGGTATCGCTGACCAGGCGCTGGTACTGGATATCGTGCAGCGCTACCAGCCCGAAGTCGTCCTTCACTTCGCAGCTTTCTCGCTCGTCGGGGAGAGCATGAAACAGCCGGGCCGCTACTTCGAGAACAACACGATCGGGACGCTGCTGCTGCTGAAAAGCCTGCTGCAGGGAGGGGTCCGCAAGTTCGTCCTCTCCTCCACTGCCGCGCTGTTCGGCACGCCGGAACGGGTTCCCATCGATGAGAGTGCGCCGATCCAGCCGGCCAGTGTCTACGGTGAGAGCAAGTACCTGATCGAACGGGCGCTGGAGTGGTACCGCCAGACCCATGGGCTCGGCTACACGACCCTGCGTTACTTCAACGCTGCCGGGGCCAGCGAACAGCTTGGCGAAGACCACAACCCGGAGACACACCTGATTCCCATCATCCTGGACGTCGCTGCCGGCAACCGCGAGGCAGTGCAGGTGTTCGGAGACGACTACCCGACGCCGGATGGTACCTGCATCCGCGACTACATCGATGTGCGCGACCTGGCCCGGGCGCACCAGCTGGCGGCAACCGCCCTGGAGGCCGGCACCGGCAACGCCTACAACCTGGGCTCGGGCAAGGGCTTCTCGGTGAAAGAGGTCATCGAGGTGTGCCGCCAGGTGACCGGCGCGGACATACCGGTGCACGTGACGGGCCGCCGGCCCGGTGATCCGGCGGTGCTCGTGGCTGATTCCACGAAGATCAGCCATGAACTGGGCTGGCATCGTCAGCATCGGAACCTCGAGGACACAGTCGAATCCGCCTGGCTTTGGAAGGTCTCACATCCGACTGGTTATGATGCCGGCTGATGAATGCATTGCCGCCTGCAGTCGCGCCGGGCAAAGTGAACCAATCATTAAGTAAGCGGGAGCTCAGGCGCGGGGGTTGCGTGCTAAGCTCAGCTAAGTTTGGAGAATGAAACGATGACTTTACGCTTCATCACCATGATTGCGCTGATTATTGCTGGCCTGACGGGCGCAGCAGCAGCACAGACCGATGTAAGTCTGGGTGGCATCATCCAGAGCGAGGACGAGCTGCCTGAGAACACTAAGGTAGCTGTCTTCCAGGTTGATCCGGATGGCGTCTGGGGCCGCGAACTCGTTACGGTCGAGCCCATCGCCAACAGTTTCACCCTGACTCTCGACGTGCATGACCTTGACGGCATCCAGCCGTTCCGGAGCGGCGCGATCCTGCTGCCAGGACTGCAGAACGAGTACCGGATCTCGCCTGATGATGCGGGTTATGTGCTCGGGCGCATGAACATGTATGTGGACCGTAATGACAACGGCATGTTCGACCGCCAGACCGACTCCGTCTTCCTTGGCCTCCTGAGCCTCGAAGAGCCGATCGGTTTCTACAACATCATCTACGTCGACCGGCAGGCGACCCTGTCGGCTTCGGACGTCGAACTGACCCTGTACGAAGGCTGGAACATCTTCACGGTCCGCTTCCCCGGTGAGGGCAGCGCCCCGGTGTACGAGAACGTCACCAACGTCGATGATGCAGTACTCGACGTGTTCCTCGCAGAGTGACGGTCTGAAAGTGGCTACATTCGAAGGCCGCATGGACGCGGCGGATTACCGGTTCGGCATCGCCGTCAGCCGTTTCAATGAGTTCATAACGAGCCGGTTGCTTGAAGGTGCGCTGAACACCTTGCGCCGGCACGGTGCGGCGGACGACGCTGTTGATGTCGTCTGGGTACCCGGAGCCGTCGAATTGCCGCTGGCAGCCCAGACGCTTGCTGATTCTGACCGCTACCACGCCATCATCACGCTCGGAGCGGTCATCCGCGGCGCGACCAGCCACTACGATTACGTGTGCAGCATGGTCTCTTCCGGTGTGAACCGGGTCGCCCTCGACAGTGGTCTGCCCGTCATCTTCGGCGTGCTGACGACCGACACGCTCGAGCAGGCGCTGGAGCGGGCCGGCAGCAAAGCCGGCAACAACGGCTCAGCCGCCGCACTCAGCGCGATCGAGATGGCCAGCGTTCTGGCCCAGATCCCTACCGAATAAGGCCCGGCCGGTTCAACCCGGTTCAACCTCATCACGCAGGTCAGGCCATTGGACCCGCGCGTATTCCAGCAGGTGCTCTTTCGCCTGCTCAACCGTCTGCGCGTCACCGACAGCCTGCAGTTCCGCAAGGTACCTGACGGCCTGGCCGACCCGTGGCCCCGGTTCAAGTCCGAGCAGTTCCATCAGTTCCGCCCCGCTCAGCAGCGGTGGTTCCGGTTCCGGCGGGACGCTGTCCAGCTGCTCCAGGACCCGGCCGACCGCCAGCCGGTAGCGGTTGCGGCCCGCCTCGGTTGACAGGCGGCCCCGGGTAGCTTCACGATCCGCGATCATCAGGCGCAGCAGATCGGGCAGCAGTTCACCGTAGCGGTGGATGAAGCGGCGGGTCGCTTTCTCATCCTGTGGCAGCGGCTGCATGTGCCTGCGGACGAGCTGCGCCACCCGTTCCACCCGTGCTGAAGGGTGCCGCAGCCGCATGAGCAGCTGCCGGGCGATGTCGGCGCCCACCCGTTCGTGACCATGGAACCGGATCCGGCCGAGCTCGCCCTCATCAACGGTGCGGGTGGCCGGCTTGCCGACGTCATGCAGCAGCGCGGCCCAGCGCAGCGACAGGTCCGCATCCGGGAAGAAGTGCAGCAGCTGGGCGACCGTGTCGATCTGATGACCGAGCACGTCCACGTGGTGCATCCCGCCCTGGTCGACAGCGCGGCAAGCACTCAGTTCCGGCAGGAACGGCTCAAGCAGGCCCAGCTCGTCCAGCAGACGAAGGCCCCGGGGCGCACCGTCACACAGCAGTATCTGGTCAAGCTCAGCCCGGCTGCGCTCCCAGGCGGGCAGCGGCAGTTCACCGGCCGCCAGCTCGCCTGCCAGCGCCGTTATCGTCTCTGCGGTCACCGCTGCCAGTTCCAGCTGGTGCACGGTCGCCAGCCGCACCCCGCGCAGCAGCCTGAGCGGATCGGAGCGCAGCTGCTCCTCCCCGGTCATGCGCAGCACACCTGCCTGCAAGTCAGCGAGTCCGCCGCACACGTCGATGATCTCACCGCTGGCACTGAGCGCCAGCGTGTTTACCGTGAAGTCCCGCCGTTTCAGATCGTCCTCGAGCGTGCCCCGCAGCGCCAGGTAGTCGCGGATGTGTCCCCCGGTGACCACCCGCCAATAACCCCGCTGTTCATCAAGCGCGAAGTGCGCCCCGTCCAGCAGCCGGGCGGCCAGGCTGGCTGCCCGTTCGGGCTGCGCTACCAGCCAGTCCAGGTCAGCGGTCTCCTGACCGAGCAGCGCGTCCCGGACCGCGCCGCCCACCAGGTGGCCTCCTTCGGGCCAGGGAGCGAACGCTTTCAGATCGAATTCCGTCTGCAACTGCCGGCGCACCGGCCTGGTACGTCCGCGTCCCAGCAGCCGCCTGAACCAGTCCATCAGTCCCACAGGCGTCATGTTACCGGAGCCTGCGGCTCAGGCGACGAGGAGGTTGCGGTCGCTGCGGACGATGAGTTCGTCAGGGACGCCGCCCAGCACGGTCTCGAGCCAGGCGCTGTACTTGTAGCTGCCGAGCGCGATCAGGTCGCAGTCCCGTTCACTCGCCGTCTCCAGCAGCGCGGTGACCACGGGACCCGTCACCCGCACGTAATCGGCCTCGACCCCACGCCCCTCGAGGTAGGCAGCAGCGCTGTCGAGGATGCGTCTGCCGGTCCTGGCGGAAGACTGCACGGTCACCACTGTCAGACGGGCAGTGCGGGTCAGCTTCAGGTAGGCCGCGTGGAACATCGCTTCCTCACTGCGGCGGCTGCCGTCGAACGCGAGCAGTACATGACTCAGCGGCTGTCCGTCACCGGCGACGAGCAGCAGCGGGCGCCGCAGGCGCCGCACCAGTCCCTGAACACTGCGGGCTGACTGCATCACGACCAGGCCACTGAACTCCGAGCGGTCCAGCAGTTCCTCGGTCGAATCACCGAATGTCGTCACGAACTGCGCAGCCACGCCGGCCGCCCGGGCTCTCTCCTGCAGGCTGGCCCTGGCCTCAGCTGACACCCCCGCCATGTCGAGGACGTACAGCTCGGTCCGTTCTGTGTGAGCGATCCGTAACGCCTGACCGAACACCTGATCATCCGCAGCAGAACCGGTCAGGCCGACCAGAACATCGTGATAAAGCCCCGGCACCTTACCGGCCCGGGCCTGCTCGAGCAGCCGGGCGCGCGCCGCCGGTGTGGCGTTCAGGTTCCGGCCCGTCAGCTCGGAAGCGACCGCATGAGCCGGCAGCTGGAACCCCAGTTCGCGCCAGAGCCGGCCGCGGTGCTCACTGAGGAACAGGTACAGGTCCGTCTCGGTGCGGCCCTCGAAGCCTGTAAGCAGGTCGTGCCGGCGGATGAGCTCTACGACCGGCAGGTAGACCGTGTCGTACCAGTGGACGACGGCCTCCTCGAAACTGACATCGCGCTGTTCATCGAGGCCCATGAAGTAACGGTGCACATCGATGTGTTCCAGCAGCTGGCCGTACCGGCCTGCGGCGGTGACGCTGAGTTCCGCGCCGGGCCGGAGCTCGTCGATGCGGGTCTTCTCCAGGAACTCCGCCTGCTCGGCCTTGATGATGAGCCGTTCGGGACTGACGTCCGGGCCCAGATGCACCCGCGTGTGCAGCGGGGTCACGTAGGCATGGATGTAGCGGTGGCCGAGCTGGCGCGCGACGCTCACGCGGTGATTGCCATCCTTTACGAAGTAAGCGTCACCGATGCGGTACAGCTCGACGGGCGGCACGCCCTCCAGACCGGTCATCGCCATCCTGACGCGGGCCCAGCGGCCGCTGTCGCTGTCCTGGCGCGGCAGGAACTCGCGGGTGAAGTCGTTGTAGCGGCCGACGCTGCCGACGATCCGGTCCAGCGGGACCTCGGTCAGTTCCCTGCCGGCGCTCTCAACCGCCCGCAGTTGCCGGCGCACCTGCTCGAAGTTGAGCAGCGGCCGGCTGTTTCGGGTCAGGCCGGCGAGCACCTCCCTCAGCCTGGCCCGACGGCGGGCCCGCCAGAAGTCCTGCAGGGCACCCGTCCAGGCGGGGCCACGCTCATCGCTCACGCGTTCATTGTGGCACGCCGGCCAACCGGCACCGGGCCGGGCGGTGCTATAATCCGCCTCTGGCACGGAGGCTGATGTTGAACACTGACAGGGACGACAGGCAGACAACCGATCGGAGTGGAACGTACTACGCGACCACCCCGATCTTCTATGTGAACGCGGAGCCGCACCTGGGTCACGCCTACACCACAACACTTGTGGACGTGGTCACGCGCTTCCACCGGCTGCGCGGCGAAGACGTCCTGTTCCTCACCGGCACCGACGAGTACGGCGAGAAGATCCAGAAAGCCGCTGAAGCTGCCGGGCTGCCACCCAAGGAGTACGTCGACCGGATCAGCGGCAAGTTCCAGGCCACCTGGGATGAGCTGGGCATCAGCTACGACGTGTTCATGCGCACGACCTTCGACATCCACTACCAGGTCGTTCAGGACGTCCTGAAACGCGTCTATGACAACGGGGACATCATCTTCGGCGAGTACGGCGGCCTTTACTGCGTGCAGTGCGAACGTTACTACACCGAGAAGGAACTTCTGGACGGCAAGTGCCCGCAGCATGACATCACGCTGGAGTACCGCAGCGAGGAGAACTACTTCTTCCGGATGGAGCGTTACCGGCCCTGGCTGCGCAAGGAACTTGAGAACAACCCGGACCTGATCCAGCCTGAGGGTTACCGCACCGAAGTGCTGAGCATGCTGCGTGAACCGATCGGCGACCTGTCGATAAGCCGCCCGCGTGACCGGGTGCCGTGGGGCATCCCGCTTCCGTGGGACGAGAACCACGTCACCTACGTGTGGTTCGATGCCCTGATCAACTACTACAGCGCGCTGGTGGAGCGGGATGAGGTCGACCGTTACTGGCCGCATGTCGAGCACTTCATCGCCAAGGACATCCTGAAGCCCCACGCGATCTTCTGGCCGACCATGCTGAAGTCCGCCGGCCTGCCGCTGTACCAGCGCCTGAACGTGCACGGCTACTGGCTTACCGACCAGGGCAAGATGAGCAAGAGCAAAGGCAACGTCATCAAGCCGCTGGAGCTGAAGGACAAGTACGGTGTAGACGCGTTCCGCTACTTCCTGCTGCGCGACATGACCTTCGGTCAGGACTCGACGTTCAGCGAGCTGAGCCTGGCGGAGCGGATCAACTCCGACCTCGCGAATGACCTGGGCAACCTGCTGAACCGCACGATGGGCATGCTGGCGCGTTACCGCGACGGCAAGGTGCCCGCCCAGGGTGACGTCACTGCCGAGGACACGGAGCTGCGGGCGGCGTTCGAGCTGCTCCCTGCCCGGATCAGTCCGCTGATCGACAGCGTGCAGTTCGATCGGTTGCTGGCGACTGTCATGGAGGCCGTCGGCCGGGCGAACAAGTACATCAGTGATACGAAACCATGGGAGCTGGCCAAGGACCCTGCCCAGTCCGGGCGGCTTGACACCGTGCTGCGCAACTGCGTGCAGGCACTGCGCTCAGCCAGCATCCTGCTCGACCCCGTCATGCCGGACAAATGCCGTGAGCTGCGCCGCCAGCTGGGCCTCGAACTGGTTGACCTCAGCCTGGATGCCGCCGGTGACTGGTCGGTGATGGACTCAGGCTTCAGCACGAACCCGGGAGAACCGCTGTTCCCCCGCATCGACCTTGACGCCCTCAAGGCCGAGATCAGCGAAGATGCTGCTCCCGGCGTGAAGGAGACCAGCGCAGTGAGCAAGACTGACATAACGATCGACGAGTTCGGCAAGATGGACCTGCGGGTCGCGAAGGTACTGGCGGTCGAGCCGCATCCGGATGCCGACCGGCTGCTCGTCTTCCGCCTTGACCTCGGCGGCGGCGAGGAACGTCAGGTGGTCTCCGGCATCCGCGCGCACTACTCTCCGGAGCAGCTGCAGGGCAAGAAGGTGATCGTTGTCGCCAACCTGCCGACCGTTAAACTTCGCGGGGTGGAGTCGCAGGGAATGATCCTGTCCGCCGCTGACAGTGACGGGCACCTGAGCGTGCTCACCCTGGACCGGGACCTGCCGCCGGGCAGCGAGGTCAGCTGAGCCCACGCGGCAGACCCAAATCGACCGTTGTACCGGCCGCCGGCTTCTCGCTGGCGGCCTTCCCTTTCCATCCGCTTCTGGCGAACGAAAGTGACCTCACTTACATACTATTTATTATTCACAATGTGTTCATATTGGCATTACGGTGCTGATAATACACGGAAAAGTCCGAAGTCTTTCTTGCAAACTCTGACCGGCAGCTGCTAACCTGAATACCGTCATTCAATCCGGAACCTGCCCGCGCCATTCACCGCGGTGCCTGGGCGTTCCGAAACAGATCGGGAGGATCTTATGACATTCAGTAAGCTCAAAAAGCTGGTCGTCGCTTCCGCCGCGGCTCTCGCCGTCGGCACGGTCGCGTTCGCCCAGACGACGCTCGTCATCGGTACCGGTGCGGAACTGTCGCACCTGGACCCGCGCGTCGCCACCGACGTCCCTTCGTTCGAACGCATCAACGCGATCATGGAGCCGCTCGTCAGCTTCGACTTCGGCCTGGGCCTGGCCCCGCGCCTCGCCACCGACTGGGAGTTCTCTGACGATGGCCTGACCCTGACCTTCCAGCTGCGCGAAGGCGTCAAGTTCCACAACGGCGCTGACTTCACCAGCCAGGACGTCAAGTACACCTTCGACTGGGTGCTCGACGAGAGCAACGGCGCGACCAACCGCCCGCTCTACGCTGACATCGCCAGCATCGACACCCCCGACGATCACACCGTGGTGTTCAACCTGGGCAACGCCAACAGCTTCCTGCTGAACAACATCGCCCGCATGCCCATCGTCCCCCACACCGCGGACGAGGACCCCAACTTCACCTTCAACCCGGTCGGCACCGGTCCGTACGCCTTCGACTCACTCGTCCGTGACGACACCCTCACCCTCGTCGCCTTCGACGAGTACTGGGGTGGCCGCGGCCAGATCGACGTGGTCGAGTTCCGCCCGATCCCGGAGAACGGCACCCGCCTGCTCGCCTTCGAAGCCGGCGAAGTCCACATCAGTCAGTCCCAGCCGCCGCCCACCGAACTCGCCCGCCTCGAGGCTGATGACAGCTTCGTCGTAGAGCGTGCACCCGGCACCGGCTACACCTACATCGGCATGAACACCAACGTCAGCCCGCTGGAAGACGTCCGCATCCGCAAGGCCATCAGCTACCTGGTGAACCGCGAAGCGATCGTCGACCGCGTGCTGGAAGGCATCGGCCAGCCCGGCGTCAGCATGCTCTCGCCGGAACTCGACTGGTACACCGATGACGTCGAGAAGTACGCCTACAACCCGGAGCGCGCCCTCGAGCTCGTCGCTGAAGCCGGCTACGCCGACGGCGGCCTGAGCCTGCGCCTGCACACCAACGAGAACCCCGTCCGCATGCTGATCGCCGAGATCATGCAGGCCGAACTCGCAGCCGTGGGCATCGATCTGGAAGTGACCATCGAGGAGTTCGGTGCGTTCCTGGAGCGCGTCCAGACGACTGATGACTTCGACCTGTTCATCCTCGGCTGGTCCGGTCAGCTCGACCCAGACCGCGCCATCCAGCGCCAGTTCACCACTGACGGCAGCTCCAACTACACCGGCTACAGCAACGAGCGCGTTGATGAGCTGGTCGCGCTGGGCCGCATGACCCCGCCTGACAGCCAGGAGTCGCTGGACATCTACCGTGAGCTGCAGCAGATCATCCTCGATGAAGCTCCGTACGCGTACGTGAACTACACCGAAGAGATCGCGTTCAGCCACCCGTGGGTCGAAGGCTGGAGCATCCACCCGTACTCCGCCAACGCCTACCAGGACCTGCACAAGGTGTCGATCAACCGCTGAGGGCCCGCTGACGGACCTTTAACGGGAATCGCTGGGGAGCGGCCCTCGTGCCGCTCCCTTTTCGCACCCATTCAAAGACCCCCGGTGTACTGACTGATGCTCCAATTCACGCTGCGGCGACTGCTGACCCTCATACCGGTCGTCATCGGCGCCTCCATCGTTATTTTCCTGCTGGTTCACTTATCCCCCGGCGATCCCATCCGCATGATGCTGGGCGAGGACGCCGAGCCCGAACAGGTACGGCAGCTCAACGAGCTGTACGGCTTCGACCAGCCGCTGCCCGTCCAGTACCTGCGCTGGGCCGGCCGGGCGCTGACCGGTGACTTCGGCACTTCGATCCGGCAGCGCGCTCCGGTCACCGAGCTCGTCGGTGAACGCATGGGCGCTACCGTCGAGCTGGCGGTCGCCTCGCTCGTGCTGGCCATCATCCTGGGCATCCCGCTCGGTGTACTGGCCGCCACCAACCGCAACAGCTGGATCGACTTCGGCAGCATGTTCGTGTCGCTGCTGGGCGTGTCGCTGCCAAACTTCTGGCTGGCGCTGGTACTGCTCAGTACCGTGGCTCTGAACGTCGGCTGGCTGCCGCTGTTCGGCCGCGGCCCCTCGTTCTTCGAGGGCCTGGGCATGCTGTTCACCCAGGGCAGCTTCCAGGGACTGTGGGACAACCTGCGTCACCTGCTGCTGCCGGCGCTTGCCCTCGGCACCTCTATCCTGGCGCTGGTGACGCGCCTGATGCGGTCCAGCCTGCTGGAAGTACTCAACCGTGACTACGTGCGCACCGCCCGCGCCAAAGGCCTGCGCGACAACGTCGTCGTTTACAAGCATGCGCTCCGCAACGCCCTGCTGCCGGTCGTCACCGTCGTCGGCGTCCAGTTCGGATCGCTGCTCGGTGGTGCCGTGGTGACCGAGGTCGTGTTCGCCTGGCCCGGCATCGGCCGCCTCATCGTCCAGTCGATCAACGCCCGCGACTTCCCCGTCGTCCAGGGCTCGATCCTGATGCTCACGCTCCTGTTCGTGCTGGTCAACCTGCTGGTCGACCTGTCCTACGGCTTCCTCAACCCCCGGGTGCGCTATGACTGACCTCGCTGCCCAGACCGTTGCCGACCGCCCCACCCGCAAGTCCACCCTCCGGCGGATCCTGAACAACAAGAGTGTGGTGTTCGGCGGCATCATCATTATCCTGCTCGTGCTGCTGGCGATCTTCGCTCCGGCGCTGGCGCCCATGGACCCGCTCAAGCAGGACCTGTTCGCCCGCTACGAAGCGCCCCGCGGCCTGTTCATCGACGGCTCCCTCAACACCGAGTACGTGCTGGGCGGGGATGAGCTCGGCCGTGACCTGCTCTCCCGCATCCTCGTCGGCACCCGCGTCTCCCTTATCGTCGGCCTGGTCGCCACCGGCCTGTCACTCGTGCTCGGTGTCCTGCTCGGCGCGATCGCCGGCTACGGCAGCCGCGCGGTTGACGAGGTGATCATGCGCATCATGGACGTGCTGCTGGCGATCCCCGGCATCCTGCTGGCCATCGCCATCGTCGCTGCGCTCGGCCCGTCGATCGTGAACGCCATGATGGCCATCGCGATCGCCCGGGTACCGCAGATGGCGCGGCTCATCCGCTCCGAGGTGCTGGCACTGCGCGAAGAAGAGTTCGTCGAAGGCGCCCGCGCTGTCGGCGTGAACTCGGTAACCGTGCTGTTCAAACACATCCTCCGTAACGCCTGGGCGCCGGCACTGGTGCTGGCGACGCTCGGCATGGGCACAGCCATCGTCACCGAGGCATCGCTCAGCTTCCTGGGCCTGGGTACCCAGCCGCCGCAGATCAGCTGGGGCCGCATGCTGTCCGTCGGCAGGGACGCCATCCGTTCCGCACCACACGTGACGCTGTACCCGGGACTGGCGATCGCCGTCGTGGTGCTCGCCTTCAACCTGCTGGGTGACGGCCTGCGTGACCTGCTCGACACCCGCGTACGCGACGACTGAGCTAGCCAGTCCATTACCGCTGTTACTGACCGGGGTAGCCTGCCGCTGCCCCGGTTTCGCTGTTGCGCCTTATACTTCATACCTGCCGGCCTGCGTTCTTACCGGGCGCATGACGGCGGATCCTTCGGGGCAGGGTGCGATTCCCTACCGGCGGTGATGGCCCGGCTTTTACGGCCCGGCACGAGTCCGCGAAGCGGCCAGACAGGCTGCCCGACCCGGTGTGACTCCGGGACCGACGGTGACAGTCCGGATGAGAGGAGGATACTTGAGCGTGCCCAGCACGAACCTGCCGCAGGAAGCGGCAGCATCAGACGAACAGTTCATGGCCCGGGCTCTTGAGCTCGCCGCTGCAGCACGGGGACGGACCGCGCCGAACCCGCAGGTGGGCTGCGTCATCGTCGCGGGCGGCCGCATCGTGGCCGAAGGCTTCCATGCCGGCCCGGGCAGCGACCACGCCGAGGTCGTCGCCCTGAAACAGGCCGGAGCGGCCGCCCAGGGAGCGACGGTGTACGTGACGCTGGAACCATGCGACCACCACGGCCGCACCCCGCCGTGCAGCGAGGCGCTGATCGAAGCCGGGGTGGCCCGCGTCGTCATCGCAGCTGCTGATCCGAACCCGGAATCAGGCGATGGCGCAGCCCGGCTCAAGGCTGCGGGAATCGAGGTGACGACCGGTGTGCTGCGCGAAGAAGCGGAAGCCGGCAACGCACCGTTCTTCACCGCTCACCGCTACGGCCGGCCCTACGTGCTCTACAAGACCGCGATGACGCTCGACGGCAAGATCGCGACCCGCAGCGGCCAGTCCCGCTGGATAACGGGCGAAGCAGCCCGCGCCAGGGTGCAGCAGTGGCGTGACGAACTCGATGCCATAGCCGTCGGAGTCAACACCGTGCTGCTTGACGACCCGTTGCTCACGACCCGGCTGCCTGAAGGCCGCACCCCGGTGAAAGTCATCTTCGACTCGATGGCCCGCACCAGCCCCAGCGCACGCCTGTTCGAAGCCGACGCGGGCGGCAACCCTGCCCGGGTGATCATGTTCGTATCCGCCAGCGCAGACGCCGGACGGGTAGCGGCCCTGCGGGAGCGCGGAGCCGAGGTGGTGACCCAGAGCGCCGAAGACGGCAGGACCGACATCAGCGCAGCGCTCGCCAACCTGGCGCAGCGCGGCCTGCACAGCCTGCTGCTCGAGGGAGGTGGCACTCTCGCCTGGTCGTTCCTGCAGGCACGCGCCATCGACAAGGTCGCCTGGTTCATCGCACCGCTGCTGGTCGGGGGCCCGGGCCGCAGTCCGCTCGGGGGACTGGGCGTGGAGCGCATGGCTGACGGCTACCGCCTGGGGAACGTGGCCAACGAAATCATCGACGGTGACCTGCTGATCACCGGCTCGCCCCGTTACGGAAGGAAAGGTTAGATGTTCACTGGAATCGTCGAGGAAGTCGGCACGATCACCCACGCCACCGAGAGCGGAGGTGACCTGCGCATCCACGTTCAGGCGGACATCGTCACCCGGGACACCGCTCCCGGCGACTCCATAAGCGTGTCGGGCTGCTGCCTCACCGTCGTGGCCCTCACCGGCTCCGGTTTCGAGACGGAACTGTCGAAGGAGACGGTCGCGAAGACCGCTCCCCGCTGGACTGCAGGCAGCAGGGTGAACCTGGAACGCGCCATGCTTGCCAGCAGCCGGCTCGGCGGCCACTTCGTCAGCGGCCACGTCGAAGGGGTCGGCGAGATCGTGAACCGTGAAGCTGAACCCGGGGCTTACCGCCTCACGGTGCGCGCCCCCAGCGGCATGGGCCGCTGGTTCGTACCGAAGGGGAGCGTGACCGTCGACGGTGTCAGCCTGACGGTGGTCGATGTCGGCGGACCCGGCGGCAGCACGGACAGACTGCACCGCGACGAGTTCACCCTGTGGCTCATCCCCCACACCCTTGAAGTGACCACCCTGGGCGAACTTGACACCGGCAGCCTCGTCAACCTCGAGACCGACCTGCTCGCCAGGCACATCGACCGGCTGCAGCGCTACGACGCAGCGGTCGCGGAGGATGACCGATGAACAACGGCCTCGCCACCATCCCCGAACTGCTGGCTGAGCTGAAGGCCGGCCGGCCGATCATCGTCGTCGATGACGAGAACCGCGAGAACGAAGGTGACCTGGTCATCGCGGCGGAGCACGTGACGCCGGAGCTCATCGCTTTCACCATCCGCCACACCGGCGGCATCATCTGCCTGGCGCTGGACAACGAACGGGCTGACCACCTGGAGCTGCCACCCATGGTGCAGCACAACACCGCGAAACGCTCCACCGCGTTCACCGTCTCGATCGAAGCGGCCAGCGGCATCACCACCGGCATCTCGGCCGCCGACCGCGCCGTCACCGTCCAGACCGCCGTGCGCGACGACGCGACTGCCGCTGACCTGGCCAGGCCCGGTCACGTGTTCCCGCTGCGCGCCCGCGACGGCGGGGTGCTGCGCCGCGCCGGCCACACCGAAGCGAGCGTCGACCTGACCCGGCTTGCCGGACTCAAGCCGGCTGCGGTCATCAGTGAACTGATCCACGACGACGGGACGATGATGCGGCTGCCCGCCATCCTCGAGTTCGCGCAGCAGCACGACCTGAAGGTCGGCGCCATCAAGGACCTGATCAGTTACCGCCTCGAGACCGACGGTTTCATGAAGCACGCAGCCAGCGCGAAACTTCCTACCCCCTGGGCGGAGTTCACCATCCACGGTTACGAGGACCAGCTCTCAGGTGGCGAGCACATCGCCCTGACGCTCGGTGACGTCAGCAGCGGCGAGCCGGTGCTGGTGCGCATGCACTCCGAATGCCTGACGGGTGACGCGCTGCACAGCCTGCGCTGCGACTGCGGTTTCCAGCGTGATGCTGCGCTCAAGGCGATCGCTGACGAAGGTCGCGGCGTACTCGTGTACCTGCGGCAGGAAGGCCGCGGCATCGGCCTGCTGAACAAGATCCGCGCCTACAACCTGCAGGACGACGGCGCCGACACGGTCGAAGCGAACACCCGCCTGGGCTTCCCCGCCGACCTGCGTGACTACGGCGTTGGCGCCCAGATCCTGCATGACCTGGGGGTGCGCCGCATGCGTCTGCTGACCAACAACCCGCGCAAGATCGCCGGGCTGGAAGGCTACCAGCTGGAAGTCACGGAGCGCGTACCGCTGTACGCCGGGCGCAACCCGTACAACGAGGCGTACCTGGAAACGAAGCTCGAGAAGCTCGGACACATCGGTGACAACCCGGTCGAGGCCGAGCAGGCCTGAAGCTGCTCACCGCTTCTGGCGACCGGCTGGCTGACAGCGCCGGTCGCCAGAAGCGGACCCTGACCTGTCAGTCTGCAGCAGAGGCCGGTTCCAGTTCCAGCACCACAGGCCAATGATCCGAAGCGCCAGCGGCTTCCCTGGCCACGCGGATCGAGTGCGCCTTGAGGCACCTGCTCAGGAACACGTGATCGATCGCCACACCGGGAGCGGGCAACGG
>Ga0209487_1002048_pt1 | contig 16634 bp, 15 predicted proteins | sample Poulit2012_FD_187524 | JGI IMG/M metagenome (GOLD analysis project Ga0209487, IMG submission 187524) | Agricultural soil microbial communities from Georgia to study Nitrogen management - Poultry litter 2012 (SPAdes) (version 2) | ecosystem: Environmental > Terrestrial > Soil > Agricultural land...
CACAAAAGAGAGAAACCCAGTCTGAGACTGGGTTTCTTCCTGGCTCGGCGGGCAAGATTCGAACTTGCGACCAATCGGTTAACAGCCGACCGCTCTGCCACTGAGCTACCGCCGAACGGTGTCCTGAGGTGGCCTCGATCAGGCCTTCCTGCAGGCGAACCGTATCTTATCAACTGGCCGCGCTGGCATGCAAGTGCCGGCAGAACACGCCCGGTTCAGTGCCGGAAGTGCCGCCGGCCGGTGAACATCATGCTCAGCCCATGCTCGTTGGCAGCGGCGATCACCTCGTCGTCACGCACGGAACCTCCAGGCTGCACGACGGCGCTCACCCCTGCTGCTGCGGCGGCATCCAGGCCGTCGCGGAACGGGTAGAACGCGTCGCTGGCGCAGGCACCGCCTCTGGCGCGCCCATCGGCCTTGCGGGCAGCGATCTCGGCTGAGTCGACCCGGCTCTGCTGGCCCGCTCCGATGCCCCAGGCGACACCGTCTTTAGCCAGGACGATGGCGTTGGAACCGGTGTAGGCGCAGACGATCCAGGCGAGCTGCATGTCAGCCAGCTCAGCCTCATCCGGCTGCCGTTCGGTGACGACCCGCCAGTCTGCGAACGAACCGCGTACCTCGTCGCGTTCCTGCAGCAGGTAACCGCCGTCGACGCGCCTGAGTTCATGCGCATCGCGCGCTGGTGCAGCCGCCTGCAGCACCCGCATCGCCCGGCGGCCGGAGCTCAGCACTTCCAGGGCCGCAGCGTCGTACCCGGGAGCGATGAGCACATCGGCCTTGGCGTTCGCCATCAGCTGCCGGGCCAGCGCTTCGGTGACCGTCCGGTTCAGCGCGACGATGCCGCCGAAGGCGCTCTTCGGATCGCATTCGAACGCCAGGCGGTAAGCGTCCTCGATGTCAGCCTGGACGGCCACGCCACACGGGTTGGCGTGCTTGACGATCACGCAGGCGGGAGCGTCGAACTCGTGCACGTGCCGCCAGGCCGCGTCGGTGTCGAACACGTTCAGGTAGCTGAGCGCGTCACCCTTGTGCTGGGTCAGGCCGTCCCACCAGCCACTGGCGCCTTCCTCGCGGTACAGCGCCGCTGCCTGATGCGGGTTCTCGCCGTAGCGCAGGCCCTGCACCCGCTCGAGGGTAAGGTGCAGACTGTCGGCCGCGAGCGGTTCAGCCGAGTCGAACCAGCTGACGATGGCGCTGTCATAGGCGGCGGTATGGGCGAACGCCTTGCGGGCATAGCGCCGGCGCAGCGTGGCGGCGGAGCCCTCGCGCAGTGCGTTCAGCACCTCCGGGTAATCGGCGGGATCGACGACCGTCAGCAGCCGTTCATGGTTCTTCGCCGCGGCCCGGATCATGGCGGGCCCACCGATGTCGATGTTCTCGATCACCTGTTCGGGGCTGGCCGCCGGATCAGCGACCGTCTCGCGGAACGGGTACAGGTTGACGACCAGCAGCTCGAATGTTCCGAGGCCGTGGCTGCTGAGCGCCTGCCGGTGTTCCTCGGTGTCGCGGGCGAGCAGGCCCGCATGTACCGCGGGATGCAGCGTTTTCACCCGGCCGTCCAGGATCTCCGGGAAACCGGTCACCTCATCGACCGGCGTGACCGGCAGGCCGGTGACACGCAGCTCCCGCAGCGTGCCACCGGTGGAGACGAGCTCGAAGCCTGCTTCGACGAGTCCCCGGGCGAAGTCGGCGAGACCGGTCTTGTCCGATACGCTCAGCAGCGCGCGTGGCATCTCAGCTCACTCGCCGTCTGCTTCGTCAGCCTCGTCAGCTTCCCCGCTGTCCGGGCTGTCAGTCTCCTCAGCAGCATCAGCGTCTTCCGCCGAAGCGTCGGCCGCTTCCGTGTCATCTGCCACCGCGGGGTCACCTTCGATGCCGATCACCTCTTCGGGGCTGAAGTCGATGCCCCCGAACGGATCCGTGGCGGTGTCAGCCACGACCAGGTTCTCGATCTCCAGGCTCGCCTTCACGTCCTCGAGCCAGGCCTGCTGGGCCTCGGCCCGGGCAGTGGCGATGGCCGCGTCTTCGACCAGATCGCGCACTTCTTCGAGCGGCCGGACCCGCTCCTCGGTGCGGGCAGCGACCAGAACGACATAGCGGTCACGGGCCGGTTCGGGCTCAGCGAGTTCCGCTTCCAGCACGTCACCTGCATCAACGGTGTCCTCTTCGGGGCTGTCGTTGACCACACCCGCTGCAGCTTCGGCAGCTGCTTCGGTCACTTCGGCCGCGGCTGCGCTGTCGATGCCGTCCTCTGCCTCGTTCTGCTCCGTCAGGGTGGTGTCGGGCAGTTCGGATTCCATGGCCTCTTCCTCGGAGCCGGGTTCGTCCAGCACTGACTCGTCGCTGCTCGCGGCGATGAACAGGACGTCCGAGATGACGCGCTCGCCGGTCGCGATGGGTTCGAACGCATCGGTGCTGAACAGCGCGGTGTCGATGGCTGCTTCGGCCTGACCGGGGCGGACGGTGCCCAGGTCATTCGGCACGATGCCCGCACTGGTGGCGGCATCAGTCGGCGCGGTGCCCGCTACGACGTCAGCGCGGAAGCTCTCAGCCGCCTCGAGGCTGTCGAACTCGAAGCTGACGACCTGGGCTTCCGGCTGCTGGGTGTAGGCGGCGAGGTTGTCCTCGTAGTAGGCGACGATCTCTTCCTCGCTGACGGTCACGTCACGCGCCACGTAGTTCATCGCCTGCTGGGCCACCTGAGCCTGGGTGCCGAAGAAGTTGCCGTCCAGCTGCTGGGCGCCCTGATAGGCGGCGGCCTGGTCGATCAGCTGGTCAAGGATCTGCGGCTTCAGCATCTGGGTGATCAGGAACGACAGCGACGGATCGAGGAACTGCTGCACGTCAGCGTTGCCGTAGGTGGCGCGGGCCAGGTCGACGGCGCGCAGTTCCTCGTCACCGACACGGGCGACGGGGTAGTTGCTGTAGTCGAACTCGCTGGTGTCGACCATCTCGATGGTCGCTTCTTCGAACAGCCGGTCGAGTTCCTCGATGACCAGGACGGACTGACGGGCGGCGAGGGCATCCTCGCGTACCTGTTCCTCGACTTCCTCGAACGGCCGCTGGGTCGGAGCCAGGTACTCCTCGACTTCAACGATCCAGTACATGCCGCCGGAGCTGATCACGTTGGTCAGTCCCGGAGCACGCAGGTTGAAAGCGGTGTTGGAAACGGCGATCGGGAGGGCTGCGCGGCCCACAGGCTGGGGCTCGGTGCTGCCGGCGGCAGCTCCGAGGGCACCGGCGCGGTCGGCCCGTTCCAGTGAGTGTTCGCTGGCCAGCTCCGCGAACGATTCGCCGGTGAGCACCCGGGTGCGCAGCTCGTTGGCCAGCTCCTGGTCGTTGACGGCGATCGCCCGGGCGATGATGCGCTCGTCCGTGCGGTAGTTGTCGCGGAACACCTCGAAGAAGGTGGCGACCTCCTCGTCGCTGACGGTGACGTCACCGATCACTTCCGCTTCCCACTTCTGGCGGCGCAGCTGATCCCGCATGTAGTTGCGGAACGCTGCGTCGTCGAAACCGGCGCTGGCGATCAGCTGTATGTAGGCGTTGTCGTTGCCGGCGACGCCCCGGTCCTCACGGAACGCGTTGACCGCGTCCCTGACCTCGTTGTTGCTGACCCGCTGCGGCGCGGCGGCCTGGCGGAGCAGCTCCTGGCTGATCACGGAATCAAGAGCCAGCAGTTTCAGGTCTTCGCCTACTTCACCTTCGGTGACGGCGTAATAAAGCGGGTTGGCGTTGCGGACCTGGTTGATCTGCATGTCGGTGATCGCTTCACCGTTGACGCGCATCACGACTTCGCCCTGCTGCGTGACTCCGCCGCCGAAGCCGAGGTTGGGCGTGAACGTGAGGATCATGCCCAGTACCAGCCCGATGGCGATCAGCCACAGGATTACCGTGTTGGTTCTTTTGCTCATTTTGCTTGACTTCCTCCCAGCCGGGGTGCTAGTTTTATGAACCGTTCACAGGCGCCCGTAGCTCAGTCGGATAGAGCGTTCGCCTCCGGAGCGAAAGGCCGCAGGTTCGAATCCTGCCGGGCGCACCATCAGAGAACTGAACAACCCGACCGCCCCCTTGGGGGACACCGAGCCCGGAGCCGTTGCAGACGCTGATCTCACGGCCCGGTCGGGCTTTTTCATGCCCGGCTGCCTCTGGCCGTTCATAGCGTCAGGTTCCGCATTCACAAGTGGGAATACTACCACGGGTGAAGCTCAGTCGCTCGTCGCGGAAAGTCGCCGCGCCTCCATGGCGAAGAACGTGTACTCCTCGTTGCCCGGCTCCAGTGAGCGCGCGGTCTCGTAGGCTTCGGCAGCCGGCGCGTAGCGCCCCTGTGAGAAGTAGATCTGACCCAGGTAACCCCAGGCGGGCGCGAACTCCGGCGACTCCTCGGTCACCAGCAGGAACTCAGCCTCGGCTGCTGCGAAATCCGCCTGCTGGTAGTGGCCGACGCCCCGGAGGAACGCCTCGCTCACCTCGGGTCCGAACGCGATCCGCTGTTCCGCCAGGTTCAGGAAGTAGCGCGCACCCTCGTCATCCGGGTCAAGCCTGAGTACCTGGCGCCAGTAGTCGGCTGCAAGTCCGAAGCGGCCCAGCTCCTGGGCGACCCGGGCGCTCCAGCTGACGGCGTCCGCGTAGTCCGGGCTCAGGCTGACGGCCGCTTCGAAGCGGACGAGTGCCTCCTCCAGGTTCCCTTCCCCGTAGGCGGCCTGTCCCGCGTCGAACTCGGCGGTGGCTTCGCTGCCCCACTGCGCCTCACGTCTGGCCAGTGACAGGAAGAACCGGCTGCGCTCATCAGCCGGATCGAGTTCGACCGCCCAGGCCCAGTAACCGGCCGCCAGCTCAGACTGGCCGAGTTCCAGGGCCGTGCGGCCCGCCCAGACCGCTGCTTCGGTGAAACTGCGGTTCGCCTCGAACGCGGCTTCGAACTGCTCCAGCGCCCGCACGGCGTCGCCCTGGTCGTACAGGCCGAGACCGAGGCTGAAGCTGCGGCCGGCCGCGGCGCCGTAATCACGGACCTGCCGGGCCAGCCGCAGCTGGCTCGCCGGCAGGTCCGTGGCAGCCGGCATGCCCAGCAACTGCGCGAAGGCCTCCTCTGCCGCGAGATCCTCGCCCTGCTCCAGCAGCAGCCGGCCGAGCCAGTAACCCGCCTCGGCGTTGTCAGGCTGCCATTCAGCCAGGTTGCGGTAATAACCTAGTGCACCGCCGATATCACCGGCGCTGTAACGTGCGAAGCCCAGCTGGTGAGCGGCTTCGGCGAAAGCCTCGGGGTCGGGCGCCTCGCCCGTAAGCTCGGCGTAGTCAAGCCAGGCGGTGTACGCGCGGATGTGCCAGTCGACCTCGCTGTACAGGGCTGCGAGCTGAAGGATGACTGCGGGGTCGTCAGGTTGCGCTTCCCGCGCCTGCTCGCCCAGCATGATCGCCTCACGCCACAGCGGCCTGTCCGGATGGGGCTGCTGTCCTGAAGCCTGGGCGGCACTTACCGCCTGGCTGAACGCGTCTGCGGGACCGGCTGCGGCTGCGGCCAGCAGCAGCATGGCCACCAAGGCAGTGGTGAATGACCTCATTACCGCCAGATTATAAAGGCGCTTTCCCGGCTCGCCGGTCGGCGGGCTTGCAGGCGACTGCCGCCTTACTGCGGATCCCCTGCTCTTCTGGTACAAATAGGGTCGCATGTTTCAGAGTCTGGGCGACAAACTTCAGAACGTATTCGACGGGCTGCGCGGCCGCGGCCGGCTGACCGAAGCCGAGGTCAGGTCGGCACTGCGCGAGGTGCGCGTGGCACTGCTCGAGGCCGATGTCAACCTGGAAGTAGCGCGCGACTTCACCAAACGCGTCCAGGAGAAAGCGACCGGCTCGGAGACGCTGCTGTCGCTGCAGCCGGACCAGCGGGTCATCGCCATCGTCCAGGAGGAGCTCGTCGAGCTTCTGGGCGGCAAGACGACCCAGCCCGTACTCAACTCCGACCGTAACGTCTGGCTGATGATGGGTCTGCAGGGCGCCGGTAAGACGACGACCTCGGGCAAGCTGGCCCATAAGTACAAGACGCAGGGCCGCCGTCCGCTGCTGGTCGCGGCGGACACGCAGCGCCCGGCAGCGCGCGAGCAGCTGAAGGTGCTGGGCCGCCAGATCGGTGTCCCGGTACTTGAAGTAGCCGACGGCGAGTCACCCGAACGCACCGGCGCGAAGCTCGAAGCGTACCTGAAGCACGACTGGCGTGACCTGATCATCGTTGACACCGCCGGCCGCCTGCAGATCGACGACCAGCTGATGGACGAGCTGGCCGAGCTGAACGAGGTGCTGAAGCCGAGCGAATCGATGCTCGTCATCGACGCGATGACGGGTCAGCAGACGCTGCCGGTGGCCCGCACGTTCGATGAGCGCATCGGGGTGAGCGGTCTTATCCTCACCAAGCTTGATGGTGACGCCCGTGGCGGTGCGGCACTGTCGGCGCGGCATGTCACCGGCAAGCCCATCTACTTCGCCGGGATGAGCGAGAAGATCGACGGCCTGGAGCCGTTCCATCCGGACCGGATCGCCAGCCGCATCCTGGGCATGGGTGACGTGCTGACCCTGATCGAGAAGGCCCGGGTGCTTGAAGAGGATGATGACGCTGAGGCCGCTTCCGATCCGCGCAGCCTGAAGGATTTCTCGCTGCAGGACATGCTCACTCAGATGCGCCGCATCCGGCGCATGGGCTCGTTCGGCGACATCCTGAAGATGATTCCCGGCGCTGGCAAGATGCTGCCCAAGGGCGCTGACATCGATGAGCGTGAGATCGCCCGGGTCGAGGCGATCATCTCGAGCATGACGGAGCAGGAGCGGAAGCAGCCGCGCCTGCTGAACGCCAGCCGCCGCAAGCGCATCGCCGCCGGATCCGGCACTCAGGTGCAGGACGTCAACCGGCTGATGCGTAACTACGAAGCGATGAAGAAGATGATGAAGCAGATGGCCCGGCAGCAGGGCCGGGGTGGCGGGCGCCGCGCGCTTCCCTGAACCGCTGCATCACCGTCCCACCACCGGGCGGCCGCGATGTTGTAAGATTGGTGACTTGTGCAGGCCGCGTGCTAGCATGCTTTCTGAGCTCTGGAGGAAGAGTATTAATGGTTAAGATCCGCCTGATGCGCATCGGCGCAAAAAAGACCCCGCATTACCGCGTCGTCGTCGTTGACTCCCGCAAGAAGCGGTCCAGCAACTACATAGAGTCACTCGGTTACTACGACCCCCGTGACACGACCGACACCCCGCTGAAGATCGACGTTGAGCGCGCCCGCCACTGGCTGGACAACGGTGCCCAGCCGACTGACACGGCCCTGCGCCTGCTCGAGCGTGTCGGAGTCGAAGTCGGTGAGGTCGAAGCGAAGCGGCGCGAGCGCTACACCAAGCGTGTCGCAGCTGCAGAACAGGCCTCTGCCTGATCAGCTGAGAGGAACGCATGCCGCAGGAACTCGTCGCACTGATCGTCCACAACCTGGTTCATGACAACGATGCCGTCACTGTCGACAGCCAGCAGGACGGCCGCAGCGTGCGGATCGAGATCCAGTGCGCGGCTGAGGACGCCGGCCGGGTCATCGGCCGGGGCGGCCGGATCATCAACAGCATCAGGACCCTGGCACGGGCCGCTGCTGATGGCCGTCAGCGAGTCGAAGTCCAGCTCGTCGACTGAACGCAGCCGACGGGCAACGCCAGTTACCGCTACCCATGCCAACTGAACAGCCGGAGCGCCTGCTGCAGCTCGGGCGGCTGGGCCGTGCCGTAGGTCTTGATGGCGGCATCCGCTTTCACCCCCTGGGCCAGCACGAAGCTGCGCTGCTCACCGAAGGTACTGAGGTCTTGCTGAACGGCCGCGAGGAGTTGACCGTCAGCTCGGTGCGGCAGCAGGGTAAAGGGCTGGTCGTGCACTTCCGCAGCATCCGCCGGGTGGAACGCGCTCGCGAACTCACCCATGCGGAACTGAGCATCCGCTCCGGCGATCTGCCCGAGGAACTGGATCTGATGGAACTCGGCGCCGGCCTCATCGGTCTACCGGTCGAGGTTGACGGGCAGCGCATCGGCACTGTCAGCGGGGTAAGCGGATTGCCGGGGCACGAGTACCTGGAGCTGGAACCCGGCGGTCAGCTGTTGCCACTCAACGCCCCTTACGTGAAAGTCGGCCGTGCCCTGATCACGGTTTCCGATCCGCCTGAAGGCCTGCTCTGAGCCGGTCGGTGAAGTACAGCGTCTACAGCCTCTTCCCTGCCCTGATCAACGCCTGGCGTCAGGAAGCACTGCTGAAACGGGCGCTTGAACGTGGCCTCATCGAGCTCGATGTCCACGACCTGCGCAAGTTCGCGCAGCCGCCCCATCACAAGGTCGATGACACTCCTTACGGCGGTGGCGCCGGCATGGTGATCCGGGTCGACATCGCTGCGGCAGCGGTCGCCGAGCTGCAGGCCAGCGAACCGCCGCCCGATGAGATCATCATGGTGAGCCCTGCCGGGCAGCCGCTTGACCAGTCGCTGGTGGAAGAACTCAGTAAGAAGCGCCACCTGGGCATACTGTGTGGCCGCTACGAAGGCTTCGATGCCCGGACCGAACAGCTGGTGACCCGCGAGGTATCGATCGGGGATTACGTGCTCATGGGTGGCGAGCTGCCTGCCCTGGTACTGATCGAAGCAACCGCCCGGCTGCTGCCGCACGTTCTCGGGGCGAGTGAGAGTTTCGAGCAGGATTCGTTCACTACCGGACTGCTCGACTACCCGGAGTACACCCGGCCTCCGCAGTTCAACGGGCTCGGAGTTCCGGAGGTGCTGCTGTCAGGCCATCATGGCCGGGTCGCTGCCTGGAGAAGGGAGCAGGCCCTCAGGCGCACCTTCGAGCGCCGCAAGGACCTGCTGGAACACGCTGAGCTGTCCGAAGCCGACAGGGATTTCCTGGCTTCGCTTGAAGCAGAAGAAGATTAGGGCAGGCGGTCGATGACCAGCTGGGTGATGTCAAGCCCGTCCTGGGCGTAGACGATCAGGCCGCTCTGCTCCGCCACCTCATAGTCGAACACGACGGTGTAACCCTGCTCGGCAGCTACGGCCTTGAGCGTCTCGTCGACTGCCTGCACGGCGGGCTGGGCGGCGACGGCCACCTCATCGCGGTAGCGCTGCGCGGTCGATTCCAGGGCGATCTGGCCGGTCTGGAACGCTTCCTGTTCCTCCGGCGTCAGCTGGGCACCGCTGCGGGCGCGCTCCAGAATCGCGTTCAGGTTGTTCTGGATCTCAGTGATCTCAGCGATGCCGCGCTGTTCGACTTCACGGGCAGCTGCTCCGGCAGGGTGCGCGTTGATCGCCTGCTGCGAGTTGATGAAGGCGATCCGGGCCTCGGGGGCCTGGGCCTGCAGGTTCAGGGAGCCGAGCAGGGCGACGGCCGCGGCTGCGAGTATCATGTAGGTGACTCGTTTCATAGCGCCTGCAAGTCTAGCACCCGCATGATGAGAACTGTCGCGCCTGGCTGGGGCTTAACCGGCAGGCTGCCCCCTGGAGAAAGATGGGACCTGAGAACCTCAACCTGACGCTCACCTTCGCTGTGCTGGCGGCGCTTGTCGGCAGCCTGATCGGCTCATTCGCCAACGTTGTCATCTACCGGTTGCCCCGCGGGGAGTCTGTGGCCTGGCCGGGCTCGCACTGCCCGAACTGCAAGCGCCGCCTGTCCCCCGCCGAACTGGTGCCGGTGCTGTCCTGGCTGGTGCAGCGGGGCCGCTGCCGCGGCTGCGGGAGACCGATAAGTGGCCGCTACCCGCTGGTTGAACTGCTGATGGCCGGCGGTTTCCTGGGCATCGCCCTGCGCTGGCCACCTGCTGAGTACGGACTGACCGGCGTGCCGCTCATGGTGCTTTTCGCAGTGCTGCTCATCCTGACGTTCATCGACATCGACACCCAGACACTGCCGGATGCGCTGACGCTGCCGGCGCTGCTGCTGGCACTGGCTGCCACCTTCGTCTGGGCGCCGGACAGCGGCCTGCCTGACCTTCAGGGAGCGTTCCTCGGCGCCACGATCGCAGCCGGAGCGCTTACGCTCATCAACCGGATCGGCGGCCTGGCGCTGCGCCGGTTCCGGGACACCGCCGAACGGCTCTGGCCGGTTGGTTTCGACCAGGTGAACATCGCGGCACTGGTGGGTCTGCTGTTCGGCTGGCAGGCCGGGATGCTCGCAGCGCTCGCCTCGCTGCTGCTCAACCTGGTCACCCGGCGGACAGTGCGCCTGCCCGAGGGACCGGTCTACCTGCTGTGGCTGCTCGGCTTCCTGGCGCTGCCTTACCTGCCGTGGCTGGAGCTGCCGGCTGCGCTGGAGGGCAGCCTGGTGGCGGCCGGCAGCGCGGCACTCGCCGGGGCGTTCTGGTGGTGGCTCCACTCACTCATCACCCCCGAAAGCGCGGAGCAGGAGCCGGATCCCGCAGACGATGAGCCGATCGCGATGGGTTTCGGTGACGCAAAGCTGGCGGCGGTGCTGGGCGCGCTGCTCGGCTGGCAGCTGTTCCTGGTCGGGCTGCTGGCGGCGATCGTGCTCGGAGCGGTGATCGGGCTGCTGGGACGGCTGTTCGGCGGCGAGAGGCAGATACCGTTCGGTCCTTACCTGGTGGCCGGTGGGCTGCTGGCCCTGCTGTACGGCGATGGACTGCTCAGCTGGTACCTCGGTCTGCTGACTATCAGCTGAATCCTGCATAAGGTTGCAGGATTGCTGCCTTTATGCAGTTGTGGTGCTAGACTCTTCATCTGGCAGCCGAGGCTGACCAGCTGGAGGTTCCGCACTGATGACAGACACCCGTGTCGCTTCCCTCAAGGGCCGAGATTTCCTCAGTCCTGCCGACCTGACCGCTGCCGAGTTCAGTGGTCTGCTGCGTTCCGCCCTTGAACTGAAACGGGGCTGGCAGCGAGGCGAGCGACCCCTGGTCCTGCAAGGAAGCAGCCTGGCGATGATCTTCGAGAAGCAGTCGCTGCGTACCCGTACGACGTTCGACATCGCCATGTACCAGCTCGGCGGCCACGCCGTCATGCTCGGCCAGGACTCCATCGGCCTCAACGAGCGTGAGAGCGCCCGTGACATCGCCAATAATCTCAGCCGCTGGACTGCCGGGATAATGGCCCGCACCAATACGCATCAGACCGTGCTTGAGCTGGCGGAACACGCAAGCGTGCCGGTCATCAATGGTCTGAGCGACCTGCACCATCCGACCCAGATCGTGGCTGACTACCTTACGCTGCTCGAACGGTTCGGTGAGCTGCAGGGACTGCGCCTCACCTACGTCGGGGACGGCAACAACGTCGCCAACTCCCACATCGAGGCTGCCGCGCTGAGCGGTGTCAGCCTGGTCATCGCCTGCCCTGTGGGTTTCGAGCCCGACCAACAGGTGCTGGAGCGGGCCCTGGCAGCCGGCGCCGACGTCAGCATCGTGCACGAGCCGCGCGAAGCGGTCAAGGGTGCCGACGCTCTGTATACCGACGTATGGATATCCATGGGCCAGGAGGCAGAGACCGAGCGCCGCCGCGCCGCGTTCGCCGGCTACACGATCACCCCTGAATGGTTCAGTGACCTGAGTGAACGCGGCGTGTTCATGCATGACCTGCCGGCTCACTACGGCGAGGAATGCACCGAGGAAAGCGTCTACCACGAGCGCAGCGTCGTGTTCGATCAGGCTGAGAACCGGCTGCATGCCCACAAGGGCATCGTATTCAACTTCCTGGAGGCCCAGTGAGCTTGCTGAAGGCCGGCATCCTGGGCGCCAGCGGCTACGGCGGCAGTGAGCTGCTGCGCCGGCTCGGCAAACACGAAGGCGTCGTGCTGAGCGGTTTCGCTTCACGTCAGTTCCTTGGTAAACCGCTGCGTGAGGCCTGGCCGCAGCTGAGCGGCAGCCATCACGGCGAGATGCTGTTCCAGAGCGACACCGAAGTCATCGAGGTTGCCGACGTGGTGTTCTTCGCGACCCCTCACGGAGCGACCGCCCCGCTCGTCGCTCAGGCCCGCGCAGCCGGCAAACTGGCCGTGGACCTGTCCGCGGACTACCGGCTTGAGCAGGACCCGTACCGGCACTGGTACGGTCAGGCCCATCCGCATCCCGAACTGCTGGCCGAAGCGCGTTACGGCCTGCCGGAACTGCACCGCCATGAACTGAAGGACGCGCAGCTCATCGCCAGTCCCGGCTGCAACGCCACCGCAGCCACCCTGGCCCTCGCGCCGCTCGCTGCCACCGGCCAGCTCGGTGAGGCGACCAGCGTGACGATCGCCACCGGCATCTCCGGCGCCGGCCGCTCACCGAAGCAGCCGCTGCACTTCCCCGAAGCGATGGACAGCGTCGTTCCCTACAGCACCGGCGGCACTCACCGCCACATCGGCGAGGTCGAAGCGAACCTGGGTCGCGTCGCTGCCCAGACTGACGCTGCCGACTTGAGCAGCGCCCGGCAGCTGCGCACCCATGGCGAGCAGAAGCAGCCGCGCCTGACTTTCACCCCGATGCGGGTGCCGATGGTGCGCGGCATCCTCGCTGTCGCCACCACCAGGCCCGCCAGCGGCGAGGCCGACAGCGCCAGCCTGCTCGAGCTGTACCGCCAGTTCTACGAGGGCGACCGGCTCATCCACGTGCAGGACACCGCACCCGAGACGAAGTCCGTGAGCGGCACCGACCGCGCCATCGTCAGCGTGGAAGCTGACCCGCGCACCGGCATGATCATCGCTTACTGCGCGCTGGACAACCTCGGCAAAGGCGCAGCCGGCCAGGCGGTTCAGGCTTTCAACATCGCCGCCGGCTTCCCGGAGACGACGGCCCTCGAGCTGGAAGGACGCTGGCCGTGAAGCTGCCGCAGGGTTTCCGTACCGCCGGCATCAGCGCCGGCCTGAAGCGGTCCGGCCGCCGCGACCTGGGTCTGATAGCGTCTGACGGTCCGCTCGCCTGGGCGATGGTGAGCACCACCAACGTGGTGTACGCCGCCAACGTCGCCCGCAACCGCGAGCTGCACGCGACCGGCCGGCCGGTCCGGGCACTGATAATCAACTCCGGCAACGCCAACTGCGCCACCGGCCAGCAGGGAATCGATGACAACCTGCGCATGGCCGCAGCAGCCGCGCAGCAGCTGGACATCAGCGACGTTGACGAGGTGCTGACGAGCTCGACCGGCGTGATCGGCGTCCGCATGCCGATCGACCGCATCGAGGCGGCCCAGGCTGAGCTGCAGGCCGACCTGGCCTCAGACTCCTCCGCCTTCGCCGCTGCCATCCTGACCACCGACCTGGTGTTCAAACAGGAGGAAGTCGAGCTGCCCGGCGGCGCCCGCATCGTCGGTGTGGCGAAGGGCTCCGGCATGATCCACCCGAACATGGCGACGATGCTGGCTTACGTCATGACCGATGCGAAGATCCCCCAGGAGCAGCTGCGGGTGCTGTGGCGCGACGTGGCTGACCGCTCCTTCAACCAGGTGACGGTTGACGGCGACACTTCACCCAACGACGCTGCCTTCGTCTTCAGCAGTGGCCGGCTGGACTGCGACCTGGCCGCGCTGCACGAGGGCCTGCTGCGGGTCGCCCAGGGCCTGGCGCGGCGCATCGCCCGGGACGGTGAAGGGGCAGGCAAGCTGCTGACCGTGCAGGTCAGCTCGGCCGCCAGTGATGAGGATGCACGCGCGGCCGCCCGGACCGTTGCCGGCAGCCCGCTGGTGAAGGCCGCGGCTCATGGCAACGACCCGAACTGGGGCCGGATCCTCGTCGCCCTGGGGCGCTCCGGAGCGGTGTTTGACCCGGCGCAGGTCCGCATCGACGTTCAGGGAGTGACCGTCTACGAGGGCGCTCCCCAACCGTTCGACAGCGCGGCGACCTCGGAGCTGCTGCGTCAGGATGAGGTGCTGTTCAGCATCGACCTGGGAGCCGGCAGCGGCAGCGGCAACGCCTGGGGCTGCGACCTGACTGCCGAGTACGTAAGGATCAACGCCGACTACACTACCTGAACGCAGCTGGCCCGCGCTCTCTGCACGTGAGAGGGCGCGGGCCAGCACGACCGGCAGTTCAGCTTATACTCAGCGCCGCCGCGGCTGCCTGTTCGACGTATGGATCGCCTGGCCGTGCGCCTGCTCGGCCGCTTCCATGATCGCCTCGGACAGGGTCGGGTGCGCGTGCTGGGTCAGCGCGATGTCTGTCAGGGTCGCGCCCATCTCGATCGCCAGGGTCGCTTCAGCGACCAGTTCACCGGCCTGCGGGCCCACCATGTGGAACCCGAGCAGCAGATCGGTCTCCTCGTCCGCGATGACCTTGACCAGCCCGCCATCGACACCCATGGTGAGCGCCCGGCCCGAGGCAGCCAGCGGGAAGCGGCCGGTGCGGACCTTGTGCCCGGCCTCCTCAGCCTCGGCTTCGGTCATGCCGACCGAGGCCAGCTCGGGGTTGGTGTAGATGACCGACGGCACGATCGTGTCATAGGCGGTCGGCTTGCCACTGGCATGTTCCGCGGCGACGAGGCCTTCCTTCATCGCCTTGTGCGCCAGCAGCGGCATGGCAGCCACGTCACCGATCGCGTATATGTTGCCGACGTTGGTCAGCATGTTCTCGTTGGTGCTGATGAAGCCGCGTTCATCGGTCTCGACGCCGGCAGCCTCGAGCCCGAGGCCCTGGCTGTTCGGGCGCCGGCCGACGGCCACCAGTACCTTGTCGACGGTGATGGTCGACTGTTCACCTTTGCTGTCCTCGAGCGTCACCTCGATGCCGCCCTTGACTTTCTTCTGGCTGACGGACTTCGTGCCGGTCAGGATGTTGAGGCCACGCTTCTTCAGCGCCCGCTGCAGCTCGCGTGAGGCATCCGGGTCGGCGCTCGGCACGATCCGGTCCATCAGTTCGACCACGGTGACTTCCGAACCGAGTGCGCTGTAGATGTCGGCGAACTCAAGGCCGATGGCGCTGCCGCCGATCGCCAGGAACCGCTTCGGCACCTCGCTGACCACCAGCGCCCCGGTGGAGTCGACGATCCGTTCGTTGTCGACCTCGAACCCGGGGATGCTGATGGGCGAGGAGCCGGTGGCGATGATGAACCTGGCTGCGCTGTAGCTCTTCTCCCCCACCCTGATCGATTCAGCCGATTCGAAGGTCGCTTCGCCTTCGATCAGCTCCACCTTGTTCGCCTTGAGCAGCTGGGCGACGCCGCCGGTCAGCCTGGTGACGACGCCCTGTTTCCAGTCTTCAAGTTTCTTCAGGTTCACATCCGGGGTACCGAAGTCGACGCCCTGGTCCTTCATCGAGCTGGCGCTGGTGAGCTGGGTGGCTACGTGCAGCAGCGCCTTGGTGGGGATGCAGCCGACGTTGAGGCACACACCGCCGATCTCGCCTTTCTCGACTATCGCGGTCTTCAGGCCCAGCTGGCCTGCCCGGATGGCAGCGTGGTAGCCCCCGGGTCCGGATCCGATCACTATCAGGTCAAAGTCCATGTCGCCTCCATTGACGCCAGTCTACTACCGTGCCGGGACGCGTCTGAAGCCATGGATGCAGGCTTATGCGTGCCGCCGGAATATACTGCGTCTGTATATGGCGGAATCTGACGAGAACAGCACTGCCGTGGAGCGTTACAGCCCCGGTGATATCGAGACGAAATGGCAGGAACGGTGGGCGGAGGCCGGCCTTTACGAGACCGACCTGCATGACGACAGCCGGCCGAAGTATTACTTCCTGACCATGTACCCTTACCCTTCCGGCAACCTGCACGCCGGCCACTGGTACGCCGAGGTGCCGGCTGACGCCGCTGCCCGTTTCCTGCGGATGAGCGGCTACAACGTGCTGTTCCCGATGGGGTTCGATGCCTTCGGCCTGCCGGCCGAGAACGCCGCCATCCGGGCGGCCCGTGCCGGCGAGACCGTGCATCCGGCCAGCCTCACTTACGCGCAGATCGCGACGATGCGGCGGCAGTTCCAGCAGATGGGCGCCATGTTCGACTGGTCGAAGACGCTCAACACCTGCGATCCGGAGTACTACCGCTGGAACCAGTGGTTCTTCATCAAGATGTTCGAACGGGGCCTGGCGTACCGCAAGGAATCGTTCGTCAACTGGGACCCGGTAGACAAGACGGTGCTCGCCAACGAGCAGGTCATCGACGGCCGCGCAGACCGCAGTGGCGCGCTGGTGGAACGTCGTCTCATGCCGCAGTGGCATCTGAAGATCACCGAGTACGCCGATGAGCTGCTTGACTTCGAGGGTCTGGACTGGCCGGAGAACGTCAAGACGCAGCAGATCAACTGGATCGGCCGTTCCGAAGGTGCCGAAGTGACCTTCAGGAGTGAACGCGGTGATGAACTGAAGGTGTTCACCACCCGCCCGGACACGCTCTGGGGCGCGACGTTCATGGTGATGGCGCCTGAGCATCCGCTGGTGCAGGAACTGACCACGGCTGACCGGCGCGAAGCCGTCGAGGCGTACGTGCGGGCGGCCGCCCGCAAGTCCGAGGTGGAGCGCCAGGCGGACGCGAAGGAGAAAACCGGCGAGTTCACCGGCGCTTACGCGGTAAACCCGGTCAACGGTGAGCGCATCCCCATCTGGATCGCTGATTACGTGCTGCTCGGTTACGGTACCGGCGTCATCATGGCCGTGCCGGCGCATGACGAGCGCGACTTCGAGTTCGCGCAGAAGTTCGGTCTCGACATCCGCGAGGT
>Ga0209487_1002049_pt1 | contig 16633 bp, 13 predicted proteins | sample Poulit2012_FD_187524 | JGI IMG/M metagenome (GOLD analysis project Ga0209487, IMG submission 187524) | Agricultural soil microbial communities from Georgia to study Nitrogen management - Poultry litter 2012 (SPAdes) (version 2) | ecosystem: Environmental > Terrestrial > Soil > Agricultural land...
GCGCGGCGCGCTGGTACTCGGTGTCGACGTCGATGGTGGTGAGCACACCGTCCGGGCGCATACCACCCAGGAGCCACAGCCCGCTCACCCCCGTCCCGGTGCCGATCTCGACGACGGCGCGGGCCCCGACGGCGGCGGCGAGCAGGCGCAGCGCCGCCCCGGTGCCGGCACCGACGGCCGGGGCGCCGAGCTCCTCCGCGCGGCGACGTGCGGAGAGGATGACGTCGTCCTCCGGGATGAACTCCTCGGTGTACGCCCAGCTGAGGGCCTTCTCGGCAGCGATGGTGGTGCCTCCCGTTGCTCGCGCCCGTGTCGGCGTGCGGACTGTCCCTGATCGTATCGTCACCCGTCCAGGGACCCCTCAGGTTTCCCTCGTATCCTGGGACCCGGACCCCAGTGAGGAAGGCCCCGCATGACCACGCAGGACGAGACCACCTGGACGCCGCCGTCCTGGGAGGAGATCGTGCGCGACCACTCCGCCCGCGTCTACCGGCTGGCCTACCGGCTGACCGGGAACAAGGCCGACGCCGAGGACCTCACCCAGGAGACGTTCGTCCGCGTCTTCCGCTCGCTGCACTCCTACCAGCCCGGCTCCTTCGAGGGCTGGCTGCACCGGATCACCACCAACCTCTTCCTCGACGGCGCCCGCAAGCGGTCCCGGCTGCGGCTCACCCACCTCGGTGAGCACGCCGAGCAGGTCCCCGCCTCCCACGAGCAGCACGACCTCCACCGCCGCTACGAGCACGGGCACGTCGACCCGGACATCCAGGCCGCGTTGGACGCGCTGCCGCCCAAGTACCGGGCCGCCGTCGTCCTCAGTGACGTCGAAGGACTGTCCTACGAGGAGATCGCGGCGACGCTCGGCATCAAGATGGGGACCGTGCGCTCCCGCATCCACCGCGGCCGGGCGATGCTGCGGGAGCGGCTCGGGCACCTGCGTCCCGGTGCGTTGAGCGAGGAGGTGGTCCGGTGAACCACCTCGGCTCCCGGGTCGCCGCTCTCGTGGACGGCGAGCTGCCGGCCGCCGAGACCGAGGCCCTGCTCGCCCACGTGGCGGTCTGTCCGCGGTGCGAGTGGCTGCTCGCCCAGGAGCGCGCCTCCCGCACCGTGCTCAGCCGGGCCGGGGACGTCCAGCCCGACCCCGAGCTCACCGCCCGGCTGCTCGCCCTGTCGCCCGGACCCGAGTTGCCCGAGCCGCGCCGCCGCCGCGGCCTGCTCGCCGGTGCCGGTGTGGTGGGGCTCGTGGGCACCGTCGTCGGCGGGCTCGTGGTCGTCGGCGGGCTCGTCGAGCCGCGGACCGACCCGCAGGCGATCCTCGAGGCGGTCAACGACACCCCCGGAGAGCGCCCGGCCGAGCTGCCCGAGGGCCTGGGCTCCACCGAGGCCTCCGGGGACATCGTCGCCTGGCTCGCCGCCGAGGGGTGGAGCGCGCCGGAGACGCTGCCCCACGGGATGCGGGTGGTGGACGTCGAGGTCCACGAGACGGACACGGGGGAGATCCTCGAGCTGGAGATCGCCGGGTCGATGGCGCACGTGCGGCTGCTCCAGCAGCGGGGCGTGCTCGCGGACCACGCCGTCGCCGAGCTGCAGACCGAGCTCGTCGGCCGGCACGACGCGCTGCTGCTCCCCACCGGTGTGCACGACGTCGCCCTGCAGAGCGAGGACTGCGTGGTCGTCGTCCTCGCCGCCCCCGACGACGCCCCCTACACCGACGCGATCCTCGCCGCCCTGCCCGCCGGGGGCTACGACACCTCGCCCGCCGCCCGCCTGGCCCGCGGCTGGCGGGCCGTGACGGAGTGGGCGCGCGGCTGATGCCCGCAGCGAGCTGACGGAGGAGACTGGGCTGATGAACGAACGTCCCGGTGAGCACGAGCCGGCCTACCCGCCGGCCCCGGCCCCCCGCACCGAGCCGTACAGCGTGGACGAGCCGGACCGCCGCCCCTACGGCACCGCGGACACCGACCGGAACGACGAGTACCGCACGAGGGGGGAGCACACACCACGGGACGACCGGGCGCCGGCCTACGAGCCGGCTGCGGGGTACGACCCGTGGCGCCCGGCGCACGGCTCGCCCGCGGGGCAGGGCGACGGGCCGGCCACGTCCCACGCACAGCTGCCGTGGTCGTCGCCGCGCGGCGAGACGGACACCCGGGCCTACCCGGCGTCGGCGCCGCCGCCGGAGTACGTGCCCGGCGACGGCCGGGCGGCCGCCCCGGCCGACCACCTGTGGCGTGACCCCTCGGCCCGGCCGTGGCGGCCCCCCACGGGCGAGACGCACCCCCAGCAGGTCCTCCCGCAGCAGGCACGCCGCCGGCGCCGGCGGCGGCAGGTGGGCCTCGGCGTCGTCGTCCTCCTCGTGCTCGTCGCACTCCTCGGTGGGCTCGTGCTCGGTGCCCTCGGCGCCCGGGCGCTGTGGCCGGCCGCGTCGTCCTCGGGCACGCTGCCCACCGCCGGCTCCCCGGTGTCGACCACCCGCCCGCCGGACTCGGTCGCCGGGATCGCCGCCGCCGCGCTGGAGAGCACCGTGTTCATCGAGGTCGTGGGCGGCAGCTCCGCCTCCAGCGGCAGCGGCATGGTGCTGCGCGAGGACGGCTACCTCGTGACGAACAACCACGTCATCGCAGCCGCCGCGGACGGGCGCGGCGTCGTCCTGGTCACCTTCCCCGACGGCGGCCAGGAGGAGGCGGAGATCGTCGGGCGGACGACCGACTACGACCTCGCCGTCCTGCGGGTCCGCCGCGACGGGCTCACCCCGCTGCCGCTCGCGGACTCCGACGCCGTCGTCGTCGGGGACCCGGTGGTGGCGGTCGGTGCGCCGCTCGGGTTGGAGGGCACGGTGACGAGCGGGATCGTCTCCGCACTCAACCGGCCCGTCCAGGCGGGCAACTCGCAGGACACCTCCTTCATCAACGCCATCCAGACCGACGCCGCGATCAACCCCGGCAACTCCGGGGGACCGCTGATCAACGCCGCCGGGGAGGTGGTGGGGATCAACACCGCGATCGCCCAGGCGAGCGGTCAGCCCACCGGCAGCATCGGCCTGGGCTTCTCCATCCCGTCCAACCAGGTGCGCCGCACGGCCGAGGAGATCATCGAGACCGGCCGGGCCACCTACCCGGTCATCGGTGTCGCGCTCGACACCCGCTACCAGGGCGAGGGCGTCCAGGTGCTGGAGACCGACTCCGACGACACCCCCGCCGTGACCCCGGGCGGCCCGGGCGAGGAGGCGGGGATCGAGCCCGGTGACGTCATCACCCACATCGACGGGCAGCCGGTGACCACCCCCTCGGAGCTCATCGTCGCCGTGCGGGCACGTGCCCCGGGGGACACCGTCGTGCTCACCGTGCGCTCCGACGACGGGGAGCGGGAGGTCGAGGTCGTGCTGGACGAAGCCGTCAGCGACGGGTGACCGGCGGCCTATCCTAGGGACCGTGCCGATCAACGGGTCCGAGCTGGCGGTCATCGCGCTGTTGGCGATCATCCTCGTCGGCCCCGAGCGACTACCGCAGTACGCACAGCAGCTGGGGCGCCTGGTGCGCAACCTGCGCCGCCTCTCCCAGGACGCCTCCGACCGCGTGCGCGCGGAGCTGGGGCCGGAGCTCGACGACCTCGACCTCAGGTCGCTCGACCCGCGGCAGTACGACCCCCGGCGCATCGTGCGCGACGCGCTGCGGGAGGAGCCCACGCGCCCGGCGCGCCCACCGCAGGCCCCGGCGGGCAAGGCCCCCTTCGACGACGAGGCGACCTGAGACCGGGCGCGACGAGGCGACCTGAGACCGGGTGCGGGCTCGCGCCCGCCGGCGTCAGACCGGGCTGATACCGAGGGAGCGGCCGGCCAGACCGCGGGCGCGGCGGCTCAGGCCGCGCGCGACCTCCCGCAGCACCTCGGCGGCGGGGGAGGAGTCCTCCTGGACGAACGGCACGCCGCGGTCGCCGCCCTCGCGGAGCTTGACCTCGATCGGGACCTGCCCGAGCAGCGGCACGTCGTAACCGAGGCCAGCACTGAGGTTGTCGGCCACCTGCTGCCCGCCGCCGGAGCCGAAGATCTCCAGGCGGCTGCCGTCGGGCTGCTCCAGCCACGACATGTTCTCGATGACGCCGACGACGTGCTGGTTCGTCTGCGCCGCCAGCGATCCGGCCCGCTCGGCGACCTCCGCGGCCGCCGTCTGCGGCGTCGTCACGACGAGCAGCTCGGCCGAGGGGAGCAGCTGGCCCACCGAGATCGCGATGTCCCCCGTCCCGGGCGGCAGGTCGAGCAGGAGGACGTCGAGGTCACCCCAGAAGACGTCGGCGAGGAACTGCTGCAGCGCGCGGTGGAGCATCGGGCCGCGCCACACGATCGGGCGCCCGGGCGGGGCGAACATGCCGATCGAGATGACCTTCACGTCACCGGCGACCGGCGGCAGGATCATGTCGTCGACCTTGGTCGGCGGGTGCTCGACGCCGAGCATGCGGGGGATGGAGAAGCCGTAGATGTCGGCGTCCACCACGCCGACCTTCAGACCGTCGGCGGCCATGGCCGCGGCGAGGTTCGCCGTCACCGAGGACTTGCCGACGCCGCCCTTGCCCGAGGTCACCGCGTACACCCGGGTGAGGTTGCCCGGCTCGGAGAACGGGATCGTCGGCTCCGCGGCGCCGCCGCGGAGCTGGGCGCGCAGCGCCTTGCGCTGCTCCTCGGTCATGACCCCCATGTCGACGCGGACGTCCTGGACGCCGGCGACGCGCTGGGCGGCGGCGGTGACGTCCTTGGTGATCGTGGTGCGCAACGGGCACCCCGCGGTGGTGAGGTCGATCCCGACGACGACGTCGCCGTCCTCGGCGACCTCCACGGAGCGGACCATCCCGAGCTCGGTGATGGGGCGGCGGATCTCGGGGTCGAGCACCTTCTCCAGCTCGGACCGGATCGCTTCGACGGTGGGGGCAGTCATGACCCCATGGTAGGTGCCTGTCGGGAGCGGACCCAAAGCCCCTTGGTCCCGGGCGGCCCAGGGCCCGGCGGCCGGGCCACGGGCCGCTCAGCGCTGCTCGGCCTCCTCCTGGCGCAGCTCCTCGAGCAGCGCGCGCAGCTCGGAGCGCACGAAGTCCCGCGTGGCGACGTCGCCCAGCGCAAGACGCAGCGCGGCCAGCTCGCGGGCGAGGTACTCGGTGTCGGCGAGGTTGCGCTCGGCGCGCTGGCGGTCCTGCTCGGCGGCGACCCGGTCGCGGTCGTCCTGGCGGTTCTGCGCCAGCAGGATGAGCGGTGCCGCGTAGGAGGCCTGGAGGGACAGCATGAGGGTGAGCGCGGTGAAGCCCAGGGCGGCGGAGTCGAAACGCAGGTTCGCGGGTGCCAGCGTGTTCCAGGCGATCCACCCGATGCAGAACGCGGTGAGGTAGACGAGGAAGCGCGGTGTACCGGTGAAGCGGGCGATCCCCTCGGCGACGTTGCCGACCATCTCGGAGTCCACCCGGGGACGGCGCAGCCAGCGTCGTCGGGTGTCCAGCGGGGTGTCGAGACGATCAGCCATGGACGCTCCTCGTCATCGCGGTGTCGGTGTCGTCGGTGTCGGCGTCGCGCCAGTCCTCCGGGAGCAGGTGGTCCAGGACGTCGTCCACGCTGATGGCGCCGAGGAGGCGGCCCTCGTCGTCGACGACGGGCAGCGCGGTGAGGTTGTAGGTGGCCAGCAGCCGGGTGACCTTGCCGATGTCGTCGTGCGGGCCGACCGTCTCGATGTCGACGTCGAGCAGCGAGCCCAGCTGCACGGCCGGAGGTTCGCGCAGCGCCCGCTGGATGTGGACGACGCCGAGCAGCTTGCCCGACGGGGTCTCCAGCGGCGGGCGGACGACGAAGACCATCGTCGCCAGGGCGGGGGTGACGTCCGGGCGGCGGGCGCTGGCCAGCGCGACGGCGACCGTCGACTCCGGCGGCAGGATGATCGGCTCGGTGGTCATGAGACCGCCGGCGGTGCGCTCGGGGTAGGCGATGAGGCGGCGCACGTCCTCGGCCTCCTCCGGCTCCATGAGCTCCAACAGCGAGCCGGCGACGTCCGGCGGCAGCTCGTTGACGAGGTCGGCGGCGTCGTCGGGCTGCATGAGGTCCAGCACGTCGGCGGCCCGGTTGGCCTCCATGGCGGAGACGATCGCCACCCGGTCGTCCTCGCTGAGCTCCTCCAGGACGTCGGCGAGGCGCTCGTCGGACAGCTCGGCGGCGAGCTCGAGCTGGCGGTCCATCGGCAGGTCGTGGAGCACGTCGGCGACGTCGGCCGCCTTGAGGTCGGCGATGGTGGACAGCAGCGTCGTCGCCGGCTGCGGACCCGGGCCCCCGGCGAGGTCGACGACCTCCTCGACCTCGACGATGAGCTGCTCACCGCGTCGGCGGCGCAGACCCCGGCCGCCGGGGCTGCGCTCGACGAACAGCTGGGTGACCAGCCAGTCCCGGTTGCGCTGCTGCTCGATCGCGACGTCGGAGATGACGGCGTCCCCGCTGCCGTCGCGGAGCGTGACCTTCCGGTCGACCAGCTGGCCGATGACCAGCGTCTCGCTCGCGCGCTGGGAGAAGCGGCGGATGTTGAGCAGCCCGGTGGTGATCACGGCGCCGGGGGCGATGCTCACCACGCGGGTGATCGGCAGGAAGACGCGGCGCTTCCCGGGGACCTCGACGACGCAGCCCACCACCCGGGGCAGCCCCTGGCTGCGGATGAGGACGACGACGTCGTGCACCTTGCCGACCGGGTCGCCGAGCGGGTCGAACACGGTCGTGCCCGCCAGCCGGCCGACGAAGACCCGGTTGGGCGCGGTCCTGCTCACCGGTGCGCTGCTCACGTCGGCAAGCCTATGAGCAACGGCCCCGCTCCGCCGGGAGGTGGGAGCGTAGCGGCGACCGTCCCGACGGGGGAGAATCGAGCCATGTCCTTCATGAGCAGCAGGGGCGGGGTTCCTCCCACACCGACCCTGCCCACCGGCGTCCAGATCGCCTCCTTCGACACCTACCTGGAGGCGCAACGCGCCGTCGACCTCCTGTCGGACAAGGAGTTCGAGGTCCAGCACACGACGATCGTGGGGACCGACCTGCGGATGGTCGAGCGGATCACCGGGCGGCTGTCCTACCCGCGGGTGGCGCTCGCGGGGGCGATGTCGGGCGCGTGGTTCGGCCTGTTCGTCGGCGTGCTCTTCGGGCTGCTCTCGCAGGGCAGCATCCTCGCCATGCTGCTCCCGGCGCTCGTCATCGGTGCCGCGTTCGGGATGCTCTTCGCCGTCGTCTCCTACTCCTTCACCGGGGGGAAGCGGGACTTCACCTCCTCCAGCCAGGTGGTCGCCGGTCGCTACGCGCTGCTGTGCGAGCAGAGCCGGGTCGGGGAGGCGGTCCGCCTGCTCGGCGAGGCCGGGATCCGCACCCGGGTGGGCGGCGACGCGCAGCAGGCGGCCTGGGCCGGGCCGCAGGCGCCGCAGCACCCGGCGGGCGCCGCGGCACCCGGGTACCGGCCGCCGGGGCCACCGCCCGCGCAGCCACCGCAGTACGGGGCGCCCACGCCGCCGCCCGGCCAGGGCACGCCCCCGACGGCGCCGGCCGAGCCCGCCGCGCCGCCCCGGCCGGCGTTCCGGCCCTGGGAGGACGAGCACGGCAACCCGCGGTACGGCAGGCGCCGCGAGGACCGCCCGCAGGAGGGTGAGGAGCGCTCTTCGTGAGGGTGCCGCCGGTCCTGCTGTCCACGTCGTCCTGCTATCCGGCCAGCACGGAGTCCGCCTTCGCCGACGCCGCGCGGCTCGGCTACGACGGCATGGAGGTCATGGTCTGGAAGTGGCCCGAGACCCGTGACCCGGGGCGGCTGCTCGCCTTCGCCGGCACCTACGGCGTGCCGGTCCTGGCGATCCACTCTCCGACGCTCCTGCTCACCCAGCGGGTGTGGGGCACCGACGCGTGGGGCAAGATCGACCGCTCCGTGGAGCTCGCCGAGGCGGTGGGTGCGGAGGTCGTCGTCGTCCACCCCCCGTTCCGCTGGCAGCGCGAGTACGCCGCCGGCTTCGTCGAGGGCATCGCGCGGCGCCAGGCCGCGACCGAGGTGCGGATCGCGGTGGAGAACATGTTCCCGTGGAAGGCCCGCGCCAAGGACGGCAGCCGCACCAAGGAGCGCCACGCCTACCTGCCCCACTGGGACCCGGTGTCCCTCGGCTACGAGCACGTGACCCTCGACCTGTCGCACGCCGGCATCGCGGGGCAGGACCCGCTGGCGATGGCCCACGCGCTGGGTCCGCGGCTCGCCCACATCCACCTCACCGACTCCACCGGCTCCAACCGGGACGAGCACCTGGCCCCGGGGCGTGGCCGCCAGCCGTGCCGGGAGCTGCTCGCCGCCCTCCCGGAGCTCGGCTTCACCGGGTCGATCGCCGTCGAGGTCACGACCCGCAAGATGAAGCCGGCCGAGCGGGAGCGGGCGCTCGCCGAGTCCCTCGCCTTCGCCCGGGAGCACATGCCGAGCTTCACCTGACGCTGCCTCGGCGGGCTCCGGTGTGCTCCGGCTCCCTCCGCTCAGCCGGTGGTTCGCCCATTTCGCTCAGTCCAGGCTGCCGGGAGGGGCGAGCGATGATCGAGAAGGGCGAGCCAGGCCGCAGTGGGGCCGGCGGGCCGGGTGGCCGGCCGCTCAGGCCGGGGTGCCGTACCCGCCGCCGCCGGGGGTCTCCACGACGAGGACGTCGCCGGGGCCGACCTCGGTGACGTCGTCGCCGGCGAGCTCGGTGACCGTGCCGTCGGCGCGCTCCACCCGGTTCACGCCCAGCGCCCCCGGCTCACCGCCGGCCATCCCGTAGGGCGGCACGCGGCGGTGGCCGGTGAGGAGGCTGACCGTCATCGGCTCGGTGAAGCGCAGCCGCCGTACCGCGCCGTCGCCGCCGCGCCAGCGCCCGGCGCCGCCCGAGCCGCGCCGGACCGCGAAGGAGTCCACGAGCACGGGGTAACGCGTCTCGAGCACCTCCGGGTCGGTGAGCCGGGAGTTGGTCATGTGGGTCTGGACGACAGCGGTCCCGTGGAACCCGGGGCCCGCACCGGAGCCGGAGGCGACGGTCTCGTAGTACTGGTGGCGGGCGTTGCCGAAGGTCACGTTGTTCATCGTGCCGGAGCCCTCGGCCTGCACCCCGAGCGCCCGGTACAGCGCACCGGTCACCGCCTGCGACGTCTCGACGTTGCCACCGACGACGGCCGCGGGGTGCTCGGGCGCGAGCATCGAGGGCCGCGGCACGATGATGTGGAGCGGTCGCAGGCAGCCGTCGTTGAGCGGGATGTCGTCGGCGACCAGGGTGCGGAACACGTAGAGCACGGCCGCCGTGGTCACCGCCGCGGGCGCGTTGCGGTTGGACGCCAGCTGGGCCGTCGTCCCGGTGAAGTCGATCGTGGCCTCGCGGGCCGCGCGGTCCACCCGCACGGTGACGACGATCCGGTCGCCGCTGTCGGTCTCGTACTCCGCCGCGCCGTCCTCCAGCGCGTCGATGACCCGCCGCACCGCCTCCTCGGCGTTGTCCTGGATGTGGCGCATGTAGGCGAGGACGACGTCGAGGCCGAAGTGGTCGATCATCGCCCGCACCTCGGCCTCGCCCTTGGCGTTGGCGGCCACCTGGGCGCGCAGGTCGGCGAGGTTCACCTCCGGGCTGCGCGAGGGGTAGGGCCCGGAGGTGAGCAGCGCCCGGGTCTCCTCCTCCCGGAACCGGCCCGCCGAGACGAGCAGCCAGGCGTCGAAGAGCACCCCCTCCTCCTCCAGCGTGCGGGAGAAGGCCGGCATCGACCCCGGCGTCAGCCCGCCGATCTCCGCGTGGTGCCCGCGCGAGGCGAGGTAGAACAGCACCCGCGCGCCGTCGTCGGCGAAGACCGGGGTGATGACGGTGACGTCGGGCAGGTGGGTGCCGCCGTGGTACGGGTCGTTGACGGCGTAGACGTCGCCCGGACGCATCGTCCCGCGGGTGCGCTCGATGACCTCCTGCACCGCCGCTCCCATCGAGCCGAGGTGCACCGGCATGTGCGGGGCGTTGGCGATGAGGTTGCCGTCCGGGTCGAACAGCGCGCAGGAGAAGTCGAGCCGCTCCTTGATGTTCACCGACTGCGCCGTCGCCTCCAGCCGTGCCCCCATCTGCTCGGCGATCGACATGAAGAGGTTGTTGAAGACCTCGAGCATGACCGGGTCGGCCGTCGTCGCGACGTCGGGGGCCGCAACGGCGCTCGTCCGGGTGAGCCGCAGCTCCCCGGTCTGCCCGACGACGGCCCGCCACCCGTCGTCGACGACCGTCGTGGCGTTGGCCTCCACGACGAGGGCCGGTCCGGTGACGACCGCGCCGGCGGGCAGCTGCTTTCGGCTGTGGAGCGGCACGTCGCGCCACCCGCCGCCGGTGTGGAGCGGCACGGTGCCGAGCGGCTCGAGGCGCGCGTCCTGCGCCGCGACCACCGGCAGGGCGCCCTCGGCGGGCCGCACCACCTCCACGCTCACCGCCTCGACGACGAGCGGCCGGTCCATGAGGAAGGAGTAGAGCCGGCGGTAGCGGTCCTCGAACTCGGCGCGCATGGCGGCCGGGTCGCCGAGCGCGACGACGACGGCGGTGTCGGTGCCCTGGTAGCGCAGGTGCACCCGGCGGTGGACGTCGCGGGCGGCCGGGGAGCCCGGGCGGGCGACCTCCGCGGCGGCCTCCGCCTCGAGCCGGGCGGCGAGGTCGTGCAGGTGGGGCAGGAGCGTGTCGGCCAGCGGCTGCTCGACGGACTGCTCGCGCATCGCCGTCGTGTCGGCCAGGCCCATGCCGAGCGCGGAGAGCACACCGGCCAGGGGCGGGACGAGGACCGTGCGGATGCCCAGGGAGTCGGCGACGGCGCAGGCGTGCTGGCCGCCCGCCCCGCCGAAGCTCGTCAGCGCGTAGTCGGTGACGTCGTGGCCGCGCTGGACCGAGACCGTCTTCACCGCGGTGGCCATGTTCGCCACCGCTACCGCGAGGAAGCCCTCGGCCACCTCCTCCGGCGTCGGGGTGGTCCCGGTGGCCGCGCCGATCTCCGCGGCGAGCGCGGCGAAGCGGCGGCGCACCAGCCCGGCGTCCAGCGGGGCGTCGCCGTCGGGCCCGAAGACATGGGGGACGTGCTCGGGGCTGACCCGCCCGAGCAGGACGTTGGCGTCGGTGACGGTCAGCGGCCCGCCGCGGCCGTAGCTCGCCGGGCCGGGGTCCGCGCCGGCGGAGTCCGGACCCACCCGGTAGCGACTGCCGTCGAAGTGGAGGACCGAGCCGCCGCCCGCGGCCACCGTGGTGATGTCGAGCATCGGCGCCCGCACCCGCACGCCCGCGACGACGGCGTCGAGCACGCGCTCGTACTCCCCGGCGACGTGGGAGACGTCGGTCGAGGTGCCGCCCATGTCGAACCCGATGACCCGCTCCACCCCGGCCGCCCGGGAGGTCCGGGCCATCCCGACGATCCCGCCGGCCGGCCCGGAGAGGATGGCGTCCTTGCCGCGGAAGTGGCCGGCCTCGACGAGCCCGCCGTGCGACTGCATGAACTGCAGGTCGACACCGGGCAGCTCCGCGGCGACCCCGGCGACGTACCGGGCCAGGACGGGGGAGAGGTAGGCGTCGACGACCGTGGTGTCACCGCGCGGGACGAGCTTGAGGAGCGGGCTGACCTCGCTGGACAGCGAGACCTGGGAGAAGCCGAGCCGGCGGGCGATCTCCCCGGCGCGGCGCTCGTGGACCGGGTGGAGGTGGGCGTGCATGCCGACGACGGCGATGGAGTCGATCCCCTCGGCGCGCACCTCACGCAGCGCCGCCTCCAGGGACGCCTCGTCCAGCTCGCGCAGCACGGTGCCGTCCGCGGCGAGCCGCTCGTCCATCTCCACGACGCGGCCGTAGAGCTGCTCGGGCAGGACGATCTCGCGGGCGAAGATGTCGGGCCGCTCCTGGTAGGCGATCCGCAGGGCGTCGGCGAAGCCGCGGGTGATGACCAGCGCGGTGGGCTCGCCGCGCCGCTCGAGCAGCGCGTTCGTCGCCACCGTCGTGCCCATCCGCACGGCGGAGACCTGCTCCGTGGGGATCGGCGCGTCGGCGGGCACCCCGAGGAGCCGACGGATGCCGGCGAGGGCGGCGTCCGGGTAGCGGGCGGGGTCGTGGGAGAGCAGCTTGGCCACCGCGAGCGAGCCGTCGGGGCGGCGCCCCACGACGTCGGTGAAGGTGCCGCCCCGGTCGATCCAGAACTCCCACGCCATGGCTGCCGAGCCTATCGGCGCGGGGCGGCCGCCCGGAGGACGTCCCACCCGCCGGGCGGCTCGGCAGGGCGGGCGGCCCGGGGTCGGCGGTGGGAGGGTGCCGGGCCCCCGGCGCACCGCACCGGTCCGGGCTGCTCAGGCGGCCGTCGTGGCCGCCACCGAGCCGGCGGAGGCGGTGCTGAACCGCCGCGTGACGAGATGGAGCAGGACGCCGAGGGCGAGCATGCCGGCCCCGAGCAGCCACACCGTCCCCGACTGCCGGCTCAGCAGCACCCCGCAGGTGACGAGCGCGAGCACGGGCAGCGCCCGGGGCGTGCGGAAATGGTGGTGCTCCACCCGGTCCTTGCGCAGGACGAGGACGGCCACGTTGGTGCTGACGAAGACGACGAGGAGGAGCAGGACCACCGTCTCGGCGAGCATGGCCAGGTCCCCGACGAGCGTGAGGCCCACCGCCACCGCCGTCGTCACGACGATGGCCAGCCACGGGCTGCGGCGGTTGGGCAGCACCCGGGTCAGCGGGGTCGGCAGCAGCCCTTCGTCGGCCATCCCGTAGGCGAGCCGGCTGGACATGATCATCGTCAGCAGCGCGCCGTTGGCGACGGCGACCAGCGCGATCGCGGAGAACGCCCACTCCGGAACGCCCACCCCGGTGGCGGTGACGACGTCGAGCAGCGGGCTGGAGGAGCCGGCGAGGTCACCGGGCGGCATGATGACGGTGGCGGCGACGCCGATGAGCGCGTAGACCACACCGGCGACGGCCAGCGCACCGAAGAGCGCCCGGGGGTAGACCCGGCTGACGTCCTGGACCTCCTCGGCGACGTTGCCCGAGACCTCGAAGCCGACGAAGGAGTAGAAGGCGAGCAGCGCCCCGCCGAGCACGGCCGAGGCCACCCCCGTCTCCGGGGGCAGGTCGACCAGCCGGCTCGCCTCACCCGCACCGCCCCCGACGGCGATCCCGACGACGACGATGACGAGGACCAGCCCGGAGACCTCGACGACCGTCATCGCCACGTTCGAGCGCACCGACTCGCGGATCCCCCGGGCGTTGAGCAGCGCGAGCAGGAGGAGGAAGAGCGGGGCGGCGAGGACGACCGGGACGTCGAGGAAGGTCGACAGGTAGTCGCCGGCGAAGGCGAGGGACAGCCCGGCGGCGCTCGTCACGCCGGCGGCGAGCATCGCGAACCCGACGACGAAGGACACCCACGGTCGGCGGAACGCCCGCTGGGCGAAGACCGCCGCACCGCCCGCCTTCGGGTACTTCGTCACCAGCTCGGCGTAGCTCGCCGCGGTGAGCAGGGCCATGACGAGCGCCAGCGCGAGCGGGGCCCACATGAGACCGCCCGCCTCCCGGGACAGCTCACCGGCAAGGGCGTAGATGCCCGCGCCGAGCACGTCCCCGAGGATGAAGAGGAAGAGCAGCCACGGGGTGATCCGGCGGGCCAGGCGGGTGGTGTCCGCGGGCGCGGTGTCCGACGTCATCGCCACAGGATCGGGGCCGCGGCGCACCCCGGCAACCGCAGCAGTCTCCGGGTGCAGAGCCCGTACGCCGGTGGGAGGGTGGCGCACATGAGCGAGAACCCGACCACCGGGCCGTACGACCCGGCCGCGGACCCCGACGCCGACCCGGAGCAGCTCGAGTCCGACCAGCCGCGGCCGTCCCAGGCCGAGGGCGAGGACGAGCCGACGACGACCACCGGTTGACCGGCGTGCGTGCACTGACCTGGCAGAGACGCGAGCGCGTCCGCGTGGAGGACGTCCCCGACCCCCGGCTGGAGGAACCGACCGACGCCGTCGTCCGGATCACCTCGACCGCCATCTGCGGGTCGGACCTCCACCTGTTCAGCGTGCTCGGGCCGTTCCTCGAACCGGGCGACGTCCTGGGCCACGAGCCGATGGGGGTGGTCGAGGAGGTCGGCAGCGAGGTGCGTTCGCTCAAGCCCGGCGACCGGGTGGTCATCCCCTTCGTCATCGCCTGCGGCAGCTGCTGGATGTGCTCGCGCGGGCTGCACAGCCAGTGCGAGACCACCCAGGTCCGGGCGCACGGCAAGGGTGCCGCCCTGTTCGGGTACACCACGCTCTACGGCCAGGTCCCCGGCGGGCAGGCGGAGTACCTGCGGGTGCCCTTCGCCGACGTCGGACCGGTCGTCGTCCCCGACGACGGGGAGCCGGACGAGCGCTACCTCTACCTCTCCGACGTCCTGCCCACCGCGTGGCAGGCGGTGGAGTACGCCGACGTCCCGCCCGGCGGCACCGTCGTCGTCCTCGGGCTCGGCCCCGTGGGGCAGATGTGCACGCGGGTGGCCCGCCACCGCGGCGCGGGGCAGGTCATCGGCGTCGACCTCGTCCCCGAGCGGCTGGAGATGGCCCGCCGGCACGGCGTCACCACCCTCGACCTGCGCGCCGGGGACGACGTCGCCGAGGCCGTGCGCGAGCTGAGCCACGGACGCGGCGCGGACTCCGTCGTCGACGCCGTCGGCATGGAGGCGCACGGGTCGCCGGTGGCCCGGGGGATCCAGGCGGGCGCCGGCCTGCTGCCCGACGCCCTCGCGCGCCCCCTGTTCACCCGGGCCGGTGTCGACCGGCTCGCTGCCCTCCACACCGCCGTCGACATCGTGCGCCGGGGCGGGACCATCTCGCTGTCCGGTGTCTACGGCGGCGCCCAGGACCCGATGCCGATGCTCGACCTGTTCGACAAACAGGTCACCCTGCGGATGGGGCAGGCCAACGTCCACCGCTGGGTGCCGGACGTGCTCCCGCTCGTCAGCGACCCCGCCGACCCGCTCGGCGTGCTCGACCTGCGCACCCACCGGCTGTCCCTCGAGGACGCCGCCCATGGCTACGACATCTTCCAGCGCAAGGAGGACGGCGCGGTCAAGGTCGTGCTCGACCCCGCCGCGCCGCCGGCGCGCGGTGGGAGGGAGGCACGATGAGGGTCGCCGTCGTCGGGGCGAGCGGGCACACCGGGACGTTCCTGCTCGACGCCCTGCGGGACGAGAAGGAGCTCGAGGTCGTCGGCATCGCCCGGCGCGCACCGGACACCACCGCGGCGCCCTACGACCGTGCGCGGTGGGAGCAGGTCGACATCGCGGCCCCGGTCGCGCTCGCGGAGGGGGAGGACTTCGTCGTCGACCGGCTCGCCGAGGCGTTCGAGGGCGCTGACGCCGTCGTCCACCTCGCGTGGCTCATCCAGCCCAACCGGCAGCGGGACGTCCTGCGGCGGGCCAACGTCGACGGCACCCGCCGGGTCGTCGCGGCGTGCCGGCGGGCCGGGGTCGGGCACCTCGTCGTCGCATCCTCCGTGGGGGCGTACTCCCCGGTGGAGGACGACGAGCCGCGCGACGAGTCGTGGCCCACCCACGGCAGCGCGGCGACCTCGCACTACGCCGTCGACAAGGCGGCCCAGGAGCGGATCCTCGACGAGGCTGAGGCCGGCGGCCTGGCCGTCGCCCGGGTACGGCCCGCGCTCATCTTCGACTCCGACTCCGGCGCCGAGGTGCTCCGGCTCTTCCTCGGGGCCTTCGTGCCCCCGCCCCTCCTGCGCCCCGGAGCCCTGCCGGTGCTCCCGCTGCCCGCCGGGCTGCGGCTCCAGGCGGTCCACGGGGCAGATCTCGCCGACCTCTACCGGCGCATCGTCCTCCGGCGTGCGACCGGCGCGTTCAACGCCGCCGCGGAGCCGCTGCTCACCGGGGAGCGGCTCGCCGCGATCCTCGACCACGGGCGGGTCGTCGAGATCCCCGCTTCCGTCGTGCGGCCGGTCGTCTCGCTCGCGTGGCAGGCGCACGCCCTGGCGTCCGACGCCGGCTGGCTGGACATGGGGATGAACGTCCCCGTCATGGACGCCTCGCGAGCGCGGCGCGAGCTCGGCTGGGAGCCACGGTCCGACGCGGAGGAGGCACTGCGCGAGATCCTCACCGGGATGGCCGAGGGACGGGGGACGGCCAGCCCACAGATGCGGCCGCGGGAGAGCTGGCCGCAGGACCAGCAGCCACCGGGCGGCGTGCACCCCGACGCGCCGTTCGGGCCGGGCCAGGAGTCCGTCGCCCACCGGGTGCCGCGGCACCTCGAGCGGGACATCCTCGGGCTGTACCTCTCGGACCACCTCACCGGCGCCACCGCCGGGCTGGAGCGGGCCGAGCGGATGGCCGCGGCGTACGCCGACACGGACTTCGGGGAGGAGCTCGAGCGGGTCGCGCTGGAGATCCGCGAGGAGCGCGAGCTGCTCAAGGAGCTCATCGACTCCCTCGAGCTGCGCCGTCGCCCGTACCGGCAGGCGGCCGCGTGGGTGGCGGAGAAGGCCGGCCGGCTCAAGCTCGACGAGCGCCCCGGCGGCTCACCGATGACGCCGTTGCTCGAGTCCGAGCTCATGCGCAGCGCCGTCATGGGCAAGCTCGGCCTGTGGCAGGTGCTCGCCGAGCTGTCCGACGACCTCGGGCTGCCCA
>Ga0209487_1002050_pt1 | contig 16630 bp, 18 predicted proteins | sample Poulit2012_FD_187524 | JGI IMG/M metagenome (GOLD analysis project Ga0209487, IMG submission 187524) | Agricultural soil microbial communities from Georgia to study Nitrogen management - Poultry litter 2012 (SPAdes) (version 2) | ecosystem: Environmental > Terrestrial > Soil > Agricultural land...
CGTGGGTTAGACCATGATAGGTCTGTTCGTACTCTGCCGGTGGCACGTCTCCGATCGAGGAGTGCAAGCGCTCATGGTTGTACCAGGTGACCCAGGAGGCCACCGCTGCTTCAACTTGGCGCCAAGAGGTCCACGTACGCCGCTCGTGGTCGATGACTTCGGTCTTGAACAACCCGATGGTCGATTCCATGACCGCGTTATCGAGGGCATCGCCTACGGTTCCGATCGAGCCAACGATCCCGGCCTTGTGCAGTTCGTCAGAAAATGCCAGCGACAAATATTGAGATCCGGCGTCCGAGTGATGGACAAGCCCTTGGGAGGTGAAGGTGACATCAGTGCGCCGTCGGGTGAACAACGCCTGGTTCAGCGCTGATGTCACCAGCTCGGTCTTCATCGAGGTCCACACCCGCCATCCAAGGATCCGGCGGGAGAACACATCGGTCACGAAGGAGACATAACAGAACCCGGCGGTGGTCCACACGTAGGTCAGGTCCGCGATCCACCACTGATCGGGCCGCCAGGGCAGGTCCCAGTGCCGCTCGATATAGTCCGCGTGTCGGGGCACCTCGCCTGTGGCCGGGACAGTCGTGCGCATGCGCTTACCGCGGCGGATGCCTGTGATTCCAGCGATTTTCATCAGCCGTTCAACCTGGTCCCGCCCGATGTCGTAGCCAGCCCGCAACGCGGCCTTCCACAGCTTGCGCCGCCCGTAAACGCGTCGGTTCTTTACCCACAGGTCAAAGAGCCTGTTGACCAGGTATGCCTCGGTGAGTTCTGCCTCGGTCGGGGCGAAGTCCCGAGCAGCATGCGCGTAGTAGGTGGACGGGGCGATCCCCATATCGTGCTGGTTCAGCACGGTGAGAATCGGCTCGACCCCGAACCTGTCCCGGTAAGAGTGCACGTACTGCACTATGACCCTAACTTGCGGTCGAGCTCCGCGGAGGCGAAAAAAGCTGAAGCCGTGCGCAAGATTTCATTCGCCCGTCGTAACTGAGCGTTCTCCTTACGCAGACGAGCATTCTCCTCATCCACCGACTCTGAAGCAGCCGCAGTAGCGCCCTCGCCGACCTGGACCCGAACCCAGTTGCGCAGCGTGGATTCATTCACCCCCAGCAACTCCCCGACCTCGAGGCGAGCTGCTCGCTTAGAGACCCCGTCCTCCTTGAGACGGTCCAGATACATGCGCACCGCACGCTCGCGGAACTCCAGATCATAAGTGTTACGAAACGACATGATTTCCTTCCATAGGTTAAATCATGCCTCCGATTCACTCAGGCCGCTTCATGTAGTAGGCCTGCTTGGAGAACCCCAGCACCCGGCACGCCACCGCTACCGGCACCCGCACAGGGGCGCCGGGGGCGGCCATCTCACGGACGAGCGGGAAGACTATTTTGGGGGCGTGATGTGCGCTTGCGACAGATACGCAGCCGCCCGGCGCAGCACCTCGTTCTCCTGCTCCAACTCCCGCACCCGCTTGAGTGCTTTGGAGACCTCACGCCGTTCGTCAGTATCAACGGGTGGCGGTGTAACACCGTGGGACTGGAGCCGGTCGTTCTGCACCCAGAGCTGCAACGCGGAACGGGATATACCCATATCGTCACTGACCTGGCGCTGGGTCATCCCAGCATTCACCATCGCCACCGCGTCGCGCTTGAACTCCTCAGAATATTTCTTCGGCATCGTTAACATCCTTCCAGCACAACCCTTCCAGAGTCATGCAGTCAAGGAGTCAACCAAACCAACAGCTGACCCAATCGCCCGTCAGCAGCACCGGGCGGGTGCCCCTGAGACGCAGGTGTTGTATCGGCCGTTGAGCGTTTACGACGAGCTATTCAATATCAATAGCAATAACCCAGTGGCAGGTGAGGGACGATGACGGTGACGCCATCAGGTGAAAAACTCTCCTCCACCTTGGCCCATCTGGCTAAAGTGCTCAAAACACCGACAATCGGGCGAGTATGGGAACAACTGGCCTGCACTGCTCGGGACCAGGGATGGACGCACGAGGAGTACCTGGCCGCGGTGTTACAACGTCAAGTTGCTGACCGGGAAGCCAACGGCACCATACTGCGGATCAACGGTGCACGCTTCCCCTCGCGTAAGACGTTGGAGGACTTCAACCCCGATTATCAACCCAGCCTGCGCAGAGACGTGCTGGCCCACCTCGCGACCGTCAGTTTCATCCCTACCGCAGATAATGTGATCCTGCTCGGACCTCCTGGGGTGGGCAAGACCCACCTGGCGATCGGCCTGGGGATCAAAGCCTGCCAAGCCGGCTACCCCGTACTGTTCGATACCGCCGCCGGGTGGATCAATCGGCTGACCGAGGCCCATCACATGCACGGAGGCCTGGACAAGGAGCTCAAACGCCTACGCAGATACCGGATGCTCATCATCGACGAACTCGGGTACCTTCCCTTCGACGCTGACGCGGCGAACCTGTTCTTCCAACTCGTCGCCTCCCGCTATGAACAAGGCAGCCTACTGATCACCTCGAACCTGGGCTTCGGAAGGTGGGGAGAGATCTTCACCGACGACGTCGTGGCTGCGGCGATGATCGACCGACTCGTTCACCACGCCGAAGTCCTCACCCTCGACGGGGAGTCCTACCGGACTCGGACTCGACGAGAACTTATCGAGCAAAACAAGACAAACCAAGAATAAGAACACCACCAGGGGGTCAATTTTCAAACGTCGAAAAAGGGTCAGTTTTCAGCCGTCGTTGACAGGCTCAGTTCGCAGCGTGAAGGTCCACTCCAGCGCGCTCAAGCACGGGGTATCCGAGCAGGACGCTCGCCAAGCAGCGGCTTGGCCACAATGGGTGGAGCCACTTGAAGAGGATGAGTGGCCCCATAGGGAACTGCATCTCGGCTTCGATACTAGGGCCGCTTACTGGAGACCGTCGTTCTCATTTTTGAGAGCGGCGAAGAGATGGTGATCCACGCGATGACTGCGAGAGAGCAGAATTGGCGGCTGCTTCCCTAACCGGTGCGCATCCCGCACACTGTCCATCCGCACGAGGGCCGGTGAAGATGGGAAAATCCGAGCAATGAGTTCCCTCGGAGCGTCCGGTGGGGAACCGGCTTGCGGGACAACCCTGCGCCGGTCAATAGACTAGAAGCGTTTCACAGAGGGATCCGTTCTGGAGAGGTTCAACGCATTCTTGTACCGGCTGAGTTAAGTTGAGTATCGATCAGCGCTGCCGTAGTCGCCGTGCAGAGAATTGTCCGGATGCGGCGAGAGCGGCGATCACGATCATGATCACGATCCAGGTGGACCATCCGAGTGGCCCGGTGGAGACTGGGTCGAAGGGGCTGCGTATGTCGATGATCAGCAGGGCGAACCCGCCTGCGGCGTTGAGGGCTCCGTGGGCGATCGTACTGGGCCATACGGAGCTCGATCGTAGGCGGAGCCAGCCGATCAGGATCCCGAATGTCGCGCACGCGATGATCATCAATATGACGCCGCTCGGCCCGGTGAGACCGAAGTTGTAACCGAGGAGCATCAAAGGGGCGTGCCAGAACCCCCAGAGTGCACCGGTGATGAGTAACGCGGGCCAGGTGCCCAGCGGCAGCAACGACGGCAGCAACCAACCACGCCAACCGAGCTCTTCTCCAAGTGCGAGCAGGCTGTTGGGGATGATCGCGGCTACCGGGAGGCTGAGCAGTTGGATAGCTACCAGTTGGCCGACGGAGAGGTCGTTGAGGGCCGCGCCCTCTCCGCTTTGCCGCAGTTGCGCGGCGAATCCAGAGAAGTCGACGAGATCGATTGAGACATTGCTTTCCACGCTCCCGGTTGGGATCGGAGTTGTGCGGTATGTCCCTGTGTAGAATCTGCGCAATGAACACGAATCGCCTATCTGCTCACGTTGCGATTGTCATAGATGGCAATGGTCGGTGAGCGAACGCTCGTGGCCTTTCCCGTACGGAGGGGCATCGGCGCGGGCAAGGGGCCGCCTTTTGAGTGTATTGAGGCTGCTTCCGGGATGTGCATCTCTGTTCTGTCTGTGTTTGTCTTCTCAACGGAGAATTGGCGGCGGTCTCCTGACGAGGTTCGGTTTTAATGGGATACAACCGTGCTGTTCTGCGATCTCGCCGGGCTGAACTGACGGAAAAAGAACGTGCGCGTCTTATGGTCAGGGCAGGGGTCTCGGCTTCGGCGTGCGCTACTTCGGGAACTGCGTATCACGGAGAGGCTTACGCGGGATGCGCTCGAGCGACGTTGATGAGGCGACTGTCGGTAAGTATCTGTACCAATCGGGTCTACCCCCGGTGGACTTGATCATCAGAACTGGCGGAGAATCTCGGTTGAGTAACTTTCTGCTGTGGCAGGGTGGCGGGGTGCCAAGTAGGGTCTCGAGTAACGAGACGGCGGAGGCGGTTGGCATCTTCGGCTAGGCGGTCGACGGCGCTGTGCAGTGAGGTGTCGCGTTCTTCTGCCAGCCCGGCCAAGACCCAGCCTCGGATGAGGGAACTGATGGGAACCTCGAGTTGGGTGGCGAGTTGTTCAATGGCGGCGAACTCAGCCTCGGGTAGACGCACCGATTGGACCACGGACCGTCCGCGGCGTTGCCCGCGGGCACGCTTTGGTAGGGGTAGGTCCTTCGTGGCGTGGGATTCGACCTGAGCGGCTTTGACTTCATCTGCGGCAGTCATTATTGACCTCTTTCGTATCGGCGCCGGTCCGAACTGTTGGATCTCCATCCGTTGGCGTCCCAATACCCGCCGTCGTCCTGTCTGGGTACCAAGATGATGGTGAGTGCTGCTTGGCAGGTGTGGCTGTAGCCCAGCACTCGAATACTGCGTCCGGAGCGACTGTGTGGATCGGGGATGAACGAAGCAGCGTCAATATCGGCCACTGCCTCATCCGCCTCGACTGTGGTGACCTGGTGGCGGGTCCACATGTGCTCAGCGCCATAGGTCCAATCTACCTCATACACAACTACAAAACTACTACAGAATAATATTTCTTGGTTTTGTGCCTCGCGAACGAGTTTGTCCCGCTGACCGATCAGGGTCGTGGCAGCGCAGGCCTAGTCGGGAAATGAAGGCAAGTAGTAAGGTCTGGTGGCCCCCGTAGCGCACTGTTGTCCGCGCTGTCCCGGTGAGGGATCCCTCACTGGGACAGTACCGGCGGCAGTGTGCTATGTGGGCGGTCGGACCTCACGTCTCGCTCCTTTTGCCTCGCAATACGAAGCAGTCAGAGAGCTCGTCGGGGAGCCGCCTTTACCCGGGACCCTGAAGCCGAAGGAGGTCCTCACTGGTCTGGATCGTCAGGTCCACCTCAACGGTCCGCCAAATAACGTCGGGTCAAGTCCATTTAGGTGGGTGCTCCTATTGGTGATCCTTCGGGTTGTTATACGGCGAGGGCCACGGGGTCGCTTCCGTTGAGCTCCTCGGCATCGGTGTCTGAGTCGGGTTCGGTGCGGACTTCTTGGGCAGCGGCCAGAGCACCGAGGGCGCTTGGACTCGGTCCATCCATCATGGTGCTCAGCCAAAATGTGCCAGGCACACCGACGGTTCGATGTTGCGACATTCTGTGAGCATCCGGAAATGATTCCCCTGTCAGGATGATCTGTGAAATTCGGCGCCTACTTCCATCTGTGCAGGCTGAACTCGCGAAGTAAATGGCTGTTCGACCGGGAAGCCCCTATGACGAAAGGAGTGATTAAATGGCGACCGTGCGTAAAGCGTGGGTTGATGAAAGCGTCCGCCGTTCTGGCGTGCTTGAGCCGATGTATCTGCTTGGCGCTACTATCTCCTCTACACAACGGTACGAAGTCACTTCTGATGTCTTGAAGCGATATGCGCCAAAGGGGAACAAACTCCATTGGCGAGACTTGGGCGACAGAGGAAAGCAACGAGTCACTGACGGACTGTCGACCCTGGACTTAGAACATGTAGTGGTAGTCCGCACCCTATTGGCCGGGATGAATGAAGAACGCGCGCGAGGATTGTGTATAGAACGTCTGATGTGGGAGCTGGAGAACCGCGAGGTTGTGCAGGTGACGTTTGAATGTAGGTCGCCTACGCAAGATCAAACAGATTTGCGCCGAATCGATGGACTTAGATCGCGGAAAGTTCTAGGGCCGTCCATCCGCGCCGACTGGGTACCGGGTCGTACAGAGCCGTTGCTATGGGCATCGGATGTGCTAGTGGGGCTGGTCGGAGACACTAAAACAGGTGATGCCGAACTGCTTCCCTCGGAGTTGCGGGCCAAACTGACCGAAATTGTTCTATAAAACGCGAAGGCCAGGCCCTACGAAACCGCAGGTGTCCTGGCCCTTACTTTCCATCTCCCAGCGGGAGTGGACACCTCAATTACAGCCCGGAACCCGCGTGAAAGTCAACTACTGAGCACTTTTGCCTGCAGGCACTATTTCGATACCGGAATCTCCGTGCCGTCGATGTCAGACAGGTGCGGGATCCCGCGATGCCACCGGAACGTCACACTCGCAACGGACGTGGTCCCGGGCCCCTCTCGAGCCGCGAGGAGAACGAAGTTCGAGGGCGCTCGATGGTGGCTTTTGCGGTTGTAGTAGAAGGTCCCGTCGGTAAACATCCCGACCTGCACCCGGCGGCGGTCCGGATCCAACTTCGGCGCGTGCATATGCCCGTTCAACCACAGCGCCGGCGGCGGCCCCGCGGCATACGGTTCGTGGATCATGACGATATCCGGAACTCCGCCCCGGGCTCTTGCCGCTCTCAGGAACGCCTCGCGTGCGGGCTGCTGCTTCCTGGCGCTGCGAATATTGTCGTCGCCGAAGTAGCGCGGGTCATCAAAACCGCCAACGCTGATTGGACCGAAGTGTCGGAACGCGTAGTCGTTCCCCGACTGCATCAGCGTGATGTTGGGGGTGTTGGCCAGGTACCGCGCCACCGAGTCGTCCTTCGGCCCATGCTTGTCGTGGTTCCCGAGGATGATCAGCACGGGGATGGTCATTCGCGCTAGCGATGCCCGGAGTCTTTTCAGCCGCAACTCGATCGGGCGTCCGAAGTTCACGAGATCACCGAGGATAAGCACGGCGGACACGTCGCGGCCCGCGGCGCCCTCAGCGTCGACTACTGCTTGGGCCAGACCTAATCGGTTCGAGGCGTGCAAATCAGATAGCACGAGGAACCGTGCATCGGCAGGGTAGAGGTACGTCGGCGCGCGGATCGGAAGGACCTGCGAGTAGTTGCGGAGAAATGTCAGGTACCGGTGAGCCATACCGGAGGATTCTCTCACCCTCGCGGCCGGTTATGTCGCTCCTATCGCTCCGAGGAGCGCGGATGCCAGTCCGGGTCACTGGTTGGAATCAGCGGGTGTTGCCGGAAGGAAGGCAAATGCTCGCCCGGGGCCGCCCGTCCCTCGCTTGAGCTTGAGGGGCGCGAAGCAGAACCAGGCGCCGAGATTCGGCAATTTATCGAGGTTGGTCAAAGCTTCGATGTATACCACGCCGTGGCTGAGCCCTTCCACGTGCACCGGCCCGCCATCGTGGCTCGACCCCATCGATGGCGAGTCGATGCCGGCGCATTTGATTCCTCTTTCGATGAGCAACTTCATACACTCAACCCCGGGCGCCGGCCAGCCCTCGTTGGATTTCAGAATCAGCGGATCGTAGCAATAGGGGTCGCCCTCGGCGCCCGGCTTGTAGAGGCGGTCCCAGCCGGAGCGGAACAGCACAATGCTGCCGGGCTTCAGTTGCCCGTACTGCTCCTCGTGATCACGAACGATATCCGGTGTAATGATCGGGCTCACGCCTGGCGCTGCGCCGCTCAAGTCTTCAGGAACATCAATGACAACGGCGGGACCCATCGCCTGGGTGAGATCCACTTGTTCGATCGTGACGTTGCCGATCTCCGCCGCGTGGGGCAACTCCGAATCGGGGGGAGGAATGAAATGCGCTGGTGCATCCAAGTGGGTGCCGGTGTGCTCGTCGATGAGCAGCCATCTCGTCTGATACGGACCCGTGCGGCTCTCCAGCGGCGCGGCTTGGGAGTCGACGTCGGTGAAATAATTGAAGGTCTTATGTTGAAAGGGCATATGCGCCGCCCACCAACACGGTAATTCTTCCGCAATGAGCAACGTTAAATCGACAACGCGCAGCTCTGATGCATGGGCTGGACCGCTTGAGAACTGAAGGTTTGCCACCATGATTTTCGACGCTTCCTCGCTAGACGATGTTGTCGGCGTCAATCGCCCCGAGTGATCGATGCTCACAACCGGAAAAGAAGTAGTCAACCCTTTGCAATGGCGCTTTTAAAGGAGCTAGACAGAACTATGCGATAGGCACGGGCTCAGGAGCGAAGAGGGGAGCAACCGTGGCGGAACAGGCACCAACAGGGTTGATCAAACGGGCCGAGTGGGACGTCGCAACGGGGCGGTTCGAGCGATCGCTATCCGCGTTGATGGCGGCCGGTTCGGCGATCACGGCGGCAGAGATCTTCTTCGAGCACGACGCGGCGAGCTTTGGCGACCGGTGGATGTGGGCGCCGGTGGCGATCGGTCCGGTGGGCATCGCCGCGGGAATTGCGGGCGCGATCAGCGCTCGGATGGCGAAGACGGCCCTGCCCCTCGCCTCGTGGGCCATCGTCGCCAACGGCATTCAAGGCGTTTATTTCCATGTCCGCGGTATCACTCAGAAACCCGGGGGATGGAAGAACGCTCTTTACAATATCGAGATGGGCCCGCCACTGATGGCGCCGCTGCTCGTCACGTTGGTCGGCGGTATGGGCCTGGTCGCCTCGCTGTTGCGGCAGGAGAAATAATGCGACCGAAGGATCCCGCCGTCGCCGGCCTCACTCCAGGCGGTCACCCGCCCCGATTCCCGGGCTTTGACGTGCTCGCCCAGATCGATCACTGGGATCCGGTCACCGCTGGCGTCGTGCTCGACCGGCTCTCGATGCCAGCCGATCTGCGGTTCTTCACGCTGGCGGAGGAGGCGGTTGCTCGACCCCTGGTCGATGCCCTCCTGGGCCAGCATGAGGAACCGCGCATTCCCGTGCTGGAAATGATCGACACCCGCCTGGCCGAGCAGCAGTCCGACGGGTGGCACTACTCCGAGCTCCCCCGGGATCCGACCGCGTGGAAGCGTACCGTCGCGGCGATCGATGACGACGCGCACTCCCGCTTCGGACACGGTTTCGCCGAGTGCGGGGCCGAGGAGAGAACCGACCTCATCCAATCGGTGCAGGACGCCGGCGCGCAGGCGTGGCATGACATGCGGGCCGATCGGGTGTGGTCGCTGTGGACTCGGTACGCGTGCACCGCGTCCTACTCCCACCCCTGGGCCTGGAACGAGATCGGGTTTCCTGGTCCGGCCTACCCCCGGGGCTACAAGAATCGGGGGATCGACCGGCGCGAACCCTTCGAGGTCCGTGACCGCTACTCGCTCGACCCCAACGAGGAGACCCCGTGAGAGCGTTGACGACCTTCTTCGATTCCCATGATGGTGCGCCGAACCGGGTGCGGGATCGCAACGCCTCCGCGTGGCTCCTACCGAGCAGCCAGGAGCGCGCAGGCCACGCGCTCCGCGCCGACATGAAGCGCTATGAGCCCGGCGATATGGTCGACGTGGCGATCGTCGGGTGCGGGGCCGGGGGTGCGACGGCAGCCCAGCGCCTCGCTCGCGCGGGGTGGAGCGTCGTGGCGTTCGATGCTGGCCCCTTCTGGGATCCCGATGCCGATTGGGTCTCCGACGAGGCCGGCTCCCATCACCTCTATTGGAACGAACCGCGCCTCATCAGCGGAGATCACCCCGTGCCCCTGGGGTCGAATAACTCCGGGCGAGGGGTCGGGGGATCGATGATCCACTACGCCGGCTACACCCCGCGCTTCCACCCGAGTGATTTTCACACCTTCAGCGCCGATGGGGTCGGGGCCGACTGGCCCCTCGCCTACGACGACCTGCGCCCCTTCTATGAGGAGATCGAAGGGGAACTGCCCGTCGCTGGGGAGGCTTGGCCCTGGGGCGACCCACATACGTATCCCCAGCGGCCGCACCCGGTGGGCGGGAACGGCGAGGTCTTCCAACGCGGCGCGCTCGCCGCAGGAGTGGAAACGCGGGTCGGGCCGGTAGCCATCACTAACGGCCGGTTCGGCAACCGGCCGCACTGCATCTACCGCGGGTTCTGCCTTCAGGGATGCAAGGTGAACTCGAAGGCGTCCCCGCTCGTCAGCCACATCCCGGATGCGCTCGCCAACGGGGCGGAGGTGCGCGCCAACGCGATGGTGGTCGGCGTCGATGTCGATGACCGCACCGGGCGCGCGACGGGAGTGCGGTACCTGCGTGACGGCGTCGAACACCGCCAGCGCGCCGCCCACGTGATCATTGCTGGCTATTCGATCGAGACTCCCCGGCTCCTGTTGAACTCCGCCTCGCCCCGATTCCCCGAGGGGTTGTGCAACGACTTCGATCAGGTCGGGCGGTATCTCATGGTTCAGGGCGCGCCGCAGACCGCCGGTCGGTTCGCCGAGGAAGTCCGCATGTACAAGGCGCCCCCGCCGGAGGTGTCCAGCGAACAGTTCTACGAGACCGACCCGGCAAAACCGTATAAGCGGGGATTCTCCATTCAGAACGTCTCCCCGCTGCCGATCACCTGGTCCGAGCACATCGCCGGGCAGGGATATTGGGGAGCGGACCTGCGGCGCTACATGCGCGACTACGTGCACTGGTCGGTGCTGGGTGCGTTGTGCGAGTTCCTTCCGCAGCCGGAGAACCGGGTCACCCTCGCCGAGGAGGAAGACCGCTACGGGCTCCCCGTCGCCCACTTCTCCTACTCCCAATGCGAGAACGACCGGCAGCTCCTGGCCGCCGCGCAAGAGGTGATGGAGAGTATCCTCACCGCCGCGGGCGCGCAGGAAACACTCACCTTCACGCGCAACGCCCACCTCGTCGGTGGTGCGCGGATGGCCGCAGATGAACGCAGCGGGGTCGTCGACGCGAATTGCCGCACCTTCGCGGTCGACAACCTGTTCATCGTCGATGGCAGCGTGCTGCCCACTCAAGGCGCAGCGAATCCCGCGCTGACGATCATGGCTAACGCCGCCCGCGCTGCGACCCACCTCGCCGGCACGGCAGGAAAATAAGAGGGCGCAGCGGAGATGACGACGACATTCGATCCGAGCGTAGGTCCGCTGCTCGCCCCCGAGCACCTCCCGGGCGGCAACGACGCCCCCCGCGTCGACGACGTCCGTGCGGCCGCATACACGGTTCCAACCGACCACCCCGAAGGGGATGGCACCTTCGCCTGGGGCTCGACGACGATCGTCGTCGTCCACGTCCGGGCCGGGGGGATGGAGGGGACGGGCTGGACCTACGGCTCGACGGCGACCGTCGACGTCGTCAACACGGACCTGCGCGGCGTCGTGCTGGGCGCCGACCCGACGGCGATCCCGGCGGTGTGGGAGGCGATGGTCGCCTCCGTGCGCAACAACATGCGGGCGGGCGTGTGCGGATACGCGATCTCGGCGCTCGATATCGCCTTATGGGACCTCAAAGCGCGGCTGTTGCAGTGCCCGGTGAGCCAGTTGTGGGGGCAGGCCCGCCGAGAGGTCCCCGTCTACGGCAGCGGCGGGTTCACCACCTTCGATACCGCTCTCCTGGACCAGCAGTTGGAACTCTGGGTCGAGCAGCTCGCCATCCCCCGAGTAAAAATCAAGATCGGGGAGTCCTGGGCGGGGCGAACCGACCGCGATATCGCCCGGATCCACCACGCCCGGCAGCGGATCGGCCCAGGCGCTGAGTTATTCCTCGATGCCAACGGCGCCTACACGGCGAAGGAAGCGATCCGGATATTAGCGGAAGTAGCCGACGCCGGCGTCACGTGGATCGAGGAGCCCGTGAGCTCGGAGGATCTCGCCGGGCTGCGCCGAGTACGCGACTGCGTGAGCGCCGACGTCGCGGCGGGCGAGTACGGGTACGACGCGAGCTATTTCGCCCGCCTTTGCAGCGCCGTGGACTGCATCCAGATCGATGCTACCCGCGCCGGCGGATATACCGCGTGGCACCGGATCGCGGCGCTCGCTGCCGGGCACCACCTTCAGGTCTCCGCGCACTGCGCCCCTCACCTGCACGCCCAGTGCGCGGTGAGCACTCCCAATGCCCGCCACCTGGAGTACTTCAGCGACCATGCGCGCATCGAGGAAGTGTTCTTCGACGGGGCCGCCGCGCCCGTACGGGGTGAATTGCGGCCTCGAACCGAAGCCCCGGGCCACGGTATGCAACTGCGTAGCAGCGCCAGTGAGCCCTACCGAGTTCGCTGAAATCATCACGATAGGAAGGATTGAAGCGATGAGCACGACAGTCAGTGATTTCGTGATCGATCGATTGATCGAGTGGGACCTGCACCGGTTCTACGGCTACCCCGGGGACGGGATCGGCGGTTTCGATGGTGCCTTGGAACGGGGGGAGTCCGAGGGGAAGGACTTCACGTATATCCGCCCGACCCACGAGGAGATCGCGGCGTTCATGGCGTGCGCCCATGCGAAGTTCACCGGCCAGGTCGGGGTGTGCATCGCGACGTCCGGGCCCGGCGCAGTGCACCTGCTCAACGGCCTCTACGACGCGAAAATGGATCACCAGCCGGTGGTGGCGGTCGTCGGTCAGCAGGGCCGGGTCTCCCTCGGGAGCGATGCCCAGCAGCAGCTCAACCTCGAGCGGGTGTTTGAGGACGTGGCCGGTTATGTTCAAACCGTCACGACTCCGATGCAGGCTCCGCTGGTCGTGGACCGGGCGGTGCGGATCGCCGCGGCGCGCCGATGCCCGACCGTGGTGGTGTTGCCCGCGGACGTCCAGGACATGAAGATGGAACAGCCCGCTGCGGAGCACTGGGTCTCTCGCACCGGCGTGGGATATACCTCCACCGCCTATGCCCCGCCTGAGGCGGATCTGATCCGCGCGGCCGACGTGCTCAACTCCGGGTCGAAGGTCACGATGATGGTAGGGGAGGGCGCGCGCGGGGCGCGGGAGGAGATCATCGCTGTCGCAGAGCGCCTCGGCGCGGGCATCACCACCGCCCTCCTGGGTAAGGACGTCGTGCCCGGAGATCTGCCGTACCACACCCAACAGTTGGGGCTGCTCGGGTCGCGGCCGAGTTACGACATGATGCAAGACTGCGACACGTTGTTGATGGTCGGCACGAACTTCCCCTACGCGGAATTCCTGCCGAAGACCGGCCAAGCACGCGGGGTTCAGATCGACCTATCGCCAGCGAACCTGAGTCTGCGCTACCCGATGGAGGTCAACCTCGCCGGGGACGCGCAGGCCACTCTTTCCGCGCTGCTTCCGCATCTGCAGGAACAGACCGACCGCAGTTGGCAGGAGCACGTCATCGAAGGCATGAAGGAGTGGGCCGAGGTGACCGAACGGGAGGCGATGGCCCCGGCGAACCCGATCAACCCGCGCTACGTCTACCACCTGCTTGATGAACGCTTGCCGGATAACAGCATCGTGACCGCCGACGCCGGTTCTACCGCGGACTGGTACGGCCATCACCTCAAACTTCGGGGAGACATGCGCGGTAACCTTTCGGGTTCGATGGCCTCGATGCTTGCCTCGATGCCGTATGCCCTCGCCGCGAAGTTCGCCTACCCCGAGCGGCCGGTCATCTGCACGATCGGTGACGGCGCGTTCCAAATGCTCGGCATGAACGAGATGTTCACCGTCAAACGTCACTGGGAATCCTGGGCGGACCCGCGCTTCGTCGTGATGATCCTCAATAACCGGGATCTGACCCAGGTGTCCTGGGAGATGCGGGAGGAAGGCGATCCACGCTACGACACCTCGCAGTTGGTGGAGGACATGGATTATGGCGCGTTTGCCGAACTGCTCGGTCTGCGCGGTATCAACGTACGGGAACCGCAGGAGATGGCAGCCGCGTGGGACGCCGCGTTCGCTTCGGACCGACCGGTGGTGCTGAACGTCTACACAGATGCGAACGTGCCCCCACTTCCCGCCCATATCTCCTTCGAACAGGCGAAAGGGTTCCTTTCCAGCCTGATCAAGGGAGACCCCGCCGAAGGCGCGGTCATCCGCAACTCCATCCGGGCGATGGGGGCGGAACTGTTCGAAAACGCTCGGAACAAACTGCCCTTTACCAGCGATAACAGGTAAGGGCCGATGAGAAGGCTCTCATCTGCACCCCATTTACTCACCGGGGTAGGCGATTAGGGTGGAAGTGGAGCGCTCGATGTGCTCAGGTGGCGAATTCTCGCGGCCTACTCGAAAAGGAAGGCAAAGAAAATGCGTCGACCACGAGTTCTTGCAACGGCCACCACCCTGGCGGCAGGTCTCTTCCTCGCCGGGTGCGGGGGCGAGGCCGATGAGTCCAACGCTCCGGAGGATACCGCCGAACAAACGGAGGCACCCCCGGAGGATGCCGAACCCACCGACGACACCGAATCTGCTCCCGAGGAGCCCGAGGGCAACGAAGTGGAGACACCAGAGCCCGGGGCGGAGACCGAAGGCCCCGACGACGGCTGCTTCATCCACTTCTTCGACGGGGAGGACCTCGATGATCAGGACGATAACTTCCAGCTCATCGATCCCGGCGAGTACAAGAACCTCGCCGACCTTCCCGGAGCGGATCGGGACTGGACCGACGAGGCCGACAGCCTCCGCGTCGGTTCCGGGGCGACCGTGACGATCTACTCGGAGGAGAACTTCGAGGGCACCTCGAAGCAACTCGAGCCCGACACCGAGATCGCCGACGTCGAGCACGAGCCGAAGTCCCTGGAGATGGTCTGCGAATGATCCTCGCGGCGACGCCCTAATCGAGTTCGGTCAGGGCGTCGCCGTCCAGTTCCAGATCCGCCGCGGCGATGTTCGCCTCGAGGTGGGCGAGCGAGGAGGTCCCGGGAATCGGCAACATCATCGGTGAGCGGTGGAGCAACCACGCGAGCGCGACCTGGGAGTGCGTGGCGCCCAGGCGCTCGGCGGCGGCGTCGACCGGGCCACCCTTCTCGGCGAGCCTGCCCGCATCCAGTGGCGCCCAGGGGAGGAAGGCGATCCCGTTCGCGGTGCAATAGTCCAGGACGCCCTCGGATCTACGGTCAGAGACGTTGTAGCGGTTCTGAACGCTCGCGACGGTGAAGTGCTTCTCCGCCTCCTGGATCTGTTTGAGGGAGACCTCCGAGAGGCCGAGCGCACGAACCTTCCCCTCGGACTGCAACTCCGCCATCACCCCGAACTGCTCGGCGAGCTCCACCTTCGGATCGATCCGGTGCAACTGGAACAGGTCGAGGGCATCGACCTTGAGACGGCGTAGGCTCAGCTCCACTTGTTGGCGCAGGTATTCCGCTCGGCCCAGCGGCACCCATTTCCCCGGCCCCGGCCGGGCCTGCCCCGCCTTGGTGCCGATCCGAAGACCGGCGGGGTAGGGGTGCAGCGTGTCGGCGAGGATCCGCTCGCTCACCTCCGGGCCGTAGGAGTCGGCGGTGTCGATGAAGTCGACCCCGAGTTCCACCGCGCGGCGCACCACGGCGTGGGCGGCGTCAAGATCCTCGGGTTCACCCCACGCCCCATCGCCGATGATCCGCATCGCCCCGAAACCGATTCGCCTCACCTCGCCGAGGCCCTTGATCGTAACTGTGCCAGCGTTTTCAATTCCCATGGCTCCACCCTACGCCGGCGTTAAGGGGAGTCGGCGATCTTGATGGCGAAACCGCGCCGGGTGAACCGCTCGAGCTGATCGTCACCGATGCCGCGGTCGGTGACGACGATTTCAAACTCCTCGGGGCCCCCGACGGTGGCGAAGGCGCGGCGGTCGAATTTCGAGGAATCGGCAACGAGGATCGTTTTCGCGGCGCGGCTCATCATCAACTTCGTCACTTGGGCTTCGTGATCGTCCTGGGAGGTCGCCCCGTGCACCTCGTCGATCCCATCGGTGCCGACGATCGCGTAATCGAGGGTGACCCCCTTGATCACCGCCTCCGCATAGGGCCCGATCGCCTCGTAACTGCGCGGGTTGACTACCCCGCCGGCGATGACCGTGCGGATCTGGGGGCGCATCGCGAGTTGGGTGGCGATGTTCACCCCGATCGTCACGACGGTCAGGCTCGGGGAGCCGGTGGATTCCAACACGTCCGGGCGAGCCATGAGCGCCTCGGCGACGGCCGTCGTCGTCGTTCCGCCGCTGAGCCCGATGATGGAACCGTGGGGAATCATCGCCGACACCGCGTGCGCGATCGCTGCCTTCTGTGGCGCGTTGCGTTGGTCCCGGTAACGAACCGGGAGGTCGAAGGCGATCGCGTGGGCCATCGCCCCGCCCCGGGTGCGGGTAAGGAGCTGTTGCTCGGCGAGCCCGTCCAGATCCCGGCGGGCGGTCGCGGGGGAGATCCCCAGCGTGTCGACGAGTTCTTGCACGGACACTTCCTGGTTCTCCGCGAGGAGGTCGAGGATCTGGCCCATGCGCCGTTGTTTACTCACGCGCGCTCCTTCAGCGCGAACAGGCGCAACAGCCTCGCGGCGGCGTCCCGGAGGGCATCCCGGCCCGCCCCGAGGTATTTGCGGGAGTCCACGACGCGCGGGTTCGCCTCGAAGAATTCGTGGATCGCGGCGGTGAACTGCGTGTTGAGGTAGGTGGATACGTTGATCTTCGTCAGCCCCGCCTCGATACCTGCCTGGATCACCTGGTCGGGGACGCCCGAG
>Ga0209487_1002051_pt1 | contig 16627 bp, 17 predicted proteins | sample Poulit2012_FD_187524 | JGI IMG/M metagenome (GOLD analysis project Ga0209487, IMG submission 187524) | Agricultural soil microbial communities from Georgia to study Nitrogen management - Poultry litter 2012 (SPAdes) (version 2) | ecosystem: Environmental > Terrestrial > Soil > Agricultural land...
CCTAATGTCTCATTATCAAAAACTGGAAAATATAAATAGGGATCTAAAGCGAGTGCCTGAAATAGAAGAATTCTTCTTCCTGCAAACAAGCAAGCAGTTCAACGCATTTACTTTTATCCCTTTTATTGTAAAATCAGAAAATATAAGGCAATTGAAAGCATCTACTTATAGTATCAGCATTAGAGTAGTTGAAGGTCTGATTGAATTGTATGATCAGGGTTTAATTGAGGAAATACAATTACTTATTTCTGATTCTTTAATTAAAAGAAATCCAGTAACTCTTGATAAAATAGATAGCATGGCGAAAAATAGAGCAAATATTTCTATTGATTTCACCTGGAATCATAGCAAAGTAACCTTGGCCAAAACAGATTCATCTCACTTTGTAATAGAAGGTTCAGGAAACTGGAGTGAAAACGCGGCAATCGAACAATATTTATTCGCTAACTCTAAAGGATTATTTGAGTTTAGAAACGAAATATTTGAAAAATGGTACCTGATATAGTTAAAATAGTAGACACAGAAGATTTTGATGAGGTGTTTGATACAGGATTACACCTTGAAGAGGAACAGCTTGAAATTATAGAACAAATGTCTGCTTGTAATTACACTGCAGAATCTATTGCTATTTATTTATCTTTAGATGTCGATGCCTTTTTGCTTGAATTTGCGAATCAAGATTCTGAAGTTTATAGGAGATATCACAAAGGTCAACTTCAATCTAATTTTGAAATAAATAATAAGTTAAGAGAAGGAGCTATTGCAGGAAATCTTACACAAACGCAACAATTTGAAAAGCATAAAAAGCAAATAAATATAGAAAATTTGAAAAATAAATTTTTCGGATGAGTAAAAAAAATAAGAATGTCAGAGGTTTGAATATCGAGGATTTAACACTTGAAGATATTTATGATTTTCTTGATACGCGTGGTGAAAATATGAGTCAAGAAATGGCTTATTATATGGAACTTTTGGAGAAAGTCTATAATATGGACAATCGGCCAATGAAATTTGGGTCAAGGGATATCATCATCAAACACTTGATGAAATTTGAAAAGCTCTCTCGTTATTTAGCAAATAAAATATATGATGATGCCATTGAATATTTTTATTCAAACGTTTCAATCACAAAAGAAGCTCATAGAAATAGAATTGCAGACAGACACGAGCGATTGATAAATATGGCGATTGGAATGATTGAAGATGTAAATGACGTTTTCAAATTATTAAAATCAAACAAAGATTTAATCGATATCCTGGATCTAAACAAAGAAGACGAATTCCTAATGGAAGATTCGGACTTCTTAAAGCCTTTCCAAATTTTGTCCATGGATGCCGAACAGCTGCAATTGCCTACTCGAGTGGATAGAAAGAAATTGGAGGAGTGGGTGAAGGAACTACCAGAGTTGACCGAGGGCGAAAAAGATTTAATCCTCCAAGAATCATTGATCAAACCTTTAAAACTTTTCCCAGACGAACATGAGAACTTCCGTAAATCTAACTAAGAACGAAGAACATATCAATGCGAGTTACGCATCTTGGGTGAAAATGGCAATCGAAATGATAAAGCCAAAGGATTTGTATTTAGTGGCTGGACGTGCCATGGCAAAAACGACCGACATTCAAGCGAGTCGTTTCAAGGAAATTTCCTATGATATGCAGCACGCTTGGTTTGCTTGGGCGGCTACTACTTACATGGATGCAATTGATAATATAGTTCCTTCATTAATTGAAGGTTTGGAGCGTCAAGGTTGGGTCGAGGGAAAGCATTTCGTTACTGATGTTCAGCCACCAAGGCATTTCCTGAAACCTTATAAATCTCCGAAATCGTACAAGCACACGATTTCAACATTTTTAGGAACATTTACTCAAATTGTGAGTATGGATCAAGTAACGAGTGCAGCAGGTGGTTCTTTCCAACATTTATTTGTAGACGAAGCTAAAAACACTCCAGATAAGCGAATTAAAAAGCTTTTTCCTGCAATTCGTGGAGGTGATTACTTGCAATTTGGTCGGTCGATTTATTACCGTGGGCGAACGATGACTACCGACATGCCGAACTTGACTGAAAACGAATATGATTGGATACTTTCTTTAGAAAAAGAAATGGATGTTGAGCAGATGCGTAAAATTATGGAGGTTTTCTTAGTGCTAAACGATTATCGAATCAAGTTCCATGAGGCATATGTAAAGAAAGATGTGAATGCTTTAAGACGTTTGCGAAAAAATATAATTCGTTGGAAGTCGAATTATCACAGAGTAAGAAAAGATTCTTCACTTTTCTTAGTTGCTTCAACTTTTGCAAACGTCGATATTCTCACTCAGGGTTATTTTGAGGAAGTGTTAGCATCTGAAGGACCATTTTCTTTCCGAACGACAATCGTTTCGCTAAAACCTACGATTAGCAAAGGAGATAGATTTTACCAAAGCTTAGGCGAACACCATTTTTATGATGATGGAGTGAGAAAGGAATTTTACGATAACTTTAATTTAAGAGACAATATCAAAGCAACTTCAGAAGCTTTGCGTTATGTTGATACGAATAAGAAATTAGAAATCGGTGTCGATTTTGGGAATATGTGTTCTGCAGTAGTTGGTCAGCCGAGAGGTGCTTATTATTATGTTCTCAAAAACTTCTACACCTTGGCACCGGAAGAGCTGCCAGAATTAGCAAATCAGATATTGAATTTCTTTAGAAATCACAAACACAAAGTTATCGATCTATATTATGACAGAACTGGAAACCAGTATCAGCAAATCAATCGAGATTGGGCTTCAGACTTAAAACATCACCTCGAATATGACAATGAACGAGCGACAGGTTGGACTGTCAATTTACGTTCACGCGACCAAGGAAACATCGAACAAGCTGAAGAGTATAAGTTCATGCTAAAGCTGATGGGTGAAACTGTGGAGGGATTGCCAAAGCTCAAAATCGACAAATACCAGGCAAAAGAGCTGAAATCCTCATTGGAATTGTCAAAGGTTAAAATAAATAGAAACTCAAAAGGAAATACAGTCATTCAGAAAAATAAATCATCTGAGAAGCTACCATTGCACCAGTTGCCAATGTTCTCTACAAACTTTTCTGATGCTTTCAAATATTTATTATGTCGAAGATCTTACTTAAATCAATCACTTCGACGTCGTAAATTGTATGTTGACTAAAATAAAAGCCGTCAAATCTGACGGCTTTTATCTTTTAAATTAATCCTTCATCGGCAAATGAATAATAATCATCGAATGGACTTAAAATTAAATGATCTAAAACTGCAATGTCAAAGTACTCTGCAGCTTTGGAAAGCTTTTCAGTTATTTTAATATCTGCATGACTTGGTTTAAGTTTTCCAGATGGGTGATTATGTGCAACAATAATTGCTGTCGATAAAGTTTTCAGTGCAAGGGATAAAATAATTCGAACATCGACCACTGTTTGCGTGATTCCTCCAATGGATATAGTCTTATATCCATGAATAATATTTGAATTGTTTAGGAACAAAACTTTAAATTGTTCGTTGACACTTAAAGTATTTGTTTCCCAAATTTCTGTCAAGAATTTATAAGCATCATTTGATGAAGTGATTTTTCCTAAATTCTTTGGATAGTTGATGATTTGAATTTCGTTTACTAACATAATGAACGAGGTTTTAAAATAAATAATCGTTAAAATCTGAAACTTCGTCGGTTTCTTGAATGAACAAGTCAGCTATGTACTCAGCTGTTTGCTCGAAAGTCAACTTTGGAGCTTTTTGTTTCAATTCATTGAAACGGATTTGATCAAATACATGCGAATAACCTCTTTTTGAGAGTGCTTTCAAAACACATTTAGCAAGTGTGTTAACTGTTCTGTTTGGCTTGTACTTTGTAGTTTTTTCGAAAACTAAGCCTAAACTCAACTGATTTCTGTTTGATTTTTTCATGATGATAAACTTTTTTAAATTAACAATTAGCCATGTGGCTTTGTATTGCGAAAACAGTGAGTAGAAGTTTGATAAAAAGAAAAGCGGGAAATCAAATGAGGAGTGTCTTTTAGAAACCTTATTTGATTTTTTTAGCAAAACAGCGAACTAAATTTGCAATAATAAAAGCCTGGCTAATTGATTAGAAAAGTATCATGACAAACAGAAGTTGATAGGCTTTGAAATTACGTCAAGTCAAACTGATCATATCGCCCAATGTGTGAAAGTACAAAAGAGGTGCATGTTTAATTCGACACAAATCAAGCGAAACTAAAACAGCAATTGCTTAATTGTCTAAGAAAACGAGATTATAACGATTATTGAAACCTCACTTTATTAAACGAAATAATCAGCAAATACAAAGCAAATAAATCAAATGAAGCATTTGCTTCGAATGCTCAAAATTTGGTAGCCAAACATATAGATCCATACGATTTCATTCAAATTAGAGGAACTCACAAACGCTTACTTCGAATTATTCTGCACTGAAAACATCGCTACAGAGCTAAACATCTGAAACACTTGAAGCATTTGCTTCGTTTCCTAAAGCTTTCAGTTAATTTTACCTTTATTGATGATAATCATTTGCTGATGATTCAATTGAAAAGCCGTCAGATTTGACAGTATTTGAACCACTCGAAAACAAAATCAAGCAAATGAAGCATTTGCTTCGATTGATACAATTTTCATCCGTAAAAATGTAATTCATTGATTTCTAAACCCTTTGTAATTAGCACATGAAAGCATCGCAAAGAACCACCAACCAAATGAAGCATTTGCTTCGCTTGTTTAAATTAGTTTCAAAATTGATTTATTATAAAATCCATTTCCAAACGTTTAAAATGTTGATATATAAGGCTATGTAGGCTATTCCTAATTTAATCGAATCAAGACAAAGCAAATGAAGCATTTGCTTCGTATGTTTAAAAAAAAACATATTCTTTTTCTATTTTTCAGATATATATGGTCTGTAATTGCTTAGAAGATGATTTAAACCAAAAAAAAGCAAACAAAGCATTTGCTTCGTTGCTTCAAATCATACATATATATATATATTATTTATTTAAGTATTATTAATTATATAAATATATATCTATATATTTTTTTTAAATTTGTTTTTATTCATTTTCATGATGAATAGAAACTTTTTTAGGCTTTGAACGTGAGTTCAAAGCTTTTTTTTTGCGTTTTTCCCAAAATTTAATTTTTTTCGGAAAAAAATAATATCTATTCTGAAAATCGATTTTTTTCAACTCTCTGAAAATCAACTCCAAAACCTTTTGCAAAAAACAAAAAAGGGAAAACGTGAAACGTTTTTCCCCGTGCCGCTCTCTCGCCAGAATGTCCTCTCAACCCCTTAAAATTTTTCGGAAATATGACGCAACGCCTGAAAGCCTTTGCCGTAAAGGGTTTGCGGCTTTTTGTTTTTTTCGTTTTTCAAAAAATCAAAAAAATCGGAAAAGGCAACCAATGGATGTTTGCTGCTTGTCAGCACCTATCCAACCATAGGCTTGTAGGTTTGTTGCTATCATGGAAATAACATTGAGAGATGCATACAACCGAATGAAGGAATTCACGAAAGCTGGAATTCCATTCCGACTTGAGTACTTCACCATGTCGGGCAAACACAAGGTTTGCGAGAATGCAATTGGCCGACACGGCTTCACCAAACGACAAAGTAAACGTGCGAGATTCCTAATTGCATACACCGACACCAGGAGTAATGAACACAGACAGTTTCATAGAGCTTTAATCATATCAATAAACAATCAACGAATAAGATGAGTTTAAAACAGATCGATGAAAATATTTTCTTGCAAGAAGCCGATAGTGACTTCATAACTTTTGAAACAGGTGCAAAAGGAAGAGGTGGAGATGATAAACAAAATGTAGTTAGTCCTACATCTAACTTTGCCTGGACTGAGGGTATCTCTAATCGTATGGACTCAGGCAAATATTATATTTTCCCACATGGTGATGATAACCAACTACCGGAGCTAATCCGAAATATAGTCTATGCTAACAACATGGCACCTGGCTACCTTACACGCAAGTCCATGTTCCTGTGGGGGAACGGTATCAGGCTGTACCGAGAAGTAGTTGAGAACAACGAGATAATAAGAGAAGTAGTAATAGATAACGAGGTACAGGAATGGCTTGAGTCGTTCGACTACGAGAACTATATCTTGAAGCTGATGGTTGACTATAACTTTTCAGAAGGTTGCTATACTAAGTTCATCATGGCTAAGAGCGGGCGCGTGAAGAAACCAATGTTTGCTGAATTAGAACACATATCAGTAAACAATGCAAGGTTAGCTGCTAAGTTAGATAAGACAGAACATAAGGACATCATAATGCCCACACACGTGGGCATAAGCGATAAGGGATTTAAGTTAAACAATAAGTTAAAAGCTTATCCTATCTTCAATAAAAGAAACCCATTCGCTAACAAACAATCTATTCTCTACTCTTGGTTTCCTGCTTTTGCTGTGAGTCATTATGCACTCCCGGACATATACGGGACGCTCGAATGGATTAAGCGTTCATCATCCATTCCTTTAATCTTGAAGTACATGACCGAGAACGGTATAAACGTAAAGTACCATATCCAATCACCATCGATTTATTGGGAGCAAAAGACTGATGAACTAAAGACAGAGTGTGAAAAAAAAGGAATAAAATACACAAGAAAAATATTATTGGATTATCGTAAAAGGCTATTTAAAAAGATAGCTGATGTACTTTCAGGATTGGAGAATGCTGGGAAGTTCTGGCACACGGTTAAGATTTACGATGATACAGGAACTGATCTTATAGAGGCAGGTTGGACAATAGAAGAAATTCCGCAGAACATAAAACAATTCATAGAAGCACAAATAATGATTGCCAATCGTGCTGATGCTTCGACATCCATTGGGTTGAACTTACACTCGGCACTAAGTGGATCGGGCGAAACAGGAAAATCAAACTCAGGTTCCGAACAGCTCTATGCTTCCAAAATTCATTTGGCGACTGGAGTAAGGATTCCTGAAATGATAATCTTCGAAGCTATCAATTACGCTTTGAAAGCAAATTTTCCTGAAAAGAAATTGAAGTTAGGGTTTTCTCATTCTCAAATCAAAAGAGAAGAGGAAGTGTCACCAGGTGATAGAATGAAAAATAACGCTGAACTATGAAACTAATATTTGATTTTGAAAATAATAAAGCCCAGGAAGAATTCAAAAATGTTCTTGGATTCATCGATGCACAGTTTGATGTCAATGCTTTGAAAATTGAACTTTACGACGCAACGACTGAGATTATTAAAATCATTGGAAACGAAACTTACGATTACATCGCTACTCTGTATGCAGATGATACAGCAGACGAAAAGGGAAAGTTTCTTATTCTTAAAACTCAATCTGTCCTCGCTCATGATGCTTACAGGAAATTTGCTCCGAAGTCCGATTTGGCAGTGAGTAATCAAGGCCGTGTGATGCGAATGGATGAACATCACAAGAGTCCATTCCCTTGGATGATTGCTGCACACAATGAAAGTTTGGAGCGAACATATTACAAGCAATTAGATTATTTGATTGAATTGCTTGACGAACAGAACCCGACTGTGGAAGCGAGTAAGAAGTGGAAAGATACTGATCACTACAAAAAATCATTTTCTGTATTGTTCAGAACGGCCGATGAATTCGGTGAATTCTTCAATATTTCGAGCCGCTATCTTCTCATGAAGTTGAGCCCAGGAATCAAATTGGCTTTGGAAAATGAGATTAAACCTGTGGTAGGTGCCGATGAATTGAAAGCTTACCTGGATGAATTGACTGAGGGACAAGTGAGCGACGAACGTGTGATACACGAAATCAAAGCTGCAGCTGCATACTCAGCTTTGAGTTGGGGTGTCAAAAGAATGAGTGCGACTTTGTTTCCTGAAGGAGTTTTGCAATCCTACTTGGCAAACTCATTAGACGAAAAGCAACCACCTGATAAAAATGAAATTGGCGTTCTCGCTCATGTTTTCGAACAAGATGCAAAGAGAGCTTTGATTCGACTCGAGCGATTGTTTGTCGAAGAATTGGAGGGTGAAGAGTATGATCCATTCGAAATTAATATTGATCAAAATGATAAATTTATTGACACATGAAAAAAATTATCAACTTTTTTAAAAACATTTTCTTTTTCTTTTCTCGTAGGAAAAAGTTAAAAGAACTGGACGAAATCCAAGCAAGGCTTGAATTAGCTTTGATTAGACAGGAAAGAAGAAAAAACAGATTACGAATGCGTATCATTTGGCATTTCAACCGTCAATTTATGTCGCAATCTAAATACATCAAGCCACAGGGCAAATCTGCTCATCACATTAGAGTTGAATGTGAAAACAAGTTCGGCAAAAAGATGAAAGAGGTTGGTTTGAAGTTGAACGACAAACTGGAATTGGTATGAAACATTTCACCATCATCGAATTAGATAAGAATTTTTCGATTCCAGAGAATTTAAGCGAATGCACTCAAGAGCAATATATCGATGCGAATCGATTCATATACGCTTATCAAAATGGTTTGATCGATGAAAATCAATTCAAATCTTTGATGATTATTTCATTCTTAGGAATCAATCCAAGTGCTTTGCGAGAAGAAATGCTTGATAAAGCTTTTCGAAATATAGCTTTTCTCTCTCAATACATCATGAACTTTTTCGAAGAAAGTGTTCGTGATGGAGGTGGCAAAGAGTACATTCTGAAATTAGAATTCACTCACAATCCAATGAAGAAATTGTATATCAACGGTGTCCAATGGATAGGCCCTGATGATGGATTTAGAGATTTGAGCTTTGGAAAGTACGTTGAAGCTTTGGGTTTGTTTTTGGATTATGCAAAGTTCCAGGAACTCGATACTTTGATCAAATTATTCAAAGTTTTGTATCGTCCACAATTAGATAAAATCGTTCCGATCTATTTCAAGAACTTTAAACATGTCGATATAGGAATTCTCTACGGAGTTTACCACCTTTTCGCAGCTGTGCATTCTTACATCTGTTCCAGCTCTGTGTATTACAACGGTGTCGAAATCGATATGAGTATCATATTCGAAGAGTCGGCCGATACTGTCAAATCGGAAATTCCAGGGCTTGGTCTAAAATCGGTTTTGTTCGATATAGCCGAATCTGGAGTTTTTGGCGATAAAAAAGCAGTGGAAGAAACCAACGTTTGGGAAATTCTATTCAGACTTTACGATTTGAAGAAGAAGGAAAAAGATATGAAAGCAAACAAAAAAAAGAAAAAGAAAATATGATATCACCAAAACGTTTGAGAGAATATCTCATAGAAATAAAAGACGAAATCACAGAAATTAATCGATGCCGATTGGTTATAGATGATTCGCAAGTGGTTGAGATTCTCAAATCAATGAGAAGTTCAGACAATCTTTTACTTTTGGGAGTGATACCTGAATATAATTCGGGAGCTTCACGAGATTTGGACAATATCAATTGGCAAACAGATACTGCATTTCTGGTTTTAAAGTATGTCAATTATTCAAGTCTAAGCGAAGAGGATGAAGCTAATGTTTGGGAGGAAACCTTCCAGGCGGCTAAAAAATTGCAAGAAAAAATACTTTACGATGCTGGAGCTGGTTCAAATACTTGTCCTGAATTGAGCAATATTATTGAGAGGTCTCTCGATATTAAACCAGTTTGGAAATTGGGAGGAACCAATGGGTACATTCTAACCGCAAGTTTTGAGTAATTATGAATCTATTAAAAAAACGAAAAGAGAACTATCAAAAAGTATTGGAGGGACGATTCATTCGTTCGGTTCTTTTTGAACAATCGGTTGAGATATTGGAAGCACAGGAATTGCGAATGTTGAAATCGAAATTCAAAACTCGTGATTTTTATAACGATCGTAGCTTCCAGGTCAAAGATGACTCAACCGAACTGAAATTCTTAACTACGCACCGTTTTGTCGATATGTCGACACGTCGAACTAAAAAAGGAGAAGTTCGCCACAAAAAGTCTCACCCTATTTATAACCGAATTATTTACGGTCATTTATCGAATATTGTCCGTGAAATTTCTTTTGGATTTACAGATGCTGTTATCGAAGAAATGAAAAAGATGGACAAGTAATTTACTTGTCAGCACTTATTTAATAGTTGATAGCCATTTTTGCTACCAATGAGTACAAATGGCATTTTAATGGAAATCATTCGAGGAAAATGGTTTCTCGATTTCAACAAGGTCGAGTCATACTTGGATTTGGCCGATAACTTTTTGTCTGGACAAGTGATGCAGGAGAAACCGAAAATCGAAAGCGTTAGCTCGATGGTTGAAGTGTCTTCTTCGGGCAATGGTGCAAATCAGAAATTCGGAATCGTAAAAATGGCGGGCATATTGACAAGGTATGGCGGCGCTTGTTCTTATGGTACTGAGGATTATGCTCAGTTACTATATGATTCTCAAAAGAATTCTGATGGTACGGTTCTGATCATTGATGGTCCAGGTGGTTCGGTTTCGGCTATGTCGCCGATTTTCGAATTTGCTCGAGCCAAACAAAAACCAATTGCTGTAGTTATGGGAACGGCAGGTTCAGCCTCCTATTGGACAGCCGTCACACTCGGTGATAGGCTTTTCTTAGAAAATGCAATTACGTCAGAGGTTGGATCGATTGGCGTAATGATGACTTTGAGAGATTTCAGTGGCTACTTCGAAAAAAAGGGTATCAAAGAACACATACTGGTTTCTGATGAAACTCCAGATAAAAACAAACTTTTTGAACTGGTGAAGGAAGGAAAATATGATGAAGTGAAGAAAGAGCATTTGTCTCCATTGGCGATTGCGTTCCAAGATTCGGTTAGATTGAACCGACCAAACCTAATTGAAGAGCCTGGAGTACTGACAGGAAAAATGTTTATGCCAAAAGATGCCTTGAAATATGGAATGGCTGATGCCATTGGAAATGTAAACGAAGCTCTCGCATACTTAAAAGTTAAAAATGAATTAGAAAATTAAAACAAACGCGACATGAAATTGAATTTTAAAACCAAATTGAAGAAAACAATAGCGACTATCTTTTCGCTATTAGCCATCACCGAGTTACCGGTGAAGGAAGGTAAATTGAACTTTAGTGCAGACCAAAAGAAAAAGTTAGAAGATGCTATAGGTCCTGACTTATATAAGTCGATGGTCTCTCAGATTGAAAAAGAGTTGAGTGAAGCTAATAAAGACAAAGAAGCTGAATTGGAAGCTGCTAAAGCTGAAATTTTAGCAGTGATGGAAGCAGGCGGTTTCTCTGAGGAGGAAAAAGAAGAAGTTTTGAACGCTGAGTCAACAGATGAATTGCAGGTTTCAGACAAACTGAAAGCAATGTCTGAACAGTACATCAAGCTCAAAGAAGAAATGGATGCTCAACAGAAAACAATTGAAGAATTGTTGAAGTCTGCTGAGGATGATATTGGAGAAGAAATTGATATGAAAAATAATTTAATGAATCACAGCAAAACGCATCTCTTCGGTTCTACTTTCGAATATGATGCATTTGAGAACAGACCATGGAACCAACGTTTACGCGATGGATCTAAAAAAGCGACAACCTTTAATGATACGGATTTACCTGTTTTAGCAGGTGATGCTCAGCATTTCATTCGAACGAATCCTGGAGTGATTGCTTCATTGTTTGATGATTTCGAAGAATTACCGTCTGGTTGGACGGCTATTACTGGAGTTGAAGATCAGTACGCTGGTGCTTCTGTTGTTACTTCAGAAATTTTACAAGGAAGATCTAAAGGTTGGAATCCTAAAGGGAAAATCAAGATTGCTGTTGAGCAAATGAAAGTTTATGCTAAGAAAATTGATAAAACTTTCGACGGTCAGCAGTTACAAACTTTAGAGAATACCTGGATTGCTAAGGTGAAGGACTTAGACGGTTCACACCCTTGGAAAATGTCGTTTATCTTCTGGGTACTTTCTGAATTAGTAAAGCAATTGAAACTTGACGAAAGAAAGTCAATGGTCAATGGTATCTATGCTCCAATTGCTGATGGTGATGGTGAGGATTTAGCTGGTCCAGCTGTAAATTCTCAAAATGGTTTACGTTGGTGGTTGTGGTATCATATTAATATCACTAAAAAAATAGTTCCTTTCAACGTTGGTAAGCCAGAGGTTGGAGGAATGGTGGATTATGTGAAAACAATGATTGAACGAATTCCAGAAACTGAGCGTAATGCTGAAGGTTTGGTTTTCAACTTATCTGACAAATGGTTTAAAGTTTACCAAGACGAAGCAGGACAGAAATACACTCACTTGTTCACTACTGATCAAGGAAAATTGAGATATCAATTATCACATGTTGTTGATTATCCAAACGTTCGTTTTCAGGTGTTGCGTGACTATACGAATACTGACCATATGTATATTACTAAAGAAGCAAACCATACGAAATTGGACTACAAACCAGAGGAAAAAGGTTTGTTGACTGTTACTCACGAAAAGCGTGATACTCACATATTCGGAGATTACAAGACTGGCTTTGGTTTCCAATTGGTTGGTGTAAAAGCAAAAGATGGTGAACCTCGTGATTTCAATAGACAGTTGATTTATACAAATAATTTACCTGTTTTTGATGATTCTGTTTCAGCTCCATTCTATTCGGCAAATGATGGTGTGTTGAAAGTGAACTATCAGCACATGAAAGCGCATGAAACGTTCAACAGCGATATCACTTCGATTGAACCTATGAATGAAGATTTGCCGTTCTTGATGGATTTCAAAGGAAATATTTTGAAAATAACTGGAAATACCAATATGGCATCAGCTAAGAATGTTAAAAACGGAAACAACATCGTATTGGCAAGTGGTGCGGATTTTAATTTGCAAAGTGGTGGAACACTTACACTTTATTGCCGTCCATCGGATGGGAAATTCGTTGAATTGAGCAGAACCAACACTCCAGCTGTTGAGCCAGATGCAGGAACTATCATGTTCGACGATGTAGTGATCGATGCTTCAGAAGGCGATACTTTCATTTTCGAAGGAAGTGATGCTACTACTTTAGCAACAATCTTGAATGGTGTTCCTCAACAGGTGATTACTATCAAAGCTGAATCCGGAGCTGATGCTCTTACGATTACTGGAGATGATATCAACGTGGGTGCGAACGCAGTTATTGACGATGCAACTAAAGAAATCAAATTGATGTATTTAGATGGTGTTTGGTATGAAATCGAAAGAAACTTTTAATCTTAAAAAATACAAAAATGACATTTAGATTAAGTGCACCCCGACCAAAACGAAATAGCCCTGGGGCGGCTAAAAATGGAAGACCTATGTTGACTATCATTGCAACTGAAGATATATCTGTTTGGCCATCGAGAATGGATGGCTCTGTGCTGATGTATGGTGATTTTGTGATGAAAGATGATGCGAAAATGCACAGTTTTTATGGTACAGTTTCAACTCAAGATGCATCATTTGAATCAGAAGGTGAGGAAGATGCTTTAGTGATTCCTCACAATTATGTGGTTGAACATCCAGGCGATGATGTAGATAGTGAAAACTTCATGCAGTCATGGTTTGGCGTTCCGTGTATTATCATAGAAGATTATTGCGATGGTTCATTACCAAAAGTTTATGGAACTGATTGTGCACCGCTTTCGTTGCAACTTGGATTTATCCGAAACAACGAAAAGACAGCATACACGATGACTTTCAATTCGTTCGGACGTACGAACTTGTTGCCCGGTCGTTATCAGGGTAACTTTAGCTTTGCTGAACCTTTCGATGTTGCAGACAACGAAGCAATTGCTTTGGATAAGTCAAATGGTCATCAGTATAAATTAGCTCCTGGAACTGGAGTTGCTATCGATGTTGCTTCAAATAATTTCGAACACTTCGATAATGTAACGTTGATTGGTTCGGGTGGTGCTACTCCGGATACTTTGGCTGGATCGGCTGACATCGTTTTGACAGGTACTTGGACTGCGTTAAGCGGTGCAACTTTGAGCTTGAAAGTATTCGATACTGGTACAAGCAAAATTTTAATTGAACAAAAAAGAACTTAGGTAGTAGGTTAGTTTTTCTCATGTGTACCCGAGTGAATAGTATATTTGCTCGGGTTTTTTTATCTTTGAAAAGAAAAGAAAATATAAAATGTGTCAAATTTTATACATTTTGTGTAAAATTTGTTATATTTGCCTTGCTAACGAATTCAATTTTTCATGTTGCAAGGCTATAGTATAAGCAGGCAAAGGGTTGAAAGTACCCAGGCATTTCAACTTAGTTGAATTCGTTAGCGGTGACCTGCTTCTTTTTATTAATTTAAAATTTTTGACAAATGACGCTAACGATTGCCAAAAACAAGACCGAAGAAACTGAATTGAAAGTTTCTATTGTTGAACCTAAGCCTTTCAGCATACCGCTGAAAGTGGAATCCTCGGAAGAAATTTATGAAACTGTGATTGGGCTTTGCGAACTTTATGAGCTTGGCAGGAAGTCCAGGTGTGCTTCTCTCAAACCACATTTGAAGTCAACTGCTAAGTTGATCGAAAAGCTTACTCCTCAACTAAGCTTTCATCAAATGCTGGAATTGAGCAAGCGTTTTCCGAATGAGTGAATTTTATCGTAATTACCGAAATGTCATTAGCGACCAAGGGGTTGAGGTGGATGCTGGGGCATTATGGGAACTGGATAAAAAGACGGAAAAGCTCATTTTGATTGATGATGACGAATACATCACAATTGATTATTCTTCAGAAGATTTCTACTCGGTGTAAAAAAACGGCTACTTATAAAGTGGCCGTTTTTTTGTGAGTTTAAGATAATTCATTGTAAAATGGATTTCAAATATAAACATTTTGCGTCAAATATTATACATTATGTAAAATTTCTGTTATATATTTGAAGTATGTATGAGAGAATTTCTACACAAAAATTTATTTGCTCGATCAAATTGCACTTTGATGGGCGATTTGAATTGCTAAAATTGACTGGAGATCTTCCAAGAAAGGATCGAAGATTATTCGAAACTATTCATTCAGGTAAACTGGACGAATCGAAAACTTATTTTTCAGTCGGTTCGTTTGCATTTTCTGAAAATCTTCGAACTTCTCAAATGGGTAATGAGTTTTATGCGCAAGAGGCTAAATTTAGATTTCCGTCTAATGATTCGCGTAGAGCTGAGAGAATTTCTTCTTTTAAAAAGGTGAAATTCCTCGAAATGATTTTGAACGATGGTAGTTCGTTTATCATGGGTCGTAATGATATTGATCAAAACACCAGACCTACCATCACAACTTCATCAAATTTTCATATGACAGAAGTTGTTGTCAGGTCGGAGTCCATCCAACCTGTTATCAAGTTATCAGAAGGAGATGTTCCACCGATGGTTGGTTATGATTATACTTACAATTTCCCCCTTTCGTGAATCGTACACTCATCCCTGTTAATTTACGGCCACATTTAGTTAGTTTCTTTTACCAACAGTTCGACTCATATGAAGTCGAGCTGTACGGTAAAAGAGTGAATGAGGTCAAAATTCATACTCGCTCGGTGTTGGGTCGATACATTCGCATGATGGTTTGTAGAATTGACAAACCTATTTTGAATTTCGAAACTAATTTTAATATTATTTTCTCGATCAACGACACCGAACGATCAAAAATATTTTCAACCGATAAATATAAATTTGTCGATGGTACCAAAACTTTTCTTTTTATTCCGGATTACTTCGAAAAGGACCTGAACGAACTTTTGCAAAAAGAATTCGAAACTTCTCTCTTTTATTTTATTGAAGGTTATCGAGCAAATAACGAATACGGAGCAATGCGTGAAGGTGCGAGATTGTTCATGGATCGATACGATTTGTACGAGCATGGCTATTCGTATGCTGCCATTGAACAAATTTACATGCGAGCAAAACGGAACAATAAAGCTTTTGTGAAGTTTTGCAGTCGTCCGAAATAGTTGTCAGCACTTAATTAAGCGTTTCGCGTCAAATTGCGATCAAAGATTTTACTTATGCTAAATCCTTTTAATCCGCAAAATCCCGACTGGCTTCAGAAGTCGATTGGTGATTTGCAAACAGCTATCGAAATGAATGATGTGATTGGGGCATTCAAAGCAAATGCTTTGGTGCTGCAAAATTTGATTTCTAAAATCAATCCCGAATTGGTTTTAAGTACCGATTCGCAAATCATTTCTAATGCTATCAATGAGTTGAAGCAGCAGCTCGACAGCTTCATTGGCTTCAATATCTCTGAAAAATCACTTACAAATGGGCAATCCTTTCTTTTTCCTGCCATGAGCAAGGGTGAAGCTTTTGTTATCAGGATTTTTGAATACGATGGGTCAAGCCAAGAGGGCATACCAAGTCCAAACGGCGTGGTATGGTTAGGAGGTTATGGTGGCGTAGGCGTAGGCGATGGTAGCATGGTGATTTGTTTGGTCAATAATGCAGGTGGAACCTACAACGATGTAGGCCACAATTTCGCTATCATAAATCAAGGCAAAGATTCTGAAGTTATTTTTGTTGATGAACTACCTGACGAAAACCTTGCTCGGACAGGTGTTATTTACGTACTCAACTCCAATAACGCAATGTACGTTTGGGATCAGCAACTGGGCGATTATGTCCTCGTTGGTGACGTGATTCCAGGTACTTTGATTTCATCGACAGAATTTATAGA
>Ga0209487_1002053_pt1 | contig 16619 bp, 19 predicted proteins | sample Poulit2012_FD_187524 | JGI IMG/M metagenome (GOLD analysis project Ga0209487, IMG submission 187524) | Agricultural soil microbial communities from Georgia to study Nitrogen management - Poultry litter 2012 (SPAdes) (version 2) | ecosystem: Environmental > Terrestrial > Soil > Agricultural land...
ACCGGCCGGCTCTTTCCAAATAAAGATCCAGCCACTCGGTTGAGAAGCACCCTTCCTTAATGCGGCTGTTTAATTTATCAGCCATTGATTCCATCCATTCATAAGTATGGCCCCTGTCATCTGAAAAGAAAGAAAGCGCCTTTCCGGTACGCGCCAGCCATTCAATCGAGTACGGTCCTTCTTCCAAATGAACGTGATAATCTACTTTCATCGTATCCTTCCTTTTCATGTTGTAATCCAACTTATATCTTTAAACAGTTCATTTCCTTTCCATGGAGCCGGAAGGGGTACATCAGACACGATTTTATCCACGTCTTTCAGAGACCCGAATTTACAGAAGGTATCCGTTTCCAGTTTGGAAGCATCTGCCAATACTATTGTCTCTTTGGAAACACGGATCATCTGCCTGGATATCATGGATTCGTCAAAATCATAATCACTCAAGCCATTCCTGAGAGAAATCCCGCCGACGGAAATAAACGCCTGGTCCACATTGAACCGGTCCAATACCATTTCCGTCACTTTTCCTGACACAGAATATTGCCTGGGGCTCAATTGGCCGCCCAAGAGAATGACACCGCCTGAAAAATGGTTATTTTCCAGCCTTTCCAGCAAAATGTTCGCTGCCAGCAGTGAATTGGTCAGAATAGTGATGTCTTCCTTATTTTTGATTTCCCGGGCCAGCTCCAGCACAGTCGTACCGATATCCAATAGAATGGTCGAGCCATCTTCGATGAGCTCTGATGCCTTTTTGGCTATCGAGCGCTTTTCCTGTTCCCTGACCCTTTTCCTATTCTGAAGCGGCGGCTCCGGCTTGTGAAAATCAACCTTGACTGCGCCGCCATAGACGCGTTTGACCAGTCCTTCACTTTCCAAAACATCCAGATCGCGGCGGACCGTCTCAGTGGATACAGAAAATTTTTTTGATATTTCTGTAACTCTTATTTTCGGTGCATTTTCCAACTTGCTCAAAATATATCTTTTTCTTTCTTCAGGAAATATCTCCATCATCATTGCTCTCCCCTCATTCCAACACTATGCAGGCCTGCCTGGGTATGATTAGCTTAACTTCATCTCCTTCATGCAGATTGTCTTCCCCTTGATATAACTGGTCTACTTGAACCGTTTTTGTATTTAATTGTATTTGATAGCTTATTACACTGCCACTTATGGTTTTCAGTGAAACCTCACCTTCTGCTGTATAAGTCCCGTCTGATGGACCACGCCCCGCATTTTTTTCGAATATCTGTATACTTTCAGGACGGATTGCGACATGTGAGGCCTCCGCTTCAAAATGCTCCTTCATATTCTGTTCCATTTCCAGGTTATCGAAGATATTATAGGAACCGATAAAACCGGCGACAAATTTATTTTTTGGACGTGTATAAATTGTTTCAGGCGTTCCGGACTGTTCGATGATGCCATTGTTCATCACATAAATGCGGTCACTCAATATCATCGCTTCTTTTTGATCATGGGTGACAAAAATAGTCGTTATGTTCATCTCCTTTTGTATTCTTTTTATTTCTATCTGCAATGATTTCCTGATTTTTGCATCCAGTGCACTCAGAGGTTCATCCAGCAACAGTATTTTGGGTTTTAATATCAGTGCTCTCGCCAGTGCGACACGCTGTTGCTGTCCGCCGGAAAGTTCATGTGGATAATTGTTTTCCAATCCTTCCAGCCCCATCGACCCGATCATTTTCTGCACTTCATCTGTGTTTTTTATCTTTTTCATTTTCAGGCCGTAACTGATATTCTGTGAAACCGTCATATTGGGAAATAGCGCATAAGATTGGAAAACCATGCCGATTTCCCGTTTTCTGGAAGGCAGCGCTGTAATATCCTTGTCATTTACAATGATCGCACCGTCACTGATGTCTACAATGCCGGCAATCGCCCGCAGCAATGTGCTTTTACCACAGCCGCTCTGCCCCAGCAAAGTAATGAATTCCCCCTGTTTGATCGAAAAAGAGATATCATTCAGGACAGTCTTATCTCCATACTTTTTTCTTACTGATGATACATTTACGTAACTCAATGAAGGTCACCTTCCATTCCTTTGTTTTGCTTCGTTTTATTATTCAAAAGCAGTTCATTGATATTCGCTGAAACAAATTTCTTTTTTCTGCCGGGCTGTTGGAATTGAATCAGTAATCCAGTTACAATCATAATTATGAAATAGTATGAAATGACGATTGCACTTGTTAAGTGGCCATTTTTACTGAACTGCTGATACAGATAGATCTGCAACGTCTCATACTGTCCACCGACTAAGAGGTTGGCCAGTGCAAACTCACCAAACAGCATAGCGATCGAAAGGAGTGCTGCCGCCAGTATCCCCTTCATCATATTCGGCAGTACGACAGTAATGACGGCCTTCACTTTAGAGGCGCCCAGCAATTCTGCTGCCTGTATAAGTTCTGTGGCATTGACGGTATATAAGCTGTTATGGATGCCCTGATAGACGAAAGGCATGATGATGATTGCATAGGAACCGATAAGTATCCAGGGTGTACCCGTAATCGGGATGATACTGGAAGAATAAACATTCAGTAATCCGATTGCTGAAACCACCCCCGGCACCCCATACGGGATCATTGAGATCACTTTAAGATATTTCTCCCTGCGGGGGAAGTAGATTGTCATGATGAATATAGCCAGGAGCATCACTGCCAGACTCAGGGTGACTGAAGCTGAAATGACAAATATTGAACGTCCCAACGCCTGCAGAAACCTCACATCTTCAAACAGCATCTTATACCAGGACAGTGTCCAGCTCTCAGGCAGAACAGTAGTGCTCCATTCCCCAGCCAGAGAATAGAGTAATGTCCCAAAGAGCGGCACCAGGAGATAGAGACCCAGCACTGAAACAATGATGATATGCTTAAATCTTCCTGTCATTTGAGGTCCCTCCTGACTTTACGCATGATTCGTCCATTTATCCAAAGCGCAATCATCATGATCGTTGCCAGCACCACACCCAGGGCACTCGCCAGATTGGGCTGCAGGAATACATCTCCGGCAATTAATGAACCGATCTGCAACGGCAGCAGATTATATGTCGAACCGACCAATGCATAGGCAGTTGCATACGCTCCGAGCGAATTGGCAAAAAGTATTGTGTAGGTTCCGACAATCCCTGGAAACAAGATTGGGATGCCGACATGACGCCAATAGGAGAACTGGCTGCCTCCGAGCAGATTGGATGCATGTCTCCAGTCCGCTTTCAACCCCTGGTAAGTAGGCAGCAGAAGCATAATTGCAAAGGGAATCTGAAAGTAAATATAGACCACGATCAGGCCAATCCATGAGTATAAGTTGAATTCATTGAAAACATCGAGTCCAATTTGTGAGAACAGCAGAGTGAACAATCCATTATTTCCCAACAGGATAATAAAGGAGAACGCCAATGGTATGCCCTCAAAATAAGACGTCATATTTGTAATCATGACCATCACTTTATTCGCCCGACTCGCAAGCCTCGAGATTGAATAACCGCCAATTGCCGCGATTATAATCGCCACAGTGGCTGAAATGAAGGAAATCGTCAAACTGCTTTTGATGGCCTGCAAGTAGAAGGCATCACCGAAAATACTGATATATTGCGTTACACCGAAAGTTCCGTCACTCGATTGGAAACTTTGGAAGACCATATTTATAAGAGGCAGTATTAAGAACCCTGTAATCAGCAGTACAAGGGGCAGTAGCCCGAGCAATGGATATATTTTATTTTTTTGCATCTGAAACACCTCCTGAAGTCTGAGAAGAAATAGAATGATTTATTTCCTCTGCAGCATGGATGTCACCGATTCAGGCAACTCCTGCATTTTTTCTGATTTTGGGATATTCAGCAAATGACACATAAGCGGCGCAAAAAGAAGTTGGGGCATTACAGTATCGAACCTGCATTTCTTCATTTTTTCACTGATTATGTAAAGGGGCACCATTCTTTCCCCATCAGTGGTGCCGCCGTGCAACCCCCATTCCGACATCCCATGATCAGCCGTTATGACAATCTGATAACCGTTTTCCCGCCAAACTGGTATCAGTTCGGAAAGATAGTTGTCCATGCGTAAAATTCTGCTGCGATACTCTTTCGAATCGCATCCGCATTTATGCCCGGTGTCATCCACATTCATTGAATGAATATACAGGAAGTCCGGGTTTACCTGCTGTCTTAAAATTTCTCCGTCCATCAGGAGATGACTGTCCGGATAACCGTCTTCCCAATAAAATTTTCCATATTGGATCGGGTTTTCCGGTTTTCTCTGTTCTCTGTCCTTTATGAAATCAAAAGGAACACGGTGATACAGTTCACTTATCCAGTAATAAGAGGCGGTCGCGTTTACCAGACCATTCTGTCTTGTAAGATGGAAGAGACTTTCCTGGTCGGATAACCTGACCGAGCTGTTCGCTGTAATACCGTTTTCTGAGCTTGGGGTCCCAGTCAGCAAAACTTCGTAGAGAGGACGCGAAAGGCTTGGCAATTCCGATCGGACTGTCATCCGTGCCGCCATACCGGAATCGATGAGATGCTCAATGTAACCCAGGTTATCCCTGGCCATGTCATCCCGCATGCCATCCACCATCACTACAATCAGTTTATTGGACATGAGAAAGAACCTCACTCTGCCATTGACGCGGCAGTTCTTTGGCTGTTTCTTCCCATGCCTCATTATCTTCCACAGGGACAGCATTTTCATATTGTTCTGCTGGAACCATATTTTCCTCAACCTCTTTAGGCAATTCAACATCTTCACGAATCGGACGTGCATATCCTTTTGCCAGGTTGATCTGTCCTTCATCACTCAGAATATATTCCCTTGCCAGCATTGCTGCATGAGGATTTTTAGAGTGTTTGTTAATGATCGTTGCATAGCCACTGACCACAGACGCCTCTTCAGGTATCGTGACTTCGAATCTTTCAGGATCTACTTGGTTGGCATACCCCAGGGCATTGAAATCCCACATTATGCCAACTTCCATCTCACCTTTTTCCATACCGGCAACATCATTGTTACTTGCTGTGCTCAACCTGTCCTGTTTCGCCAGCTCTGCAAAGAAATCAATTCCCGGCTGCAGATTCGTCTCATCACCGCCGAAAGCCAACGCTGCTGCCAGCACTGCCATCTGATCCTGGGTTCCCGTCTGTACATCTCCCATATTTACTATGTAATCCCCTTCAAGCAGGTCCTGCCACGAGGTCGGCGTATTTTCCACCTGTTCTTTGTCTGTCACAAAAGCGATGGTGCCCTGATATCCAACAACCCAGTCTCCATTGTCATCCTTGGCCCATTCAGGGATTTCATCCCAATGGGAAGTTTTATATGGAAGTGTGATTTCTTTCTCTTCTGCGATTGGGCCAAAAGAAATACCCACATCGCCTATATCAGCTGTTGCATTCTCACCTTCTGTTTCCATCTTGGAAATTTCTTCAGCACTGGACATGTCTGTGTCCACATGTTCCAGACCGTATTTTTCATTCAGTTCCTGCCAGGTCTCATCCCAGTTAGCCCAGGTATCCGGCATACCCACACTGTCTATTTTTCCTTCTTCGGTTGCCTTTTTCTCAATTTCTTCAACAGATAATGCATTCGGGTCTTCAATAGATACGCCGCTGCTTGCTTCTCCGGATCCACAGGCTGCCAACCCCAAAGCACACACACCGAGAACTACTGGAAAAAATCTTTTCTTGGCCATCATATCTTCACACTCACCTTTTGTTGTTTTCATTTGTTTTATATTGCTTTGCACGAGTTATTATATAGATCGATTGTTAATTTCACATAAATCCAATATAAAGAAATGGTAAAGTTGAGAAAGACAAAAATTAAAAACGGACGGTCACCAGCATTAAAAAATAGCTGGTAACCGTCCGTTTTTTATATTCTATTAATACTCGCTTCTCCGTTTCATCCTGATCGCAATGGAGATCAGGATGAAACAGAGTCCGATGAAGGCCACATTCATCACCACGACGCCGTTCCAGCCGAAGTCTGCCCAGAAGACGCCGGCTGCCGTACCACCGATGCTGGATCCTGTGTAATAGAAGAAAAGGTACAGGGATGAGGCCTGGGCTTTATTGGCTGCGGCATTCTCCCCCACCAGCCCGCTGACGACCGAATGGGAGGCAAAGAACCCGTATGTGAACAGGCTGAGTCCAAGCACCATGACCGCAAGACTCGGCACGAACAGAAGGATGACTCCGAGCAGCGTGATGCCGAGCGCGATATAAATGAATGTCACTTTGCCGAACTTCGCAACCAGCCGTCCTGTAATCATCGAACTGAATATGCCGATGATGAAAATCAGGAAGATCCAGCTGACGATGGACTGGCTGAGTGAATACGGTTCGTCGAGGAACACGAATGTGACATAGCTGTATATGGATAGGTTGGCCCCGAGCAGGAGGAACCCCACAAAAAAGAAGCATAACAGTACCGGATTCTTCATATGGCTGAGCAGCGACCGGCTCAGCTGCTTGAAATTGAAGTCCCGTGCTTCAAAGTTCCTCGGCGGCCTCAGGCTCTTCCAGAAGATCACCGTTGCGATGATACTGATTATACCGATGCCGAACATCGCGCCGTGCCAGCCGATATAATCCGCCATGACCCCCGAGAATACACGGCCGAATACCGCACCGAGCGCATTGCCGCTGATATAGAGTCCCATGGCGCCGGCCAGGCTCCGAGGGTGGACCTCTTCGCTGATATACGCCATCGCAATCGACGGCACACCAGCCAGAACCACACCCTGCAGGGCACGGAGGGCGATCAGCACATAGAAATTCGGACTGAACGCGGTCAATATGCATAGAAGGGACGCAGCGATCATGGAGATCACCATGATATTTTTACGTCCGAGCGATTCAGAAATGGAACCGAAAACCAGCATGCTGACAGCCAGAGCCAATGTTGTAACCGTCATGGACAGGCTCGACAGTGTTGCACTGACTCCGAAAACTTCCGTGAATATCGGCATGAGCGGCTGTGCGGTGTAAAGAATTGCAAATGTATTGAATCCTGCGGCGAAAAAGGCGAATGTCGTTTTTCTGAACTGCTGTGTCCCCTGTTCTATGTATTCCATTTCACTCGACTCCAAAATTTTATTTGATTCAATACTAACACTTTTTGGTACAAAATTTCTAAACTACCGTCCCGGATAAAAAGAATCTTCCATAGTTCATCAGTCCAACTATTATTATATTGTCATCTTTTTACCAGAATTTTCAAATATCATGTAAACATTTCTGTTCGTGGAGAAAACAGTGCAGTGCTATAATGGAATGAAGATACGCACTAGGAAACGAGAGGTAATAGACGATGGAAAAAGGATACGTTGCAGAAAAAGAAATTCAGGTCATGTACGCAGACACTGATATGATGGGTGTCATCTACCACGGCAGTTATATAAAATGGCTGGAAGTCGGCCGGATGCAGCTGATTGCGGACGTCGGCTATGATTATGTCGCAATGGAACGCTCGGGCTACTACGCTCCGGTCTACAACGTCAACATCACCTATAAGAAATCACTTAAATACGGCGACCGTGCATTCGTCAGGACGTGGGTGGCGAAAAATACCGGCATGCGCACGGATTACGGGTTTGAAATCGTCAATGGCGATGGAGAAGTGTGTACATTCGGCACGACGACACACATCGTCGTAAAGAAAGTGAACGGTGAATTCAAACCTGTGGCCTTCAAAAAGGTTTTCCCCGAATGGTTCGGCAAATATGAAGAGATCAAAGTGGATGAAGGATAGTATGGACCATAGAACACTCGCCATCACAGGTGCGACCTCTGGGATCGGGAAAGCCACCGCCGAAGCGCTCGCAGCGGATTTTGATGAAATCATACTGCTTGCCAGAAACGTGGTGAAGGCCCAACTACTGAAAAAAGAGCTGAGGAGCGGGAAACCCGGCTTGAAAGTGAGCGTCGTGGAATGCAACCTCGCAAGCCTTGCAAGCGTTGAGAAAGCGGCACTTCACATCCAGGATAACTATGGCAAAATAGACTGCCTGATCAACAATGCAGGTGTCGTATCACTATCAAGACAGGATACGGCAGATGGCTACGAACTCATGATGGGAACGAATTATCTGGGCCACTATCTGCTCACGCATTATATGATGCCCGTCCTCTTGAACGGCAGAGAGCCCCAGATTGTGATTGTATCATCCAATGCGTATGGCCTTACCACCCTGAAGTCGGATTATTTCAAGGGAAAAGGCAATCCGATGCAGCTGTACGGCCGCTCAAAACTAGCCACACTGTACTTCATGCAGGAACTGCACGAACAGTTCAGCGGCGAGGGACTCAGAACCACCGCCATCCATCCGGGTGCCGTCACAACAAATCTCGGCAGGACACAGCAGAATGAAAAATTCGGCAATATCATATACGGAGCACTCAAGCCATTCTTCCTGTCCCCTTCAGAAGGTGCGGAATCCACGGTGCTTGCCGTCCGGGACAAAGAAAAGTATGACGGCATGTACATGCACGCCGGAAAGGAAATCAAGCTGAAGCCCCACGGCAGAAGCTACTATGCCAGAAAAAGGCTGATTGCAGATACCATTTATGAATTGTACCTGGATGAATTCATGGAACGGTAAGAACAGATTACCCGGTGTTTCTTCTGAACCGCAATGGACATTTTAAGTGCTTTTGTGAATTATGATTTGTTTACGATCTGCTGTGAAATATCATAGGTAATCAAACATTGTTACGTAACAGAGCACATCGGACCCCAATCTATGCCAGTAGATTGGGGTCCTTTCATTCAATCTTTCAGATCTTCGCGTGCAGGGAACTTTTTATTCAAGACTTTGTATAAATTGAATTGTAAGATTAAAAAAATAGTCAGAGCTGTCAACAAGCCTGGAAGGCTGTTCCCGATTTCAGGATAGTTCAGCATCACGAGCACAAATAAGACAGGAATAATCAACCCGATCCAGGCCTTCTTGTTTTCATTCGACATGGCATCCACCTCAGAATTTCTTCAACTTAGTTCAAACCATAAGCTTCGGGACTTTCATAATATTCTTTTATGACTTCCCTGTAGGACTCAAGATCGATATCATCTTCAATCCTGGCAAGCGCAGCTTCTTTGATCAGTTCGGCAACACTTATGCCGTTCGACTGTGCATAATTGTCGATGATTTCCTTGTCTGCTTTCGTCAGGCTTATTGTAAGCGTTTCGTTCTGAGTCATTTTTAACACCCCTCTATATAATGCAGTGTAACATACAGTATTTTCCCTTCCGATACTTTGCTAACTTTTCACTAAGCCTCCTTGAACCAATTGGGCGGTTAATAGACATGTGAAATTCATTCATATTATGTTATCCTTGAGCATCAAAGTTCATACATACTGGAGGTTTCCAGAAACATGCATATATTGATAATGATCCTGTATGTCATCTTCGGGTTCTCTTTGTTCCTGCTCGGTTTCACTTCCGTCATGGCCCTCCTCAAGCTGCTGAAAATATGGGAGCCGGAGGGTGTCAATGCCTATAAGTTGTTCATGATTAATGCTGTGGTTTTCGCCATATCGATCCTGGGACTTGTGCTGCTCTATAATATTTCCTGAAAGAAGGGGGACTATCAAGCATGGATATAAAAATTTTTATGCAGCGACTGCTGTCTATTTCCAATGCCGGGATAAATTATTCAAAGGATCCTTATGATATTGAACGTTTTACAGAGATCTTCGAAATGACAGAAACTTATATAAATCAAAACCTGACCAATGAACACATTACATTAGCGAAAGAGCAGGGATATCCTACTCCAAAAGTCGATGTAAGAGCAATGGTTCTTAATGACAGTGATGAGATTTTATTGGTCCAGGACCCCAAAGATGAAACGTGGTCCCTCCCCGGTGGATTTGCCGAAGTGGGAATTTCTCCAGTTGACAACGTTATAAAAGAAACTTATGAAGAGACGGGATTAGAAGTGGAAGTCCTGGACCTCCTCGCAGTTTACGATACGAATAAATCCAACCCGGAAAACTCTCTGAACCATTACTACAAGATGATTTACAACTGTAGACGTTTATCCGGAAATCTAACTGAAAGTTATGAGACCAGTGATGTAAAATATTTCAGTCTCGAAGACCTTCCGGCTCTTTCAGTGAAAAGGAATTCTCAAAAGCAACTCATAGAATGCTTCCGGAATAGAAACAGGAACACGATCATTGAATAGGTTTCCTGGGCAATAGACTATCCAGCATAGTCCGGTTCTAAATTTTTTGAAATTTCTTTCCACTTCCTGAGGACTGTTGTATAATCGTTCCGAGGTGGGAAATTTGGACAACACAAATGAAAATGCAAAACAGGAATTCAATTTTTTTATGGCTTTACTGCCGCTTGTACTAATGATAGCGGCGATGGGTATTACGGTAGTCTCGCTTGGTCAGGACCCGCACATCCCTCTTATTTTTGGTACCGCTTCCGCGGCAATCGTCGCAATGGCCCATGGCTACAAGTGGATTGATATAGAGAAAATGATGTTCAAGGGGATACGTCTGGCTCTTCCGGCCATCGTCATCATCATGCTGGTCGGTCTGATCATCGGTTCGTGGATTGGCGGCGGAATCGTCGCGACGATGATTTACTATGGACTTTCTCTGATCAGCCCGTCACTGTTTCTCGTGACGATCATCATTTTGTGTGCCATCGTTTCACTGTCAATCGGCAGCTCATGGTCCACCATGGCGACGGTCGGTGTGGCGGGGATGGGCATCGGTCTGAGCATGGAAATACCGGCCGCGATGATTGCAGGTGCGGTCATTTCCGGTTCGTACTTCGGCGATAAGATGAGCCCGATGTCGGATACGACAAATCTTGCGGCCGGCCTTACGAACACGGATCTTTTCGTGCATATCAAGCATATGTTCTATACAACGGTACCCGGACTTGTCATTGCACTCACCGTCTTCTTTTTCCTTGGCCGCCAGTTCGGCGGAGCCGGGGCCGCGTCACAGGAGGAGGTTACCGGCATGATGGGGGCACTGAGGGAGAACTTCGTCATTTCTCCGTGGCTGCTGCTGGTGCCGGTTATTATGATTCTCGGCATCGTGCTCTTCAAGATGTCCGCCATCCCTGCGCTGGTCGTAGGGATCGTGCTCGGTTTCCTCTGCCATCTGTTTGTACAGGGTGGGGACCTCGGAGCTGCGATTGGAGCACTGCAGAGCGGATATGCCATTGAAACGGACAACCAGATGATCAATGACCTTTTCAACAATGGCGGGCTGCAGGGCATGATGTTCACTGTATCGATGACTGTCGTGGCGATGACTTTTGCCGGTATACTTGAATACAGCGGCATGCTGAGATCCATCATGACGCAGATCATCAAAGTTGCCAAAGGTACTTTCGGCGTAGTGACTTCGACAATTATCGCAGCCTTCACTACAAATGCGACATGTTCCGAACAGTACATTTCAATCGTCGTTCCTTCCCGCATGTTCCTCCGGACATATATAGAAAAGAACCTGCACTCCAAAAATCTCTCCCGTTCCCTTGAAGATGGAGGGACGCTCACATCCGTCTTCATCCCGTGGAACACGTGCGGCGTCTATATATACGGCGTGCTAGGGGTCGCCGCCTGGGAATACGCGCCTTTTGCAATCCTGAACTTCACGGTTCCGGTGATTGCACTGATCCTTGCCGCTACAGGCATCGGCATCGAGAAGATCACTGATGAAGAAAAGGATTCATTCATCAAAAAGTATTACAGCGACGATAAGGACGAGATATCCGCGGAGTCTGTTCAGACATAAAAAATCTCTCCATTTTGGAGAGATTTTTTAGTATCATATACTTTCATCCACCGGCGTATCGCCTTCGATGAGATTGTAGACTTTATTGGCCGGCTGGTTCTTATCAATCGCATGGGCAAGTACTGCCGCCACATCCTCACGCGGTACATTGCCGATTTCCGGTTCACCTTCGGATAATTTCACCCTGCCGGTGCCCGCTTCGTCCTGCAGCATGCCCGGACGGATGATCGTATAATTTAGACCGGATGCTTTGAGATGTTCATCAGCACGGTGTTTGGCGTACATATAATGCTTAATCTGTTCTGCATTTTTCGGATCACCGGCACCGATGGAGCTTACGATGACAAAGTGTTTTACACCAGCTTCTTTGGCGTTGTCCACTGTTTCGATCGCACCTTCCTGGTCGATGATGATCGTCTTATCCGCTCCTGTACTGCCGCCGGACCCTGCAGCGAACACTACGGCATCCAAATTTTCAAATGCATGGGAGAAATCTTTTTCCAGATCTGCAAGTACTGTTTCAATGCCTCTGTCCTTGAATTGGCCGGTCTGCTCTTCCTTGCGCACCATCGCAACGGGATCATGGCCTTTTTCTTTCAGCTTTTCCACAACCTGATGGCCAATCTGTCCGTTTGCACCAACTACGAGAACTCTCATTCATAAATCCCTCCATTTTAGTATACATTCCTATATACCTTTCTCCACATGGGTTTAAACTTTATCCGAGCGCAACATCCAGGATCATCATGAGAGTAAAACCGATCATGAGACTCATGGCTGCAATATCGGAATGACCGTTTTTCTGCGTGCTCGGTATTACTTCCTCCACGACCACAAAAATCATCGCGCCGGCCGCAAGACTGAGTGCATACGGGAGAACCGGAGCCATGAATGATACGGCAAGCACACCCACCATGGCGGCCATCGGTTCCACGATCGCCGACATCCAGCCAAAGAAGAAGCTTTTCATCCGTGACATCCCGTCTCCTCGAAGGGGCATCGATACAGCCATACCCTCCGGAATATTCTGGATACCGATACCGAGTGCCAGTGTGGCTGCACCGGCGGCAAGTGTTGCAGGGTCTGCATTCGAGGCAATCGCTCCGAATGCGATGCCGATCGCCATACCTTCCGGAATGTTATGGAGAGTAAGTGAAAAGACGAGCAGCGTACTCCGCCGCCGGTTCTCTGCGCCGATTCCTTCAGTCCTGTCGTCCGGTGCATTCCTGTGCGTATGGGGAATCATTTTATCAAATCCGTAGATGAATAATCCGCCAACAAGGAAACCGACAGCAGCCGGGAACCATTCTCCGATGAAGTGACCCTCGCTGTTCTCAATCGCCGGTGAGAGCAGGGACCAGAAGCTTGCCGCAATCATCACACCACCGGCAAACCCAAGCATAATATCCAAAAATCGTTCATTGACTTCCCGTGTCAGAAAGACAAAAGCTGCGCCCAAGCCTGTCATGCACCACGTGAACAGTGTTGCAGTAAGGGCCTGCTGCCAGGGCTCAAGTGCCATAAACATTTCAACCATTCATATTTTCCTTTCATTTGTTCAATTCATTCATATGGAAATTATACTCCATAATGGCGTATATTATCTATAATATGGATTTTACATATAATAATGGGGGTGTTTGCAAGTGAGAACTGTAGTGTCACCATTTATGATTCTGATTGCTGCAGTGCTCTGGGGTACGGTCGGCACGGCAAAGGCATTTGCACCAGCCGGTGCGGACAGCATATCCATGGGTGCGATGCGTCTTCTCGTCGGCGGTCTGGTCCTTATGGCCGTCGCCGTTCTGATGGGAAAGATGACGTTGAAAGGATGGCCGCTCAGAAGTGTTCTGCTGGCTGCACTTTCCATGGCACTGTTCCAGCCGTTCTTTTTCACCGCAGTCAGTCTGACGGGGGTGGCTGTCGGAACAGTGGCCGCAATCGGCAGCGCACCTGTGTTCTCCGGCATGATTGAATGGATCACCTTCAAAACCAGACCCTCTGGTGTCTGGTGGCTTTCCACCTTCCTGGCGGTGACCGGCTGCGTCATACTCATGTTCAACAGCAGCGCCGTCACCGTCGATCCGCTCGGGATACTGTCGGCCCTCGGTGCCGGATTTTCATTCGCCTCATTCACCATCCTGAACTCCGGACTCGTGAGAAACCATCATCCGATTGCAAGCGCCGCAGTCATATTCATGACGAGCGCCATCATGCTGTCCCCTTTCATACTCATATATGACAGCTCCTGGCTGCTTGAAACAGAAGGATTCCTTGCGGCCATGCATATCGGTGTACTTGCAACGGGGCTCGCCTATTACCTGTTCGCCATCGGGCTTAAAAACGTCAAGTCCTCGACTGCAGTGACCTTGTCTCTGGCAGAACCTTTAACAGCCTCCCTGCTGGGCGTGTTCCTGGTCGGTGAAATACTCGACGGCTGGTCATGGACAGGTCTCATCATGCTGCTCATGGGCATCGTGCTGCTTATAGTGCGTCCGGGAAGAAAAAGGATGAGAGCCGAAACATAACGCTTTTATATACAGCGGCATCGTCAGCAACAGCCCTCTTCCATCATCCGTCGTATAAAACGCAACATTATGGTGGTGAGCTTCCGGTCGCAAAAAACAGGGATGATACAGGATATCATGGCAGATTGTGATGTATGAGACCCGGAACTGGAAAATCAGACCGAAAGAAAACAGGCGGTCCTTATCCTGTCCGGAAAAGATAAGGCCGCCTGCTTTTTTTATACTTCAATCGTTATGCTTTCAATATCTTTCGGGAATGATGTGAGAACCTGTGTTTCATCATCAATGTACAGCATATCCTCGATACGCACGCCGCCGAAACCGGCTTTGTATACGCCCGGTTCGATGGTGATGACATGACCTTTTTCCAATTTGTCCGTATTCTGTGAATCGAGCGATGGCTGTTCATGCAGTCCGATGCCGAGACCATGCCCGATGCGGTGGGTGAAATATTCGCCGTATCCGTCCTTTTGGATTTCATCCCGTGCTGCTCTATCGAGTGTGTTCATCTGCTCGCCGAGCCGCGATTGGCTGATGCCCGCCTTGTTCGCTTTCAGCACCGCATTGTATATGGCAGCCTGTTCGTCTGTCGGTTCACCGATGATGAAAGTGCGGGTCATGTCGGATACATAACGGTCTTTGGTCACGACACCGAAGTCGATGAGCAGGAAATCTCCCGGCTCGACCACTGTATCGCCGGATCTGCCGTGAGGGAGTGCCGCATTTTCCCCTGCCAGCACCAACGGTCCAAATGACACATCGGTTGCGCCGTATTCCTTCACTTTCTGCAGCAGGAAGTCCGCAATTTCTTTCTCGGTTCTGCCGGATACCGGTCCATTCACAAGGTCAGCGAGTGCTTTTTCAGTAATACCCACAGCTTCCTGGAGTTTTTCTTTATCCTCTTCATCTTTTCTTCCGCGCAGCACATTGATTTCCTTGCCCACCGAACGGATCTGATCTGCCGTATAGTTGTCGAGCAGACGCTGGTAGCGGTCATATATCATATGCGCACCTTCGATGCCGATTATTCCGGCCTGCGCCCGTCCCAGATGCTCGAACAGCCTGTCAAACGGATCTTCACCGTCATTGTGCGGAAGATGATTCGTCACGGTCGCCTGGTCGTTCACAATTTCCTGATCCAGCGCCGGATACATCAGCGCAGTGTCCCTCGTTTTCACATCAATGAGAAGCGCAAGCAGCCTCTCATGCGGCTCTATGAAGCATCCTGTGAAATAGAAGACATTCACAGGATCGGTAATTACAACCGCATCCACGTCGAGTGATTCTGCCAATTTCTCCACTCTTTTTTCATATTTTTCAGTAATGGTAACCATCCCTTTCATTGGTCTTTATCCCAATATATCATAGATTGCATCATTATTAATTTACAGGAACTTGTGCTAATATGTCACTAATGAAACTCGGGGGCCTGTTCATGTACAAATTGATTGCCTATCTCAAAGATATCCACAGAAATCTGAATACAAGCCTGGAAATCCCGCCGTTCATCACGATATCACTTCTGATCCTCTACACTCTCATATCAGGTGTATTCGGCCATATCATCGGGATGGATCTCTTCGCCGACGACTACCAGCCCTTCACATTGGGATTTGAAATCTTTTCCCTCCGTATTGCGATACTTCTCCTGTATATCATCCTGAACATCGCTTTCCTGTATTTGATGATCCTCTGGTTCAAACGGGAACGGGTGAGGATTCCTGTGCTGCTGTCGTATTACGCGATAGTCACCACAGCTGTATTCTTCATCAGCCTCACCCTTTTCTCATCTGTACTCGGGCTGCATCATTTCTTCGGAGTGGAGAGCCATACCATCTTCATAATGTTCGGCGTTTCCGTGGTCATCATCTTCACGATCCTGAACCTCTATCCGGGATACCTGTTCTATCTGGGAGTGAAAGAGCGTCCGATTGATATTTTCTGGCCGTTCATGATGTATATTGCCGGAATCCATCTGATTTCCTATCTCCTGTTCAGACTGTGGGGCGCAGTGGATACTTTAAGCTTGTGGGTGACGTAAAAAGCCGGGCCAGAGCCCGGTTTTTTATGTTTCCACACTTTTTACAGGACGGCATGGATTGCCGACCGCGACCATATTGGCTGGAATATCCTTCACGACCACCGAACCGGAGCCGATGACCGTGTTATCGCCGATGGTCACACCCGGGTTCACCGTCACATTTGCCCCGAGCCATACATTATTGCCTATATTGATGGCTTTGGCATATTCTTTTCCGGCTCTGCGTTCCTCGGGGTCCAACGGATGATTCACGGTAATCAATGAT
>Ga0209487_1002054_pt1 | contig 16619 bp, 13 predicted proteins | sample Poulit2012_FD_187524 | JGI IMG/M metagenome (GOLD analysis project Ga0209487, IMG submission 187524) | Agricultural soil microbial communities from Georgia to study Nitrogen management - Poultry litter 2012 (SPAdes) (version 2) | ecosystem: Environmental > Terrestrial > Soil > Agricultural land...
ATGCGCTCGGTGGAGGTGGGCATGAAGTCCCGCTGGCTGGACAACCGCCTGCAGGTCAACCTGGCGGCCTTCAACAACCGCTCCACCGACATGCAGATGTCCATCTTTGCAGCGGATGGGGGGGCTTCCTCCACGGTTGAGAACGCGGGTCGCGCCACCATCCGCGGCTTCGAGGCCGAGCTGGTGGCCCTGCCCACCGCCGACCTGCAGTTCGGGGTGAACTACGGCTACCTGGACACCCACTACGGCAAGTTCATGGAGCACGGAGTCGACCGGCGCAAGGAGAAGGACTTCCCCTATGCCCCGCGGCACAGCGGCAGCCTGTGGGCGGAGTACACCTTCCTGCAGAGCGGCTGGGGTGAGCTGATGGGCCGGGTCGACTACGAGTACATCGACCAGCACCTGCCCTATGTGGAGAGGTTCCAGAATGCGACTTCGAAGATCAACACCTACCAGCTGGTCAACGCTCGCCTGACCCTGCGGGACATCCCCCTGGGTGGCCCCGGCGATCAGCGGCTCAGCCTGGCGCTGTGGGGCAAGAACCTGCTGGACAAGGAGTACCGGATCAACACCATTCCGTTCGGAGCCTGGACCTCCAGCTTCTACGGCGATCCGCGCACCTACGGCATCGAGGCCACCTACAGCTTCTAAGCTGAAGGAAGGCAGACGACCCGCCGCCATCCGGGCGGGTCGGCAAACACCACCAAGGCCGGGGCCACAAGCCCCGGCCTTGTCGTTGGTGGCTCCAACACCGTGCGCTTCAGGGCGCACCCAGCAGAGTGGTCCGGGTCTGGTTGCGGCCGCTGCTCTTGGCCAGGTACAGCGCCTGGTCGGCGGCTTCCACCAGCATGCCGGCAGGCTGATTGGGCTGTGGCCAGGCCATGGCGAGGCCGATGCAGACGGTGAGCTGCCCGGCGGTGGGCGAGCGGGCAAAGGGAATGGCGGCGGCCTCCAGCTGCCGGTGAATCTGCCCGGCGATGTGCTCGGCCCCCTCCGGGCTGCACTCGGGCAGCAGCACGGTAAACTCTTCGCCGCCATAGCGGGCCACCAGGTCGGCCGGGCGGGTGACCACCTCCCTCAGGACCTCGGCGACCCGCTGGAGGCATTGGTCTCCGGCGGTGTGGCCGTGGCTGTCGTTGTACAGCTTGAAGTGGTCGATGTCGATCATCAGCAGGGCGATGGGCTGCTGCCCCCGGGCGCAGCGGGCCCACTCCCGTTCCAGGGTCTGGTCGAAGGCCCGGCGGTTGGCAATGTCCAGCAGGCCATCGGTCAGGGACAGCTCTTGCAGCTGCCGGTTGCGCTCCTCCAGCTCCCGCTGCACCCGCTTTAGTTCGGAGATGTCCTGGGAGAGAATCAGGACGTGCTCGATGGCGCGCTCGTCCCCAGTCAGTGGGACCACTGCAAAGCGGTAGATGCGCCCCTCGTAGGGGAGCTCTTCCTCGCTGGGCTGCCCTGTCAGAGCCAGCCGGGCAAGCTGGCACAGGCGCTGGCCACCGGGGGAAGGGTAGCGCTCCTGCAACATCTCCATGGTCTGGCCGAGGTGGGGCACCGGGTCGACCTGGCCCAGGCCCTGGCCGTCGACAAAGACATAGCGCAGCTCCCGGTCGACCAGGGCCACCCAGCCATTGGGAATGTGGTGGATGATGGCCTGGGCCAGGCGCTGGGCCTCGCGCTGCTGGCGGGCTAGTTTCAGCTGTTCCTGGCGCAGTTGCTCCGTGGCCCGCAGGGCCCGGGCCAGCAGGCCCATGATGAGCAGGGTGGCGGCGACGAAGGCCAGGTAGGCCAGGGCGCTGCGTTGCCAGCCCGGCGCCAGGTTGGTCAGCAGGGTGCGGTGGGGCATGCCGATGGCCACCACCAGTGGGTAGCCGGGCACCTGTTGGTAGGCGATGATCTTGCTGCTGCCATCCAGGGGGGAGACGCCCACCAGGCTGATGGCGCCCTGGTCCAGGGGATAGCGCCCCTCGGCGGGAGGCTGGATGCGATGCTCCGCCGACACCGGGGGGTGGCGCAGCAACAGCTCGCCGTTCGAGCGATACAGGCCCACCTGGCGCTGCAGCCCCTCGGGGGCGCTCTGGTAGAAGTCCTGCAGGTGGCGCACGTTGAGGCTGATCAGGGCGATGCCGGCGAATTCGCCCTCGTCATCTTCCAGCCGCCGGCCATAGGGCAGGATGGGGGTGCGGGAGCTGCGGCCCAGGATGGGCGCCCCGATGTAGCTTCTGGCCCCTTCTTTCAGGGCCAGGAAATAGTCCCGATCGCTGATGCTGAAGCGGCCGGCGCCCGGGTAGTGGCGGGTGGTGAGCCGGTTCACCCCCTGTGCATCGTTGAGAGAAAGGGTGCGAAATTCGGGTACCCCGTGCACTGCCCGGCGCAGCCTCAGCCAATAGCCGTTCTGGCCGTCGAGGTTTTCCAGGCCGTGCTCTCGGAGGACCTGCTCCAGCTGGTCCAGCACCAGGTCGGCGGCGGTGAGGGTGAGGCGGGCATGTTCGGCCAGCAGCCGGACCTCGGCGGTCAGACGCTCTCGAAACACAGCCTGCTCCCGCTGGTATTCCTGCCAGAGGTTGGCCCCCTGCAGAGCGCCGACCAGGACGATGAGCAGCAGGCCAAAGCCGACCAGCAGTTTCTGGGGGCTGCCCCGGATCATGCCGGCGCCGCCGGCGGCGGACTGCCATCGCCCCGGGGGAGGCAGGCGGTCGCGGCGGGCAGGGGAGTTTGCACGGCCCAGTCCATTCTGTTTATCCTTTTCTACGTCCGCCTGGTGTCTCCCTGGCCCGAACCCCGCGCATACCACTGCGGGGCGCGTGCGCACCAGTGCATCCATTTACCATGGTATCACCGAGCCCGCTGCATGGGTCTGTCCTCAGGGAGAAGAGGGCGGGTGTCCGGGTGGTCACCGATGCCGACGTGTTCGGCGGAGAGCCAGGTCATGAGTCATTCCTGTCGCTATGATCAGCTGGTCGAGCAGGCCGGCCGGGGCCCGGACCGGATCTGTGCCGTGGCCCATCCCTGTGACGAGACCTCCCTGGGCGCCGCCCTGGAGGCGGGGCAGCGGGGGTTGTTTCAGCCCATACTGGTGGGGCCCGAGCAGCGAATCCGGGCGCTGGCCGCCGAGCATGGCTGGTCGCTGGAGGGGCTGGAGCTGGTGGATGTGCCCCACAGCCACGCCGCGGCCGATGCCGCCGTCGAGCAAGTCCTGAGCGGGAGGGCGGGGCTGCTGATGAAGGGCAGCTTGCACACCGATGAGCTGATGCAGGCAGTGCTGAGCCACCAGGGCGGGCTGCGCACCGAGCGCCGCATCAGCCATGTCTTCATCATGGATGTGCCCAGCTATCCCGAGCTGCTGTTCATCACCGATGCGGCCATCAACATCTTTCCCGACCTGAGCGTCAAGGCCGACATCGTGCGCAACGCCATCGATCTGCACGTCGGCCTGGGCCTGGGCGCGCCCCGGGTGGCCATTCTGTCGGCGGTGGAGCAGGTCAATGCCCGGCTGCCCAGCACCATCGACGCCGCTGCCCTGTGCAAGATGGCCGACCGGGGGCAGATCGTCGGCGGAGTGCTGGATGGGCCGCTGGCGCTGGACAATGCCATCAGTGTCGATGCCGCCCGGGTCAAGGGCATTGCCTCGCCGGTCGCCGGTCGGGCCAATGTGCTGGTGGTGCCCGACCTGGAGGCGGGCAACATGCTGGCCAAGAACCTGTCGTTTCTGTCCGGTGCGGAATCCGCCGGCATCGTCCTGGGCGCGCGGGTGCCCATCATCCTCACCAGCCGGGCCGACAGCAGTCGCAGCCGGCTGGCCTCCTGTGCGGTGGCTGCCCTCTACGCCGACCACCTGGCCGCCCACCAGCCGGTGCGGGCCTGACCATGGCGGAGCAGCGCCGGGAGGGCCGGCTACAGAAAAGCCTGCTGGTGGTCAATGCCGGCAGCTCCAGCCTCAAGTTCCACGTCTACGACATCGCCGCCGGAGAGCCGGTCTTTTGCCTCGGCGGCCAGGTGTCCGGCATCGGCAGCCGCCATGCCTCCCTGCGCATCGGCGATGGCCAGGGCAGGGATGTGCTGGCCCGGGCCCTGGAGCGGCGGGAGGCGGAGAGCCTGGAATCGGCGCAGCAGGTCATCGCCGAATGGCTGACCGGACAGCTGGCCCGACCTCCCCTGGCGGTGGGGCATCGCATCGTCCATGGCGGGTCGGACTTTGTCCGCAGCACGGTCATCGATGACGAGGTGTTGGGTCGGCTCGAGGCCCTGGCCCCGCTGGCTCCCCTGCATCAACACAACAACCTGGCCCCCATCCACGTCATTCGCCAGCGCTGGCCCCGGCTGCTGCAGGTGGCCTGCTTCGACACCGCCTTTCACCGCAGTTTCGACGCCGTGGCCGAGCGCTTTGCCCTGCCGGAGCGATTCTACGAACAGGGCGTGCGCCGCTATGGCTTTCACGGACTGTCCTATCAGTACCTGGCCGAGCGCCTGGAGCAGGTGGCACCCGAGCTGGCAGCGGGCCGGGTCATCGTGGCCCACCTGGGCTCGGGGGCCTCGGCCTGTGCCATGGTGGGGGGGCGCAGCGTGGACAGCACCATGAGCTTCACCGCTCTGGATGGCCTGCCGATGGCCACTCGCCCGGGCCATCTGGACGCGGGGGTGGTGCTGTGGATGATGGCCCAGGGCATGGGGCATCGGGAAATCCAGCAGGTCCTGTACCATGAATCCGGCCTGCTGGGTCTGTCCGGCCTGAGTGGCGATGTGCGCGATCTGCTGGCCAGCGAGCTGCCCGCGGCCAGGCTGGCCCTGGACTACTACGCCTGGCGAGTGGCCGAGGGCATCGCCGGTCTGTGCACTGCCAGCAGGGGCCTGGATGGCCTGGTGTTCACCGCTGGGGTCGGCGAGAATTCGGCTCCGCTGCGGGCGGCCATCTGCCAGCGGCTGGAATGGCTGGGCCTGCGCCTCGACCCCGAGCGCAACGCCGCCCATGCCGCCGTCATCTCCAGCGCCGACAGCGCCATTCCAGTGCGGGTCGAGGCCACCAATGAAGAGTGGGTCATCGCCCGCCAGACCCTGGCCTTGCTGCACAGCGATTGATGCCGGGCAACTTTTGCACCCCCCGGCTGCCTATACCGGGGGAGCCGCCAGAGGGCGGCTTCTTCAACGAGGGAGCGACGCAGGCATGACCATAGCACAACACTGTTCACCCCGGGAGCCGATTCCCCTGAGCGACGAGGAAACCCGCCTTCTCCACGCCTATTGGCGGGCCGCCAACTACTTGTCGGTGGGACAGATCTATCTGCTGGACAACCCCCTGCTGAGGCGTCCCCTGGAGCGGTCCGACATCAAGCCGCGGCTGCTGGGTCACTGGGGCACCACGCCGGGGCTGAACTTCATCTATGTCCACCTCAACCGGGTCATCCGCCAGCGGGAGCTCAACCTGATCTATGTCTGCGGGCCGGGCCATGGCGGGCCGGCCATGGTGGCCAACACCTGGCTGGAGGGCAGCTACACCGAGTGCTATCCCGAGGTCAGCCGGGACGAGGGGGGCATGCGCACCCTGTTTCGGCAGTTTTCCTTTCCCGGGGGCATTCCCAGCCACGTCTCGCCGGACATCCCCGGTTCCATCAACGAAGGGGGAGAGCTGGGCTATTCCCTGGCCCATGCCTATGGCGCAGCCTTCGACAACCCCGACCTCATCGTCGCCTGCGTGGTGGGGGATGGCGAGGCGGAGACCGGGCCGCTGGCGGCCTCCTGGCATTCCAACAAGTTTCTCAACCCCGAGCACGACGGCGCCGTGCTGCCCATTCTCCATCTGAATGGCTACAAGATTGCCAACCCCACGGTGCTGGCCCGCATTCCCCACGACGAGCTCCGCGCCCTGCTGGTGGGCCAGGGCCATGACCCGATCTTTGTCGAGGGCCACGAGCCCGACGCCATGCACCGGGCGATGGCGGCGGCGCTGGATCGGGCGGTGGAGCGCATTCGGGAAATCCAGCGCACTGCGCGCAGCGGCGGGGCGGTCGAGCGTCCCATGTGGCCGATGATCGTGCTGCGCAGCCCCAAGGGCTGGACCGGCCCGACCCATGTCGATGGCAAGAAGACCGAGGGCTTCTGGCGCTCCCACCAGGTGCCGCTGGCCAATCTGGACAAAGACCCCGTCCACCTGCGGATGCTGGAGGAGTGGCTGCGCAGCTACCGTCCCGAGGAGCTGTTCGATGGCCAGGGCCGGCCGATGCCCGAGCTGCAGGCCCTGGTCCCGGAGGGCGAGCGGCGCATGGGGGCGAACCCCCACGCCAATGGCGGCCTGCTGTCCCGGCCCCTGAGCCTGCCCCCCCTGGCCCCCTTTGCGGTGGAGGTGCCGACCCCGGGCGGGGCCGAGGCAGAGGCGACCCGGGTCATGGGGGAATACCTCTTCCAGGTCATGGAAAACAACAAGGCTGCCCGCAACTTTCGGCTGGTGGGCCCGGATGAAACGGCGTCCAATCGACTGGACGCGGTGTTTCGCAGCACGCCCCGCACCTGGATGGCCGGCATGCGGGCCGAGGACGTCGATCTGTCTCCCGATGGGCGCGTGCTGGAAGTGCTGTCCGAGCACCTGTGTCAGGGCTGGCTGGAGGGCTATCTGCTGACCGGCCGCCACGGTCTGTTTTCCTGTTACGAGGCCTTCATCCACATTGTGGACTCCATGTTCAATCAACACGCCAAGTGGCTGGATGCCTGCCGCAAGCTGGACTGGCGGGCTCCGGTGCCGTCGCTGAACTACCTGCTGACGAGCCATGTCTGGCGCCAGGACCACAACGGCTTCAGCCACCAGGACCCGGGCTTCATCGACGTCGCCCTGAACAAGAAGCCCGAGATCGTGCGCGCCTATCTGCCCCCGGATGCCAACAGCCTGCTGTGGGTGACCCGCCACATTCTGGGCACCTGGAACCGCATCAACATTGTCGTGGCCGGCAAGCAGCCCGCCCCCCAGTGGATGGGCCTGTCCGAGGCGGCGGCCCACTGCTCTGCGGGCATCGGCCGATGGGCCTGGGCTTCCAGCGACGACGACGGCGAGCCCGACCTGGTCATGGCCTGTGCCGGCGACGTGCCCACCATGGAGACCCTGGCGGCGGTCAGCCTGCTGCGTCGCTGGCGCCCCGAGCTGAAGCTGCGGGTGGTCAACGTGGTCGACCTGATGACCCTGTTCCCCGATGAGGTGCACGAGCACGGACTGCCCGATGCTCATTTCGACGCCCTGTTCACCGTGGATCGGCCGGTGCTGTTTGCCTACCACGGCTATCCCTGGACCATTCACCGGCTGACCTACCGCCGGGCCAACCACGACAATCTTCATGTGCGGGGCTACCGCGAAGAGGGCACCACCACCACCCCCTTTGACATGACGGTGCGCAATGGCCTGAGCCGCTATAACCTGGTGCTGGATGCCCTCCGCTACCTGGGGCTGGGCGCCGAGGCCGATGACCTGCGCCGGGAAATGAAGCGCCTGCTGGACAAGCACTACCACTACATTCGCGAACACGGCCAGGATCTGCCCGAAGTCCTCGACTGGCGCTGGCCCGGTGCCGGGGATGACTGAGCAGGCCGAGCTGGCGGCAGCCCGGGCCCGCATGGTGCAGCAGCTGGCGGCCCGGGGCATCGACAGCCCGGCGGTGCTGGCAGCCATGGGCAAGGTGCCCCGGGAGCGCTTTGTGCCCGGGGAGCAGCGCCAGCGCGCCTACGACGACTCGCCGCTGCCCATCGGTTGCGGGCAGACCATCTCCCAGCCCTGGATGGTCGCCCGCATGGTTCAGGAGCTGGAGCTGACCGGCAGGGAGAGAGTGCTGGAGGTCGGCGCGGGGTCGGGCTATGGAGCCGCGATGCTGGCCGAGCTGGCGGCGGAGGTCCACACCGTGGAGCGCCATCCCGAGCTGGCGCGCCGGGCGACCACGCTGCTGGCCGAGCTGGGCTGTGAGCGGGTCACGGTGGTGGTGGGGGATGGCAGTCAGGGCTGGCCCGACGGAGCTCCCTACGATGCCATGGTGGTCACTGCAGCCGGTCCGCGCATTCCGCCGGCGCTGCTGGAGCAGCTGAAGGTGGGCGGGCGCCTGGTACTCCCCGTGGGCGAGGACCTCGACCACCAGCAGCTGCTGCGCGTGGAGCGCCTGGGGCCGGAGGAATACCGCCAGCAGGTGCTGGCTCAGGTCCGCTTTGTGCCCCTGGTGGGGGAGCAGGGCTGGACCGATCCCGGAACATGACCGGGCCCATCTCGGGAGCCCGGTCCGGTGAGGGCGCTGTCCGGAATCAGGCCAGCAGTGCCAGGCAGTACAGCAGAGCGCCAAACAGCAGGGTCATGGTAGTGCTCTCCAGCACCTGTTGCAGGATGGGGTAGCACTGGGCGCCGTCGAAGTGATTTATCCATCGGTTCATGGCGATTCTCCCGGTTGTTGAAGGGGTGCTGAATACGCTTCCAGTATAGAGCCGCCCGCCCCGGGCAGGGGTTACGGTCTGGGGGTTGTACCCGCCGCGCAAACCGCCCTTTTCAAGCCAGTCGTCCTGAAAAATCGTCGTGCCCATCGGCTCGCAGAGGGCTTTTCCGCGCAAAGCTCGCTACATGAATTCTGCTTCATGATGACCGAAAGATGACGAATGGTTCATGAATGGCAGATCTTGCCGCCCTTGAAGTGGCCGGATTGCCAACCAGCGCACAGCCGGGGTTTGTCCTGAAAAAACAAAGTCACTAGCCTGCATCCCGAAATCAATACGGCGCAGGAGCGCCAACACATCGGCTGATCACAAGGCAGGACCATGACAGAGAAGGAACCCATCGCAGCGTTTGACCCCAGCGGCAAGGCGGCGGTCATTTCCTACAACGTGCCCGAACCCAGCACCTTCAGTGGGCGCCACTACATCGAGCTGGATCTGGCTGAGGAGGTGTTCGAGAAGGCGGACCCTTCGCCGGCTGCCCCCGCCGAACCGAAAAAGGAAAGGCTGGACCCGAAGCGGCTGGAGACGCTGGTGAGTGGCGTCAGAGACCAGCGCGTCCAGGTGGATATCCCGCTCTTCAACAAGGGCCTGCGCGATGCCAGGGTCCTCGATGCCCTTTTGCAAAAGCAGGTCGAGGAAAAAGAGGTGGAGGACGAGGAGTCCAGTCGCCCTGTGCTTCACGGCATGGCGGTAACGCAGCGGGTGGAGACCCCGGTGGCCCATTTGATCCGCCGCGAGGGCATGGCCGGCGTACTCGCCAGCTTGGAACAGGGCGGCACGCTGACCCGGCGCACCGGCATGGCGGGGGAACCGCTGACCAAGGTACGCGTCCCTGGTGAGCAGCGCACCCCGCGCCTGGCCCTGGTCGAGGAATATCGGCTGTCTTCCTTCCTGGGCAGCTACGGCGCCAGCCGGACGATCGAAACCCTGACGCTGCTGCCGGGAGAGGAGCAGAAGATCCGGGTGGTCTCCACGGTCAAGACCAGCACCAGAGCCAGTGCCGGCACCAGCATTCTCGATTCCTACTCCCAGGAGACCGGCGAGGAGTTCACCGACCAGGTGCAGCAGGAAAACAGCGCCCGCGACACCGCCGATGAAAACTTTTCCTACCACGCCGAGGCCGAGGCCAGTGCCACCTGGGGCTGGGGCAGCGCCAGCGTCAGCGGCGGCGTGGCCGGAGAGACCAACGCCAGCCGGGAGAACTTCGGCCGCAACCTGAGCAATGCGACGGCCAAGCACGTGGCCAGCGCCTCGTCGGAACGCAGCATCGACATCCAGACCAGCGAGGAGAGCAGCACCGAGAGCAGCGTGGAAGAAGAGGTGGTGCGGACCATCAAGAACATCAACCTCAGCCGAACGATGAACTTCGTATTCCGCTCCCTGGCGCAGGAATACCTCACTCTGCTCCATCTGGTGGATGTGCGGGTGGCCTACCACGACACCACCGAGGACAGCTATATCGAGGTTCCGCTCTCCGATCTGGATCGGCTCTTCGAGGGGCGCGTCCGCGCCGATCGACGGGATGAGGTGAGGCAGGTCATCGTGGAGGCGCTGAGCCACATCTCCGACTACAACGACGAGCTGCACTCCTTTGTGGAGACTCGGGAAATCAAGTCTGGCGACACCGTGCTCGGCACCTATCTGCGAGTCAAAAAGGACCAGACCACCACCTACCGGGATGTCACCGGCAATGAATTCACCGTGCCGGGCATCCTCATCCATGCCAGCAAGAACACGCTGAAGACCCGGGGGGTCATCGTCGAGGCCCTGCTCGGTGAAGGGGAGGCGCTGGACGAGTACTCCAGAGGGCTGCAGCAGAGCGAAGTCCGGCGCGTGGAACTCGAGAACGAGGTGACCGAGGCCGGGCTGAACATCCTCCAGGAGGGGGATGCAGCAAGGGCTGAGATGTACGCGGCCATGTTTGCCCGGACTGCGGAGCCGGACGATGTCGACCACTGACCTCGTGCTCGAGTCAGCAGCCACCACGCACCGCGATCAGGTCCTGGGCGGCTCCGCCCGGACCGAGGCGCAGGCAGCCCTTGCCGGCTCCCGCCAGGCGGTGCTGTATACCCCCGCTCCCACCGAGGTCCAGGCGACGAGCTGGCGATCCCTGCGCCACCTGCGGGGCTGCTTTTTCATCGAGACCCTGGTGGAGCAGGTCACCCTCAGTGACTTCTCCATTCGAGAGGGCACATTGACCGGGGCCCATCGCGCCGCGCTGGCACAGGCCCTGGTGCGGGCCGAGCAGTTCCTGGCCGACTCACGCCCCCTGGCCCGGGTGCGCTATGACCTGCCCTACCTCGTCGGCGCCGAGACCCTGGCGAGCCATCCCGATGCGGCGCGGGTGCCGTCGTTCAGGCCACGGCGGGACGGGCTGGCAGATCGCTCTCCGCAGCGGGCGCTGGAGCAGGACTGGGATGCTTTCCGGGTCCACTCTGCGGTGGTGCTGGACCGGGACCCGAACCGGGCGGAGCTCCACGAGCCCAGGGCCTGGATCGAGGCCATTGAAGGCCATGCCAGCCAGACCGGGCCCGAGAGAGACAATGACGAATACAGCCGCCAGCGGGCGGCCAGCGTGGTCGATTACCTGACCCGACGCCTCGGCGGCAACAGGACATCGGCGGTCGAGGTGCGCGGGGAGCCCGCGGCCCTGGGCTCTACCCAGCCCGCCGTCGACCTGCCCGGCATCGAGCGGGCGGAGAACCGCCGAGCCACCTTCCGCCTGGTGCGGAGTCGCTGTGTTGCCCACATTCCCACTGCCGACGAGTTCGAGCGAGTCTATCGGGCCCGGGTTCGAGAGGTGGCCGGCTGGGCCAGTGAACAGCCTGAAAACATCGATCTGCTGGTCCGCCACTACGAGGGCAGCCTCCACCCGGACCGGGAGGTGAACATCAACTTTGCGCGCCACCTGCTGCAGGAAAAGCTGGTGCTGGCCTACAACGCGGCAGCCCTGGTCGAGGACCTGCGCCGCGACGGGGCCCTCGCATTGCCGCGGAAGCGATACAGCGCCCTGAGTGCGTCCGCCTCCATGGAGCCGGGCAACTGGGTGGAAAACCCCCTCCATCGCTATATCGATGGCGAGGAGGGCCGGGTCGAGCCGCTGCCGCCGGGCAGGCGAGTGGTCCGGGCCCTCGCTGCCCTCAAGGGGTGGGACCGGGTGATGGCAGCGGTGCACTCGGAGATCTCGGGGTCGGCCTCCGCCGCCATCCACCGCTGGGTCGCCTTGCAGGAAGAGGCCCGCAGCTCGATGGTGACGCAGTATTCGCTGAACCTGCGGCGGGTTCCCTTCCAGACCTACGTCGCGTATCTGGAGAAGACACAGCGCGGCAACTGGGCCGAAAACAGGATCAATGACCTGGTCGATTGGCTGTGGAAGGGCAACACCAACATTCTGAAGCATGAAGACACCACCGCGAGGAATCGGCACTTTCTTGAGGACGAGGCCCTGCGCAGCCGGGCGGCAGACTTCGTTGAGCGGCATTTCTGATACGCTGTGGGGCCGCGTGCCCCGCTCCTCCGAGGCGGCAGGGCGAGGTGTCATTCTGTCGGTCGATTGAGGAGTGCGTCGATGAACCTGCAACAACCCGATCACCCCAGCGCGGGGGAGATCGCTGCCGAGGTGGACCTGAAGGGGCAGGTGGCCGTCGTCACCGGGGCCTCGGCGGGACTGGGGGTGGAGACGGCCCGGGCGCTGGCCGCCGCGGGGGCCGAAGTGGTGCTGGCCGCCCGCAGCCGGGAGCGCACCGAGGCCGCCATGGCGGCCATTCGAGCCGTGCAGCCCGACGCCCGGCTGGCCTTTCAGCCCCTGGACCTGGCCGACCTCGACAGCGTGCGCCGGGCGGCGGAGGCCCTGGCCGAGCGCTACCCGGTCCTCCATCGGGTCGTGGCCAATGCCGGCGTCATGGCCTGTCCGCTGCAGCGAACCCGGGAGGGCTGCGAGCTGCAGTTCGGCGTCAACCACCTCGGCCACTTCCTGCTGGTCAACCGACTGGCGCCGCAACTGGTGGCGGGGGCGCCGGCCCGGGTGGTGGTGCTGAGCTCGGCAGGGCATCGCGCCAGCCCCGTCGATTTTGACGACCCCCACTTCCAGCGCCGGCCCTACGACAAGTGGGTGGCCTACGGCCAGGCCAAGACCGCCAATGCTCTCTATGCCCTGGAGCTGAACCGGCGCCTGCAGCCCCAGGGCGTCACGGCCTTTGCCGTGCACCCCGGGGCCATCGTCACCGAGCTGGGCCGGCACATGGACGAGGCGGATTTCCAGTACATCCAGAGCCAGAGCCCGGTGGGCGGCATGGCCTTCAAGCCGCTGGAGTACGGAGCGGCCACCTCGGTCTGGGCCGCAACGGCTGCGGAGCTGGAGGGTCGGGGCGGGCTGTACCTGCACGATTGCCGCATCGGCGAGGCCACCGAGGACGACGCCGCCGGCCCCGAGGCGGGCTATCGCCCCTGGGCGATGGATGCCGAGGCAGCGAGCCGGCTGTGGACGCTGTCCGAGGCGCTGACCGGGGAGGACTTCCCGCTGACGGCAGCGAGCCTGTCGGCCAGCCGGCGGGGCAAGGCGACTACCCGCTGAGGCGAGCCTGCTCTTCCTCGGTGGCCGGGGGCAGCATGAGCCGGGCCGTATCCGCCCGAGGGGGCCGCGGGCCGAGTCGAGGAACCAGGCGCTCCATCACCTGCCCGGCGGTCAGCCGCCAGGTGGTCAGCTTGCCGCCATAGATGCTGATCCAGGCAGGGCGCTGGGGGTGGTCTGCCACCAGCGCCACATCCCGGGAGCGGCGAAAGGGCGAGTCGTCGCTGGCGGGCAGGACGCGTATGCCGGCAAAGCGGCCGGCCACCCTGGGCTGCAGGGCAGGCCAGTAGCGGGCCAGGGTGGCCAGCAGATAGGTCTCTTCCGCCGCCGTGACCTCGGGGTGGACACCAAACCGGGGCTCATCCACGTCTACCTCGGTGGTGCCCAGCAGGGTGCCGTTCTGCCAGGGCAGGGCAAACACCGCCCGGCGGTCCGCCGCTTCCAGATACCAGGCTCCAGGCAGGGGCAGCGGTTCGGCCAGAATCAGGTGGCTGCCCTGGACATGGCTGCTGGCTCGCCGGGGCACCCGGTCCCCGGCCAGCGCGCTGACGCGATTGACCCAGGGCCCGGCGGCATTGACCACGGCCCTGGCCTGGAAGCGCCCCGCAGGGGTGTGGAGCTGCCAGAGATCCTCCCGGCGCTGGATGGCCTCCACCGGGGTTTCAGCCAGCAGGCGAGCCCCCAGGCGTCGCGCCGAGGCCAGCACCGCCAGGGTCATGGCCCGGTCGTCGGTCTGGGCATCCCAGTACTGAAAGACGGCGCGCAGCCCCTGGTGGCGCAGGCCGGGCCAGGCGTCGGCGGCCGGGGGCAGGCGGTGAAACCGGGCGTGCTGTCCGGGCCCGGCCAGCAGGGCGTACAGACCGAGCCCCAGTTGCAGCTGCCAGGGGCGGCGTTGACTGTCGGCGTAGAGTGGAATGTAAAAGCGCTGGTAGTGGACGAGTTCCGGCGCCAGGCGATGGAGCAGCCGGCGTTCGCCGAGGCTCTCGCGAACCAGGGCGAGGTTGCCGCTCTCCAGATAGCGGAGGCCGCCGTGGATCAGCTTGCTGGAGGCGCCCGAGGTGCCCCCGGCCCACTGGCCCGCTTCCAGCACCAGCACGGTGTGGCCCGCCGCCGCAGCGGCCTGGGCCACGCCGGCCCCGTGGATGCCCCCACCGATGACGGCGACATCATGAATCATGGCTGTTCTCCCTGGGCCAAGCCGGCTTCTTCTGCCAGCAGCTCGCCAATGGCAAAGGTTTCGATCCAGCGGGCGCCCCGCTCCAGCAGATGAAGGGCAAAGGGCCGCTGGTCCACTTCATAGATGGCCAGGGGCCAGGCGGTTTCCAGAGGGCCCTGTTCGGGCAGGCGGCGCCAGTGAATGAAGGCGACTCGAGGCTGGAGGGCGACGAGAGCGGGCTGGCTGCGTTGATCCCAGTGGCTCAGGACGGGGCCGACGGCGGGCCAGCCTTGTTCGCGGGCGGCCTCCAGCAGTGGCAGGGAAAAACTGATCAGGGTGCAGCGGCCGGTCAGGGGGGCCAGCTGGTCCAGCACGATGGCCAGGGCGGCGTCGGCGGGCCGGCTGTCCAGCACCTCTTCCTTGATTTCCAGAAAGAGTTGTACTCCCGGGTGGGGGTCTAGCAGGCCGACCAGCTGGGCCAGGGTGAGCAGGGGCTCGGCGGCAAACTCTTCGCCCAGCCGGTCGGGCTCGCTGGCGCGCAGTTCCTGCAGCTGGGCCAGCGAGAGCCGGGCCACCTCGCCGCGGTGGCGGCAGACCCGCCACAGGTCGCGGTCGTGGTGCAGCACCGGCACGCCATCGGCGCTGAGCTGCAGGTCCACTTCCACGGCCCGCGCCCCGGCGGCGATGGCGCCGCGCACGGCGGCAGCGGTGTTTTCCGGGTAGCGGCGCTGCCAGCCGCGGTGGGCAATGAGGTGTTCGGACAGTTCCATCTTCCGCTCTCCACAGTCGCGGTGTGCGCCGGACCGGTCAGGGTTCGGCGTGCACGATCCGGTTGCGCCCCTCGTGCTTGGCCTGGTAGAGGGCCTGGTCGGCGGCCCGCAGGGTGCGCTGATAGTCGGGGTGACCGCCGTGGAGGGCCAGGCCGGCGCTGATGGTGAGGCGGGCCGGCTCCTCCTGGCCGGCAATCCGGAAGGGCTCGGACGCGATCCGGCGTCGCAGGTTCTCTGCGGCCTTGAGCGCGGCGGCCGGGGTGATGTCCACCAGCACGATCAGGAACTCCTCGCCACCGAGGCGGAACAGGTAGTCACCGCTGCGAGTATGATTGTTGAGCAGTTTGGCCACCTGCTGCAAGACCGTGTCGCCGGCATCGTGGCCGTGGCGGTCATTGATGTGCTTGAAGTGGTCGATGTCGATGGCCAGGATGGCGAACTGGCCGTGGTTCTCCCGGGCGAGGTGGACTTCCTTGCGCAGCACGGCGGGGAGAAACCTGCGGTTCAGCAGCTGGGTGAGCACGTCGCGCCCCGCCTCGAGTTCACTGCTCTGCTCGAACAGCCAGTCCAGGTTGTAGGCAATGCTCTTGGCCTGCTCCCGCAGCTCGCGCAGATACTGGAGCCGCAGCTCCCGCTTCAGCTGCAGCCGGCGGTCGAACTGGGGCAGCAGCTCTTCGTCGATGCGGGCCATGGCCTGCAGAATCAGCTGGGCCTCTGTGGTTCCTTCAAAGGCGTGGGCCCCCTTGTGGCGAAACCACAGGCCGAACTCTGCGGAGCGCAGCAGGGGCAGCTGATTGCCGTCCAGGCCGGCGACCAGATCGAACATGAGCTGGTTTTCCCAGTCCAGCAGGGCGGCCCGCTGGCGCTCCTTTTCGGTGCTGAGGTTCTGGGTGACGGCGAACAGCCGGTAGGCCTCGCCCGTGCGGACGTTGCGATCCTGCGAGGAGGCATAGCCCTGGCTCATGACCTCCATGGCCAGGTCGATTCTGCCCAGCATCAGCTGCATGGCTTCCAGCCGCTGGTCCGGCGGCAGGACCGGGTCATCGCGCAGCAGGTTCAGCAGTTCGTCCTTGAGGTAGCGCGCCCCTCGCAGCACCAGGTGCACGGGCACATTGATGCGGGCGTGCACATCGCCGATGTGAACCTGCTGAGCCAGCAGCGGTTCGACGCCGGGCCCGCCGTCCTTCTCGCTGGCGAGCAGGGTGGCAACCCATCGCTGCATGGAGCGGTGCAGTCGCGTCTGGACCTGCTCGTGGGAGAGCAGGGCGGCGGAGGCCGGGTCGGCCAGCATCTGCTCATAAAACCGCCCCGCCAGATGGTCGGCGTGCTGGTGGGCCAGTTCCGCCAGGCGTTGTCGAGCCGGCACCGAGGCCCGCTGCTGGAGAGCGGCCCAGGCCCTGCTGGCGTGTTCGTGGCTGACGGCGGTCATATCGTGCTCCCTGGGCCGGCGGAGCTGCGGCCGGCCATGGCGGTGGGAGGGGACAGCCCCGGCGGTACGGACCGCCCCGGGCACTGCATCCTGGCAGCCGACCATTCTAGCATCTCGGGCCGGGCCCGCCAGCCGGCCGTCGCCGAAGTGAGCACTCGGTCTCCTCGATGGGGTCGATGCCGCATCGCTGAGTCGGCGGCCAGCAGAGGCTGCGCCTACTGCGAGAGCGGGACCGCCCCGGGCGGCGCTCCT
>Ga0209487_1002055_pt1 | contig 16617 bp, 13 predicted proteins | sample Poulit2012_FD_187524 | JGI IMG/M metagenome (GOLD analysis project Ga0209487, IMG submission 187524) | Agricultural soil microbial communities from Georgia to study Nitrogen management - Poultry litter 2012 (SPAdes) (version 2) | ecosystem: Environmental > Terrestrial > Soil > Agricultural land...
TAGAAACTCAAAGCTAGCTAAAGGACTAGAAAGCTTACTTTCTTTACTTGTTCATGCCAAGAAAAAAGTTCGGTGCGTGAACATGGAAAACTATAGTGTATTATTAATTCATTCCATCAACCATACGCGGGTTCTGCTGCAAAGAATTAGCAACGGTAAACATGCCTTTTATTTTCACGATAAGAACAATGGTCTTTACGATATTCTAAGAAATCATTACAATCTAACTGATTCTGAAGCTAGTATTGAAGGAGCTATCCCTCTCCAACTCTCAGACCAACTTGTCGATGAATATCACAAAAGTGAACCTATTGTATTAGAAACATTATCTAATGATAAAGCACAGCCAAAACCTTTTCGGGATTTTGCAAGACATTTTTTAGATAATGGTCAAGAATTTGATAATATATCATTGATGATTTCTAATTACGTTAAGGATGAAAGCGAATTTGAAGAAATTCAATTTTTATTACCTGGGGATTCATACATTTGGCATATGAATTATGAAGCTTTGGAAAAGAATAGTACTATTATTATGGAGCCTATCCCTGTATGGACCTATTTTAAAGAAATTGAACGAGTCCTTAATGAATTCTTTTCTAATAAATAAAATAACAATAAAGCCTGACAACATGGGCTTTATTGTTATTTTTTTGCTGGTCGCTTCACTATTATCAATCTTTTTAAAAAACATCCCACTTCTATATCAGTGTTGTAACTACAATATTTTCAACCAACCATACAGAATTTACCAGCGCTGTTTTCGCAAATTATTATCTCAATTTATGCGCGATTATCCGTTTCCTTTTTTGTTTTAAATGTTTGCATCCATTTTCATCCGACGCTAAGTGTTGATATATTACTTGATCATCTACTACAAAATGTCAAGTCACCCCTTTCCCATCTGCTCCGTCACGTTATACTTGACGGACATTTCAGTGTTTGCAGTGTTGTGAACAGTCATGGACCTTGTGACCATATCGTCCCCCCCCCGACGTTGGTTAGTATATTCTTCCTAAAGGATACTTTTAATAAGGAGGTATTTCCATTGTTGAAAATAAACTGTAATGAACGATTTTCTTATCAATCTATTAACTTGTATTTAAACATTATTAGCGATAGAATAATAACAGTCCTAGAGTATACTAAAAACATACTTAACATCGGGATGTGGCTCAGCTTGGTAGAGCACTGGCATGGGGTGCCAGGGGTCGCAGGTTCAAGTCCTGTCATCCCGATTTTATTTAAAGCTAATCATTAACTTTCAAGTAATTTGATTTGAAACGATAGTTATCTTTTGTTAACATAAAAATGGAAGGGAAAAGAAGATTCACTCTCCTTTTCCCTTGGGTCAATTCTTAATTCCCAGTTAAGAATTGTTTTTACTTTGGCGGCTGCGTTCTTCGCCGCCTTTTTGTCCGATATCTTGATAGAATTCTTTGTCATGATTTTGTGCTGTTGTCTTTCCACCTTTTCTTCCTGCTTCTTCTAGAGACATTTTGTTGTTCTTTCTATTGTTTTTAACCATTCTAATATCTCCTTTCTGTTTTTCATGATTGTTCTAACAGCTTACAATATTGTGTTTTCCACAAGCACATTCACTTTAAACACATCGTTTTTAAAATCAAGTTAAATCCAAACTAAAAATTTAAAGTATCCTTACTTAGTTTTGGCGGCTTCTTTTGTTTCCACCTTTTTGACCGATATCTTCATAAAATTCTTTGTCATGGTTCTTAGATGTTTGTTCGCCGCCTTTTTGGCCGATATCTTGGTAAAATTCTTTATCATGATTTTTAGCGGTTTGTTCTCCACCTTTTTGTCCGATATCTTGATAGAATTCTTTGTCATGATTTTGTGCTGTTGTCTTTCCACCTTTTCTTCCTGCTTCTTCTAGAGACATTTTGTTGTTCTTTCTATTATTCTTAGCCACTTTTAATATCTCCTTTCGAATTCTAACGTTTTTGTCTTGCATAAGTGTTATTCCACGGTTGCTCATCCTTAAACATCAATTTAAATCTTAAATTATTAATAAAATTTTATCTCATTTATTAATTCTCAAAGTGTATCAAGCTCCTTTTAACTATTTAACTTTGACATGATAGTAAAACTATCATCTACATTAGTGTCCTTCCACTTGAATAATGTTTTAAAACTTATTTTGAATTAAAAAGCAGTAAGTGCATTAACACCTACCGCATAACAATCAAAGGGTTATCTTTTTTTCTTTTTATATTTATCATCAAGCTTTTTAAATACTTTTTCCACTGCGCCGTCTTTCTCCAATTTATCAATATTTTTTTGATTGAGTTCCAGACGATCTTCTTCTGGTAAATTAAAATGTCCCTGATTCTTATTGTTTTTTACAGCCATAACCATTAGCCCCTCTCCTTTATTAAAAACGCTCATTAATGGTTGGATCAATATAATTTTTCCTTTTAATCCAAATAAACCCATCTCCCTTGGTAATAACTGCAACATCAATAGGCGGACCAACTGACTCGGTTGCTCTTGTAACACGGCGCTTAAAAGATGTTAGGTTGACAAGTGCTTCTGCCATCTCAGCTAATTCTTCTTTTGGAAGAGATCTGACCACCCCGAGTAGTGGTGCGATATAATTTTTTTGCTGATAATCATATAAAGAATCTTTCATTGAACTATATACGTCTTTACCCATTTCCTTTAGGTCGCTAACCTGATTTTTAGTAAACTCAATACCTAAGTTTTTTTCCACTTGTTCATAATATCGTTTTAATACTTGATCAACTATCTCGAAAATTGTATCTTCCATATTTGGTTCAATGCCACCCATAAATGAATCGACCATCTCCCTTTGGGCAAATGGCATGATGGCAGCAGTACTCCCATCATCATCTGTCGTATAGCTTATTCTTTTTTCGGTTATTTTTTTATACTTTAACTGCCCAAAAACAACCCCCTCTAGTCGATAAGTTAATAAATGCGGAAATATATTACTCTCACCATAACCAGCGATGACAATCCCTGTACTTCCGATACTAAAGTAATCCTTTTTTATTGCTTCAAAAGCTAATTTACACAACGTTTCATCGAGGTCTTGAGGTATCTCATAAACAATAACTTCTTCTTTAATTTCCTGAATAACGTCATTAAATTTTGTTTTAAACGATGAATAATCTATGTCTAAAAACTCTTCTTCCATATTTTTAAAATCTTTAGTATATCTCTCGATACAATCAGTCAGCAATAACGTCACTTTTTCATCTTGAACTTCTTCATCAGTGGGGGCGTTCTGATTATAAATATCTTCTTCAACCTCTTGTACTATCTCCTTTAATAAATCTGAAAATGTCCGGTATATAATAATATGTTCTAAATTCTCTCGACTAAATCTTTCATCATGGCGGAGAAAGTCCAATAAATTTTCCATGTAATAAGAAACTTTTTCATACTTTTTATCGCCTAAATAATTACGGTATGACTTAATTATAATATCCCAGGGAACTTCCATAAAGGAGGCTGCACCATAAACCATAATGCCAATAGGATGATCCTTTGATAACGGAAAAAGTTTATTTGCTGAATTGTATATCTTTTGAACCCCATCTCGGCCACTTGTAATTGCACTGTCTGCTGCTAAAGCCATACCAAGTTTATTCATAATGACAACTTCTGCAGTCATATCATCCCCTACCTTTCCTTGTTATCCTATAACCTAAGTAAAAGGGGTTAAAACAATAACAAAAGTGCGGGGCATCCGGTTAGCAACGTGCAAGTTGGAGAAGGCATGACGAGATAAAGGAGACTTAAAGAGCAGAGCGATTCAAAGTCGACTTATCGTAGGAAGGCATTCGAAACTTGATAGTTGCTGGGCGCTGAAGCTGGACGTGGCCAATATCAGTATAAAGTTATCTACAATTTCAAGACGGGTGTAGTTTCCTTAAAAACTAAAAAAACATCCTTATGTCTCAATAATTAGAGATATAAGGATGGATAAGTGTTCATTTATTTTATCTTTTTTATACTTTCACGTACTTCCTGGATATTTTTCATGCGGTTATCCCACGTTTTCTGACTTAAATCAACAGGATATTCTTCCGGTCTTACCGTACGTTTATATTCATCCCAAAGTAGATCCAGTTGCTTCAATGCATATGCCTGCATACTTTCTAAGTTCGGGTTTTCATATTGAAGTTCACCGTTTATGAAAATGTCATGATGTAAGTTTTTCGCTTTGAAATCCGTGACAAACTTACTTATAAAAGTATGAATTGGATGGAACATTTTTAATCTATCTTCTTTGTTTGGGTCTTCATCTTCTAACGTAATATAATCCCCTTCAGAACGATGATTGACTGTGTTAATAATCCGATAAAGTTTTTTTATTCCTGGTGTCGTCATCTTTTCAGGGTTGGATGATATTTTAATTGTATCTTGCATGTCCCCTTTTTCATCCTCAATAGAAGCTAGTTTGTATACTGCCCCCAAAGCAGGTTGGTCGTAGGCAGTGATTAATTTTGTTCCAACACCCCAAACATCAATTTTAGCACCTTGGCTTTTTAATGATAGAATTGTATCTTCATCCAAATTGTTGGACGCATATATTTTTGCTTCGGTGAAACCCGCTTCATCTAACATTCGTCTTGCTTCTTTAGATAAGTAAGCCATATCTCCACTATCTAATCGAATTCCTAAAAAGTTAATTTTATTTTTTAATTCTTTAGCCACCTTAATAGCGTTCGGTACACCAGAGCGTAAAGTATCGTAAGTATCAACTAAAAACACACAATCTTTATGACAGTCTGCATACTTTTTGAATGCTTCATATTCATCTTTATAGGCTTGAATCATCGAGTGGGCATGCGTCCCCGCCACGGGTATACCAAATAATTTACCTGCCCTTACATTACTTGTAGCGTTAAATCCTCCGATAAAAGCAGCTCGAGTTCCCCATATAGCTGCATCCATCTCTTGAGCTCGCCGAGTTCCAAATTCCATTAATAATTCGTCACCAACAATATGTTTTATTCTCGCTGCTTTTGTTGCAATTAATGTTTGATAGTTCACAATGTTAAGTAAAGCTGTTTCGAGTAATTGAACTTCTGCAAGTGGGGCTTCAACCCTTAACAGAGGTTCATTACCAAAAACGACTTCGCCTTCACATACCGATTTAATATTTCCTGTAAAACTAAGCTTACTTAAGTACTTTAAAAATTCTTCTGAATAACCTAGTTCGTCTTTTAAATAAGCCAAATCAGATTCGTGAAACTTAAAGTTTTTAACATAATCAATAATGCGTTCCAACCCTGCAAAAATAGCATACCCGTTATTAAACGGCAGTTCTCTAAAATACAAATCAAACACAGCCCTACGGTTATGAATACCATCTGCCCAGTATGTTTCTGCCATATTGATTTGATATAAATCCGTGTGTAAAGCCAGACTATCATCGGTTGATAACATATATTAGACCCTCCAGCAATTTTCTAACTATATTTTCTAGCTCGTCTACATCGTGTCTATGCTTTCTTATTTATACTATAGCATTGTTTTCTGAGGATTAAAAACAACTACACAAGGAAAGACAGGATAAACGGTAAAGTCAATGTGTAGAAGCCAATCGCACTTAAAACAACAACACTAATAAGTATAATGCCAACCCCGATTATAAACACCAAGCCTGTTGTTTTAAAATTTCTTGTATCAGTCCAAACAATAAAAGCAAGGATGAGTAAAAACAAGCACCCTATGATAATAGAAGCAAAAGGATTTGTTGGAACAATCCAATCATACCATCTTATCTGCATCCCACTTCTCCCCCTGATCAATATCCAAGAGTGGTTGATATTTTAAATTTAAACTAAGGAACCTTATACAACCTTATGCAGTTTACATGAGTTTGGTGATTATTTTTTATTTTTTCATGCTATAGTAAGTGCCTCTCCTTGGTCTATATGCCTTCATCTCGTTCTATGGCGGCTTCTTCTCGGTTTATGCGCCTTCATCTCGACCTATGCGCTTTCATCTCGACCTATGCGTATTCAATAAGTTTCTGTTCACGATTTTACCCTATTCTATTGATGTGAAAGTTAAACTGAAAAATAATCCGAACAGTTGATTTATATATTAAATCACTGTTCGGAATTGAGTTATCCTCTCATATTTATATATGAATGGGTTAGTTTTTCTCAACTGAATAATGTTCACGGATTTGTTCTCTTAAAGCACGTTTTAAAAACTTACCGACGGATGTTTTAGGAATGTCGTCCATGAAAATGACGTCATCCGGTAACCACCATTTAACAAAGTTCGGTTCTAGATATGCCATAATATCCTCTTTGGTGAGTTCAATTCCGTCTTGGAGAACGACACAAGCGACAGGGCGCTCCTGCCATTTTGGATGTGGTACAGATACGACTGCGGCTTCGAAAATTCCTTCATGCCCCATGAGCGCGTTCTCGAGTTCCACAGATGAAATCCATTCTCCCCCACTTTTAATTAAATCCTTCGTACGATCGACGATTTCAATATTACCTTCTTCGTCCATCGTCGCCACGTCTCCGGTATGCAACCAACCATCTCGAAAGCTTTCTGCACTTCTTTCTTCATCTTTATAATATTCATCGGCAATCCACGGTCCACGGATTAATAGTTCTCCCATATCTTCACCGTCACGATTGACTTCGCCATTTTCATTCACTATTTTGACGTCAAGTCCTGGTACGACAAGACCTTGTTTTCCTCGAATCTTAAGTCGTTCTTCTTCAGGAAGATCTGTCTGATAACTTTTAAGACGAGCTAGTGTGACAAGTGGGGTTGTTTCCGTCATTCCATAGGCATGGATAAACGGAATACCATGCTTTGATTCAAAGCCTTGGATAAGCGCCTTTGGAGCTGCTGATCCGCCACAAAGTATGGCGCGTAAACTTGACATATCGTAGTTACCAGTATCTAATTCGTTTAACAATCCAAGCCAGATTGTCGGTACTCCAGCTGTTGCAGTTACTTTGTATGTTTCAATAAGTTCAGCTAATACTTTTGGTGTAGCCATTGGCCCTGGGAGGACTTGTGTTGACCCTAGCCATGTTGCACCAAACGGCATTCCCCACGCATTGACATGAAACATCGGAACGACTGGCATAGCTACATCTGATTCAGATAAACCAGCTGTATCAACCATACTAAACGCCATACTATGAAGGGTGATTCCACGATGTGAATAGACTACACCTTTTGGCTTTCCAGTAGTTGCAGATGTGTAACACATACCAGCTGGATCATTTTCATCCAATTCAATGGTATATTCATAACTTGAATTCCCTTCAGCGATTAAATGTTCATATGAGTAAAGGGGATCGAGTTCCGACTTTGGCACAAAATAATCTTCGCCCATGACGATGAATGCTTCGACGGTTTCTAGTTCTTGATGAATTTTTTCAATCATCGGCAAAATATCAGGATCTATTAAAAGAACTTTATCTTCCGCATGATTGATAATATGAATTAAGTGCTCCTCAGGCAGGCGGATATTAATCGTATGAAGAACTGCACCCATTGATGGAATGGCAAAGTACGCTTCTAAGTGGCGATGATGGTTCCAAGCAAGTGTTCCGACACGATCTCCTTTTTCTATCCCGAACTTTTCAAGTGCACTGGATAGCGCTCTAGTTCGCTCTCCAACTTCCTTATAAGTTAACCGGTGAATGCCACCTAGTGTACGAGAAATAACTTCTTTTTTCGGGAAATACTTTTCTGCACGTTCTATCATGGAGGTAACGGTTAATGGGGTGTTCATCATTTCGACCATCTCCTTTTTGTTATATATATGAATAGATTAGTCTAAAGATGTTTTAATGTAATGTGGGTGCACAAATTCATTTGTATGCTGACCTAATTTTGGTGCTGGTTGTTTAAGTTTTGGTGGGGTTCTTGAAAGTTTAATTGGATTAGCAACCACTTTTGTGGATTTTCCTTCATGGTGAATCGATTGAATCATTTGTCGCGCGATTACTTGCGGATTCTTTGTCATATCTTTTAACGTTAAAACAGGTGTCACGCAAGCTTCTACATCTGAGAAAAATGCTGTCCATTCATCTAGGGTTTTTTCAGAGATGATTTTTTGAATCTCGTATTTTAAACGATGTTGTTCGCGGATAGGCGCTTCTAATAATGGGACAAAATCTTCGCGACCAATTTTCACGCAAAACTTTTCCCAAAACTTAGGCTCTAAGGCGCCGACAGATAAATATTTTTCATCTTTTGTCTCGTAAACTGCATAGCAAGCGCGTCCACCATTTAACATCTCCTTCCCACGCACAGCAACCTCCCCTCCCGTTAATAGATTTGGCAATACCGATTGTAGCCATGATATAACGCCGTCTAGCATTGAAATATCAATGAATTGACCTTCACCAGAATTTCCGCGTTCATATAGGGCTAGTAATATACCAATCGCTGCGGGTAATGCACCACCTCCTATATCAGCAATTTGAGTTGCTGGAATAACGGGATCCCCGTTCTCATGCCCCATTAAATCAAGTAAACCGGCATAGCTTAAATAATTTATATCATGACCTGGATGATTGGCATATGGCCCGTCTTGTCCGTAGCCTGTAATCGAACAATAGATTAATTGTGGGTTTCGTTTTTTTAAAATGTCATAATTTAATCCAAGTCTTTCCATTACACCAGGTCGAAACGACTCCACGAACACATCTGTTTCGTCAATCATTTTTAATAGAGTGTCTTTACCGACTTTTGATTTTAAATTAAGACAGACGCTTTTTTTATTGCGATTTAACGAGTGAAACATCGCGCTGTTTTTATCGACAAGTGGTTCAAATTTTCTAGCATAGTCGCCTATTTTTGGCTCCTCGATTTTGATGACGTCCGCACCAAAATCTGCCAGGATCATAGTGCAATAGGGACCTGGAAGCAACCGGGTTAAATCAAGGACTTTTACAGATTGGAGCGGCAAAACACTTCCTCCTCTTCTAGATTAAAGCTTCATTTGTTTAGCAATAATCGTTTTCATGATTTCATTTGATCCTGCGTAAATTGATGAGACGGCAACATCACGATACCGTCTAGCAATCTCGTATTCTTCCATATAACCGTAACCTCCATGGAGTTGAAGACATTCAGCAGCTACTTTTTTAGCCAAATCCGTCGTCCACCACTTGGCCATGGACACTTCACTAACGATATCTTTCTCTTCCATATGGGCTTCAATCAATTGATCCACAAACGTTCTGCCAATTTGGATTTCTGTCTTTAATTCAGCTAATTTGAATTGGGTATTTTGAAATTGGCTGATCGGTTTACCGAATGCTTCTCGCTGTTTAACGTAATCAACCGTTTCTTCAAGCATTAGTTCACATGAGGCCATCGCTTGAATGGCGACCACTAATCGCTCCTGCTGGAGATGGTTCATTAAGTAGTAAAACCCTTTTCCTGCCTCACCAAGTAAATTGTTAGCGGGAACGCGCGCGTCTTCAAAAATTAATTCGCTCGTATCGTTGGCATGTTGGCCTAGCTTTCTTAACTTTTTCCCTTTTGTATAGCCTGGTGTACCTGCTTCGACGACAAATAAGCTCAGTCCCCGGTGTGGCGGATGTGCTTCTGAATCAGTTCGGCAGACAACCACTGCAATGTCAGCGGAGTGACCGTTTGTGATAAATGTTTTTTCTCCGTTTAAAATATATTCATCGCCGTCATTAACCGCAGTCGTCTTTACCGCCGCTAAATCGGAACCGACACCGGGTTCAGTCATGGCGATAGCTGAAATGAGGTCCCCACTAATCGCACCTGGCAGCCAGCGCTCCTTTTGTTCCTCGGTACCTAACTCTTCAATATAAGGTATCACGATGTCATTATGAAGGCTAAAGCCAACCATACCGACACTAATTCGGTCAAATTCTTCGGATAGAACTACAGAATAACCGAAATCAGCATTCAAACCACCATACTTTTCATCAACTTGTGGACATAAAAATCCTTGTTCACCAACCTTTTTCCAAAATGAACGGGGGATTTCCTTACTCGCTTCCCATTCGTCGATGTAGGGGGCTGCTTCTTTTTCCAGAAATTGTTTTAACGAGCGTCTAAACATCTCATGTTCTTCTTTTAAAAATGATCTAGGTAACATTTGCTCACCTCTTATTAATTTGCTTATTGGGAAACGCTTTCATTTTTTTCTATAGACCATTAACAATATGGAAACGACTGCTTATTTAGGTTGCATTCGGATTGTTCCATCAAGGCGAATCACTTCCCCGTTCAGCATAGGATTCTCGATTATACTCTCGACCAGTTGTCCATATTCACTTGGATGACCAAGCCGCGACGGAAAAGGTGTCATTTTACCTAATGCATCTTTCGCTTTTTCAGGTAAAGAAGCAAAAAGTGGCGTGCTAAATATCCCTGGTGCTATTGTCATCACCCGTATGCCATGTTCTGCCAGATCTCTTGCAAGCGGAAGCGTCATTCCAATAATACCACCCTTCGAAGCACTGTAAGCCGCTTGACCAACTTGCCCGTCAAATGCTGCAACCGATGCTGTATTAACGATCACTCCTCTTTCCCCGTTTTTGTCAGGATCGTTGTTAGACATTTTTTCAACAGCTAGACGGATGACATTAAACGTACCGATAAGATTGACATTGATGACTCTGTAAAATGCCTCTAAACTGTGTGGCCCCTTTCTTCCTAGCGTTTTCTTCGCTTCAGCTACACCTGCACAGTTAACAACAATATGTATATTACCTAGCTGGCTGGTTGTCTTTTCAATAGCAGACTGCACACTTGATTCACTTGTTACATCTGTTTCAATGAATAAAAAGTCATCTCCAAACTCGTTTTCAAGAGCAGTCGCCTTTTCTTTGTTCAAATCAAAAGCAGCTACTTTAGCCCCTTTTGAAATCGCTATTCGCGCCGTTGCTTCACCTAAACCGGAAGCTCCGCCGGTCACGATGAGATGTTTATTTTTTAATTGCAAATAGATTCCCCCCTCATAATGATATTTCGGACTTTTCAGTTTATTATATTTTAAGCATTTGTAGTGTAAATGTCAATTAGCAATGTGTATTAGTTTTTAACTTTAACTTTCGATATTTAAAAAAGGATTTTTATGGCTAGTGGAAGAATATATATGTATCCCAATTACAGAGGAGTGAATGATTTGAAAAGTAATATTAACCAAAAGATTGTAAAGCCGCAACGCTATACTATTGAGCAGTTTATGATGACCGAGAGCCTTCTTAACGTTTCCATATCACATGATGATCAAACTATTTTATATGGGAGTGACAAATCGGGAATATATAATGCTCATGCAATTGATGTGAATGGAAAGGTATCACAGCAGCTCACATTTTCGAAAGACAATCTAATTTTACCAATAACTTATTTTCCCGACAGCAAGAACCGTTTTCTATACGAAAGTGATCAAGGCGGCAATGAAATAACGCATATTTATCTTCAAGATGAAAATGGGCATGTGACAGACTTAACGCCTGATAATAACGAAAAAGCATTTTTTTATAAATGGAGTGACGATCAAACATCCTTTTTCTATGAATCTAATAAACGTGATGAACGATTTATGGATCTTTATGAAATGGATAACAAAACATGGAACTCTAAAATGTTATTTCAGAATGAAGACGGGTTTGAAATTCGCAATATATCACCTGACAAGAAATATATTGCTTTACATAAACCAATCACATCGAATAATTCGGACATGTATGTTTACTCTAAAGAAAAAGGAATAGAGCATTTATCGCCACATGATGATGACGTCCAGTTCATCCCTCTCGCATTTACTAAAGAGGCAACAGATTTATATTTTCTTACAGATGAAAATCATGAGTTTTTATATTTGAAGCGAATAAATTTGGAAACAAGAGAAGTTGAAACCGTAGCAAAGGAAGAATGGGATATTGTGCTTGCAAAGTTCTCACCTCAATTTAATTATCTTCTCTATGCGATTAATAATAATGGAAGTGTAGAGATTAAAGTTGTAGATACAACCACCTTTGAACCTATCGACATGAACGATTTTCCAAGTGGCCAAATTAGTAGCATAAGTATTTCTCACAGTGAAAAATTAATGGCTTTTCTTCTTAACAGCAGCCATTCACCAGCGAATTTATATGTGTATCATTTTGAATCAAAAGAGATTCATTGTTTAACAGATACATTAAACTCTGAGATTAACAAAGATGACTTAGTGGAAGCTGGAGTCATCCACTATCCATCTTTTGACGGGTTATCCATCCCCGCCATTTATTATCAACCACATTTAAATGAAAATAAAAAAGTCCCTGCGCTTGTTTTTGTCCATGGTGGGCCAGGTGGACAGTCGATGGTTGATTATAATCCTTTATTTCAATATCTCGCCAACCAGGGGTATGCCATTCTAGCTGTTAATAATCGTGGCAGCTCTGGGTATGGAAAAACATTTTTCAAAGCTGCTGACAAAAAGCATGGAGAAGTCGATTTAGCAGACTGCATCGAAGGTAAGAAATTTCTGAAAGACACCGATAAGATTGATGAAGATAGAATTGGCATAATCGGAGGAAGCTATGGAGGTTTTATGGTTCTTGCTGCCTTGGCATTTGAGCCTGACTCTTTTAAAATTGGCGTTGATATTTTCGGAGTTTCCAACTGGGAACGCACATTAAAAGAAATTCCTGCTTGGTGGGAATCAATGCGCGATGTTCTTTATAAAAAGATCGGTGATCCCTATCAAGAAACAGACTATATCCGTAGTATATCACCACTTTTTCATGCTAGAAATATTACCAAGCCTCTTATTGTATTACAAGGAGCCAATGACCCACGTGTATTAAAAGTGGAATCCGACGAAATCGTTGAGGCTGTCCGCGAAAATAGTGTGCCTGTCGAATATATCGTCTTTGATGATGAAGGACATGGCTTCACCAAACGAAAAAATCAGATTGAAGGTTATGAAGCCGTAAAAGAATTTCTAGATCATTATTTATAATACGAATTGAGATTTTCAACTTTAAAGGTAACTGGGATTGTAAACCAGTTACCTTTTTTAATATACTAAGTTGTGTGAATGATAGTATACATATTAATTTTCTTTTAAATTTAGCATACTACTTTTACAGACAACAAAGCTTGAGGTGATTCAATTGGAATATACAATTAGACGGTTAAACGCAGATGATCAGCCACTTGTTAATAAAATGGATACGGGTATACAAGATGATTATGTCCTTCATGTTTTCGAACACTTAATTCGTGAAGATGTTCTTTATGGACTTTTTATTAATAATCAACTTGCCATCTTAGGCGGTTATTCAATCTATGGTGGTTCATACGCGATGTTGGGCAGATTAAGAAGCGATCGACGATTCAGGGGACAGGACTTGGGTTCGAAACTGATGTTATATGTGATAGATGAAGCTTTTCGAGATGAACGAATTCACTGGGTAGGAGCGAATACGCAGGAAGATAACTTACCTGCCCGGCGTGTATTGACAAAACTTGGGCTTACTCCAATAGAGACATTACACGGAGCCATTACAAAAAATACTAATATGCTAGAATCGGGTGCAGAGCCTTGGAATAAGATTCCAAATCTATCACGAAAAAAAGAATGGCTTGAAAAAATGTTTATCCAATCCGGTGCACTTTTTCCTTATGAATGCTATTATCCTTTTCCAGCAACATGGTCACTCTTTAAGAATGAAGAAATCGCTGAATGGAACTTTTATGAAAATCCTTCTCAAACGAGATGCCTTATTACAAAAGCTGATCGAAAAGGTCATCATTACTTGCATGTTATTTATCCGTGGAGCGACTTGACGCAGCAAGAAGGATTGTGGGAGACGGTTTCTCGTGATTATCACGATTTATTAATACAGACTCAAGATGAAGAAAGAGAGACGTATATTTGGAAAGACTTGACGAAAGATGAAATAACCTTGTTACCTGATCACCATGAATTCGAGTTGCCTTCTGCATGGATTTTACATGGGATGAGCCGTGATGAATGGATGGAAAGGTAAAATGATAAATTAAGGCAGCCATCATGAGGCTGCCTTATTCTATCATTCTTCTGGAATCTCATCTCCACCTTTATACGCAGGTTTTTTAAGATGGAACATGAGTTTGATGCAATAGATTACTAGAATAACAACACCGATAAGGAAGATGGTATCCGGTACAGCACGGACGAGTAATAAATTTTGAATAATGTCTTGTTGTAAAAATTCACTTGTCCGGGAAGCCCAGTAGCCATTCACAAAGGATTCTTTTAATTGAATAAATCCGATGGGGGTCAAGGCGACAAAAACCATGCCGAATAAGCCAATGTTCAATAACCAGAAAGACCATTTCAACCAAGTATCATTCCATTTTTCAGGTTTGACGACATTTCTTAAAGAGTAAATGAGTACTGCAATCGCGAACATACCATACACCCCCATCATCGCCGCGTGCGCATGCGCCGGTGTTAGTTGCTGACCGTGTTCGAAGTAATTGACGGCAGGAAGATTAATTAAGAAACCGGTAACCCCTGCCCCCACGATATTCCAAAGTGAAGTCGCAATCAAAAACCAAAATGTTAATTTATATGGAAATTTCACGCCACCTTCTCGCAACATTTTATATTGATCATATGCCTCTAAAACGAGCAGTGTGAGCGGAATAATTTCTAAAGCGCTAAACACAGCACCAACAGCAATCCAAGCTTCGGGTGATCCATTATAATAATAATGGTGACCAATGCCCAGCACACCGGTTCCTAATAAAAGGATAATTTGGAAATAAAACATTCTCACTACGGATGACTTGGTAACTAATTTCATATTGACAAGCATGTAACCAATAATAACAACGGCGAACACTTCAAAGATCCCTTCAACCCAGAGATGGACAACCCACCAACGCCAGTAGTCTGACATAGTGAAGCTGATATCAGGTTTAATGAAAAAGGCAAATGCATAAAAAGCAGGTACAGCAATCGATGCGTAAAAGAGTAAGTGAATGAGTCCCCCTTTATCACGTTCTTTTTTCAATCCATTTCGAATGCCACGGAACAGGATAAAGAGCCAAATAGCCATACCGATAAAGAAAGCAATTTGCCAAATGCGTCCAAGTTCCAAATACTCCCAACCTTGATGGCCAAATAAGAACCATAAATTGCCTAAATAACCGTTAATGCCTAACCATTCACCAACCATTGAGCCACCAACAACGACTACCAAGGCCCAGAATAAAATATCCACAAGCATCCCTTGGCGTTTAGGTTCAAGTCCACCGACATTCGGTGCGAGATAAATACCCATACCAAGCCAAGCCGTGGCAATCCAGAAAATAGCTAACTGAAGATGATAGCCTTTGGTTACTCCGAATGGTAATAATTCATAAATCCATTTAATTCCAAAAAATGAATCAGGTTCTGTATAATAATGGGCCAGTAAGGCACCAAACATGACTTGCACGAAAAACATCAGAACAACAATCAGGAAAAATTTTGCTGATTTTACTTGTGACACGGACACTTTTTTGTTTTCCAAATTATAAACAGGATAATTTCCTGGTGTAAAAGCAGCTTTCATACCAAACCGATATTTATAAAAGATATATAAGACAACAGCTATCATGAGACCTAAAATTGTAAAACTTAAGCCCGTCCATAATATGGCGGAATAAGACATTGTATTGCCCGCATCTTCATAAAAAGGCCAGTTGTTCGTATAAGAAATTGTGTCGTCGATCCGGTTAGTGCTGGATAGCCATGCTGACCAAAAGTAGAAATCTGAAATTTGATCAATCTGGTCCCCTTCAGCCACGTAAGCACGACTGGTTTCCGGAAGATGAGACTCATCTATGAACCCAGCTTTCAAGCCCCATCCATCGCCATTTTTAAATATATTGCGGTAATAATCTTCAACTTGACCAATCCCATAAGCTTGCGCATCTGTCACGTAAAGTTTATCTTCATTTTCGTTATATCTATTTTCGCGCATTTCAGTAATGACTTGATCTTTTATGATTGCTTTTTCTTCGCTACCTAAATCATTAAATGTCTGATTATATTTCTCCTTGGCTTTAAAATCTTGCATCCCTTCAGTATAGACTTTAAGGGCTTCAGCTGTATAATCTGGACCCATATAAGAACCATTACCAAGCACGGTTCCATAATCCATTAACCCATATTTTTGAAAAACAGCTTGTCCACCTTTTATCGTTTCACTTGTCATTAATACGTCGCCATCTGCATTAACAACGTCTGAAGGAATGGGCGCCTGATTTTTAAATATCCAAAATCCCCCGACGATCAGCGCTGTAAAACTTAAGGCCAAAACAAGAATGGTGATTGTTTTTAACAATCCATTTACTGTTGTTGGTTTCTCGCTTTGTGAACTTTGCTTGCTTTTTTTAGTTGGAAGCATTTGAACCATCCTCTCTTTATGTTATTTACTTCACATGCATGTATGTGTTTTTTCTTAATTAAAATATGCTCCTTTTTTTTGTACGATTCTTTGACCTATGTCAAAATTTAATAGTGTGGTAGAGTAATCGTAAAAAGAGTTAATAATTTAGACAAATTTACAGACAAAAAAGCACCCTGCTTTTACAAGATGCTTGGAACATCATGAT
>Ga0209487_1002056_pt1 | contig 16602 bp, 14 predicted proteins | sample Poulit2012_FD_187524 | JGI IMG/M metagenome (GOLD analysis project Ga0209487, IMG submission 187524) | Agricultural soil microbial communities from Georgia to study Nitrogen management - Poultry litter 2012 (SPAdes) (version 2) | ecosystem: Environmental > Terrestrial > Soil > Agricultural land...
TTGTTGATGGACAGTCAAATCCATACGTTTATGATTATCTAGCAAATCCAGTAAACGTAGAAGGTCAAGTGGATGGAAAAGTGTTATCTGAAACAGAAGACCGCATGCCACCAGTTGTCCTGTTTATCATTATTTTACTAAGTGGATTGCTGATTGGGTTCTTAGCACAATATTATTCCGGCAACTCATATCTCGTTCAAGGTGGATTGTTTGTCCTCTTGAATTTAGCAGTCGGTATGATTATTAGTATCTATGGTTTAAACATCTATCCGTTAGATGATTCGCAGGCTATTATGTGGTCAGCATTCACCATTTTATTATTAATGGCATGCTCGAATATCATAAGAGGTGGATTGTTTGTCGGCCCATTTGTCGGATGGTTGGCAAGTATTGCAATGATTATATTCTTTATTTCACCATTATTGAATATAGTCGTTCCAGAGTTCAGTTTTAATAACCCAGTATCAAACGTTTATATGGGATTATTATATGGAGCCTCCTCTTCATACGCATTAACCATGACAGTTTTAGCTGGAGTAGTACTTATCGTTTCAGCATTTATTTACGCACTTCAGGTGATGAGAAATAAGGCTAAGGTGGAAGAGCCGGATGAAGAAAAAGTTTCTTAGTTTCTTTATACTCTTAGGCTTAATCATTTGCTTAAGCCCCGTCTCTTTGGCAGATGAAGAAAGTGAAGATGTTGAGCCAAATGTGTATGAAAAGCGTGAAATTAACATTCAAAAAAACTTTCGTGATAATCTAATTGAAAGAAGAGAGCTCCCTGAAGAGCAAAAGGAATTAACATTTGAAAAACCAACAGAGACTGAGAGCGAACAAATAATGGATGAGTTGTTCCAGTCTAATGTGATAGAAACAAATACAATCACATCGAAAGCGGCACAAATGGATTTATTTTCGATGTCAGATCAGGAATCAAAACGAGATATGGAAGAAGAGCCAGTTCCAGAAGGTTCAAACTTATTAATGATACTAATGATAGCAGGTGTCATTATAATCATTGCCATGTTGTTCGTTATCATTCCAAAATTACAACACACCCGAGATTAAATCCCGGGTGTGTATTGTTTTTTGCCTACTTTCAGAATTTTTGTTTACTTTTGATGGAGTAAAGGTTAACATTTATTATGACATGCAAAATCTTGGGGGAGAAAAGAATATGAGTCAAACACTGATTCAACCAGATGATACGATCACTCTTTGGGGAATTCTTATTGTTTGGGCGTCGGTAAGTATTTATTTAGAGCAACGGTTTAATTGGGCTTCAAAAATATCTGGAGCGATTATTGCTTTGATTGGGGCAATTATATTATCCAATACGGGGGTTATTCCAACAGAGTCATCTGTTTACGATGCTGTTTGGGATGTCATCGTACCTTTGGCTATTCCGCTTCTATTATTCCATGTTAATTTTAAAAAGATCTGGCAAGAAAGTGGAAAATTGCTCATTATCTTTTTCATCAGCTCGGTTGGTACAGTCGCAGGGACGATTATCAGTTTTTTCATTTTAAAAGATCACATTCCATACCTTGAAAAAATTGGGGCGATGATGAGTGCGTCGTATACTGGGGGCGGCGTTAACTTTGCAGCCATGGCGGCAAAATATGATACACCTGGAGAAATGGTATCAGCGACAGTTGTTGCGGATAATTTAATGATGGCGATTTATTTCGTAATTTTAATGATGATCCCGGCAATTGCTTATTTTAGGAAACGATTTAAGACGCCACATATAGAGGAAGTTGAGCAAGGAGTCGGTAATAATGACGGAAAAACGTTAGCTGAGAGTTTTTGGAAGAGAAAGGAAATCTCTTTAAAAGATATGGCGCTCGCCATCGGGACGGCTTTTCTACTTGTGATTGCGTCATTTAAAGTTGCTGATTTTATTGCTGACATCATACCGGCTGAGGAAGGAAGCTCATTTATTTTAATTCTTTTGAACGGCTTGTTTGGTGATCAGTATTTAATGTTAACGACAATTACGTTTATCATGTTGGCGTTATTTCCTCGGTATTTTGAAAATATCAATGGTAGCCAAGAGATGGGGACGTTTTTAATCTATATTTTCTTTGTCGTGATTGGTATACCAGCTTCCATCCCACTTATTGTCCAAAATGCACCATTACTATTAGTCTTTGTATTTATCATCGTGTTGTTTAATATGATTATCTCGCTTGGTGCTGGAAAATTACTAAAATATAATTTAGAAGATATCTTAGTTGCTAGTAATGCCAATATTGGTGGTCCAACAACAGCGGCCGCGATGGCGATTGCTAAAGGCTGGAAAAACTTAGTCGGCCCCATACTTGTTGTGGGTACACTCGGTTATATTATTGGAAATTATATCGGAACATTTCTTGGATTTTGGTTTTCGAGTATGATGTAAATGTCAAAAACCTTGAGATGAAGTTTTCAATCCCCATATCCCTCGCCAAAAATAATTAAATCAATATGAACCTTTTCTTCCACTCAATTGTATAAGAGGGTAAAAGGGTGAAACGGAGTGATGGAATTATGGCGTGGGGTTGGGTTATTAGTTCAATTGTAGCAACTGTTCTTGGTGCAACCTTTGCAGCACTTATTATGACGATGAATAAAAAGGTTGTTAAGGATAGGAAAGGCGATATTGATTTTAGTAAATCAGATATTTACTTTCACTGGACACGGTGGGATTATGTTATTATCTTATCCGCAATTTATTCTTTTTTATGTATTTGTGGCCTTTTCATATTCTTGCTTAGAGGTGATAATATTGATAGTCCGTGGATACAATTCTTTACACATCAAACGTTTGTGTTTTCATTAATTACATTTATTTGGTTTATCACTAGAATTGCATATGTATTTAAGGGCATTAAAGAGCGGTGGTCTGATGAGTTTAAATAATGAGGAGTTAACTCAGAATGCTTTTGATAATCAAATGAACGCTTCAATTGAGGACTTATTTGTTGATTATAAAGTTCCAATTTATCAGTTCGTTTACCGCTATTGTCAAGATGAGCAACTCAGTCATGATATTGTACAAGACACATTTATTCGCTTTTTAAAATATCAAGAACGTTATGATGACAAAAAGTCCAGTGTAAAAACGTATTTATTTCGCATGGCTTATCAACTAATGATTAATCGGCTTAAAAGGCAAAGTCGATTCAGAAGATTACTCCCTTTCTTATATCAGCAATACCGGCAGCCAGAATTACCACATGAAGATAAACTCACCATTCAAGAATCCTTATTAAAATTACCCGATAAACAGCGTGCAGTCATATTATTAACCTATTATCATGACCAATCACAAAAGGAAATTTCTAAGATTCTTGCAATCCCGGTAGGTACTGTAAAATCAAGATTACATGCAGCACTTAAAAGACTAAAATTTTTAATGGAGGGGATTGAATGAGTAAACAAGAAATTCCAAAAGAAATGCAAAATAAATTAGAATCATTTCATGTGGAAGTTCCAGATATATCAGCTGAAATAAGTAGACTGGAACGGATAGCAAATTGGATTCATGCTCCAGCAAAGAGTCCTCTAGATATATTATCTATCCGTGGAAATTCAATGGTACGTCTTATTTTTTATCCATTAATTTTTTTCCTTGTTATTTTTTTCACTCCTGTATTTTTTATTTAAAAGAAGTCATTATTGTATTTTAATTCAAAATAATGTTATACTAAATATGAAAATTGAATATATATCGTATGATTCCTTCGGGGTCGGGTGAAATTCCCAACCGACGGTGATGAAGCAAGGCTTCTTAGTCCGTGACCCGTGTGGTTGATGAAACCTAGCGGTGGATCTGGTGCAACTCCAGAGCCGACAGTAGAGTCTGGATGGGAGAAGGAATTTTTAAGACGAACATAATCTGTACATAGGCATGACTGTTTTATGTATGTTTATTTAGTTACATATAACTTAAAACAGTAAAGTTGAAAACAATGATTCAATAAGAGGGGCAGTTTAATCTGCGCTTGTTTAATGAATTGTTTTTGCCTAATTGATTTTCGGTACGTTCGTTAATTAAAATTCTACCATCAAGACCTCTGAAGATACATTCAGAGGTCTTTTTTTTCGTGAAAATAGAAGGAAGCCCTTACGAACTGGGAACTAGATTTAGTCCTAAGATTAAACGGAAAGGAGAAAACCATGTCAGATGAAAAATTTATGCAATTTGCTTTGAGTCTTGCTGAAGAAACCATAGGCCAAACGTCACCAAACCCTGTTGTTGGTGCTGCTCTTGTGAAAAATGGCAATATTGTCGGATTCGGTGCGCATCTTAAAGCTGGTGAAAAACATGCGGAAGTCCATGCGATTGACATGGCAGGTGATGAAGCAAGAGGCTCTACACTTTATGTGACACTTGAGCCGTGTAGTCATCAAGGAAGGACACCGCCTTGCACCGACTTAATTATTAAAAATGGCGTTAGTCGTGTTGTGATAGCAGCAAAAGATCCGAACAAGCAGGTGAATGGAGTTAAGATATTAAGGGATGCTGGGATTAGTGTTGAAACTGGAATTTTAGAAGAAGAGGCGAATAGAATCAATGCTCCTTTTTTCCATTTTATTCAGACCAAAAGGCCTTATGTCACATTAAAAACAGCGATGAGCCTAGATGGAAAAATAGCGACAAAAACGGGGGAAAGCAAGTGGATTACTGGTGAGACGGCACGTTTTGATGCACATGCTTATCGTCATAGTCATGACGGGATTTTAGTTGGCGTTGAGACGGTGATTGCTGATGATCCTAGTTTAACGACGAGGTTAAAAACAGGTGCCGGCAGAAATCCGGTCCGTATTATTTTAGATACACATTTACGAACGCCTCTTGATGCTAACGTAGTGACAGCCCCGGAAGCATCGACGTGGATTATAGTAGGCAACAAAGTAACAGAAGAGGCGAAAATACAGTTTTTGCAATATGAACATGTAAGTATTATTCAGCTTAAAGATGAAACAATCCGCATACCAGAAGTGCTCGACGTATTAGGACAAAAAGAAATCACTTCTTTATTGGTTGAAGGAGGAGCGACAGTGAACAGTTCATTTTTGCAAGAAAAAATGTTCAATCAGCTTATTGTTTATATGGCGCCCAAGTTAATCAGCGGGTATGGAGCACCAACATCTATTTTAGGAACTGGATTTGAATCATTAGCAGAAGTACCGTCACTTTCTATTCAACAAGTAGAGCAGTTAGATGAGGATATAAAGATTGTTGCAACATACAAAGGGGAGGAAAGCCATGTTTACAGGGATTGTTGAAGAAGTTGGCAGCATTAAACGTATACAAAAGATATCCAGTCAATCGATGGAACTTGAGATTATGGCAGAAACTGTGCTTGAGGATATTGAAATGGGAGACAGTATTGCGGTGAATGGTATTTGCTTAACAGTGACGACATTTTCTAAGAATTCGTTTTCAGTCGACGTTATGCCGGAAACAATCAAAGCAACGTCATTAAACGGATTAAAAACTCATTTACCTGTCAATCTTGAACGGGCGATGGCAGCTAACGGACGGTTTGGTGGCCATTTTGTAACCGGACATATTGACACAACTGGAACCATTATTAAAAAAGAAGCTCAAGATAACGCTGTTTATTATGAAATTGAAGTACCACGACATCTCGAAGATTATTTTATTGAAAAAGGGTCAATTGCAATTGATGGAATTAGTTTAACGATATTTAAAATAGGAGCAACGAGTATACTTTTATCCATTATCCCACATACGGTTAGTGAAACGATCTTAGGTGCAAAAGGGACTGGTGATATTGTGAACATCGAATGCGATATGCTTTTAAAACATGTTCACCATTTGATGAAGTTAGGGCCGGTAGCTCATTCAGATCAACTTAACGAAAGATTTTTAATAAATAACGGTTTTATGTAGGAGGAGATACTATGTTTTATAAGATAGAAGATGCTTTAGCTGACCTAAAAAAAGGTAAACCAATCATTGTTGTCGATGATGAGAATCGAGAAAATGAAGGTGATTTTGTCGCCTTATCGGAAAAAGCAACGCCTGAACTCATTAATTTTTTCATTACTCATGGGAGAGGGTTGGTTTGTACAACAATTACGGGTGATAGGGCACGTGAATTAAATTTAAATATGATGGTTGACGAAAATACAGATCCTTATGGAACAGCCTTTACTATCAGCGTTGACCACGAAAAGACAGAAACTGGGATTAGCGCATTTGAACGTGCGGAAACGATACAGGCGCTGATTGATGAAAAATCAGTTGCAGAAGATTTTAAACGACCTGGACACGTCTTTCCACTCATTGCAATGGATGGGGGTGTTTTTGAACGGAAAGGACATACGGAAGCATCGGTTGATTTAGCAAAATTATGTGGCGTGGCTCCGTCTGCCGTTATTTGTGAAATTATTAATGAGGACGGCACAATGTCAAGACTGCCGCAGCTTCAAGAACTAGCTGAAAAGTTCGATTTAAAACTTATTCATATTGAAGATTTAATCAAATATAAACAGAAAAATGAAAGTCTCGTTAAGCGGGAAGTTGAAGCCATGTTACCGATGCAGAATTATGGGACGTTTAAGGTCATCGGGTATTCAAATCAGCTGGATAACAAGGAACATATTGCAGTTGTAAAAGGTGATCTCGACTCCAATAAACCAATTTTAGTTCGGATTCATTCTGAGTGTTTGACAGGGGACGTCTTTGGTTCTAAGCGATGTGATTGTGGCCCTCAATTAGACAGTGCCTTAGAACAAATCGACGAGGAAGGAGCAGGAGTTGTGATTTATTTACGTCAAGAAGGCCGAGGAATCGGTTTGTTGAATAAATTAAAAGCGTACAAACTTCAATCTGAAGGATTAGACACATTGGAAGCGAACGAAGCGTTAGGTTTTCCGGCAGATGCAAGGGATTATACAGTGGCTGCTCAAATACTAAAGGATTTAGGAGTTCATTCGATGCGGTTGCTAACAAATAATCCTGAAAAATTAGCAGCTATGAAGCAGCATAATATTGAAGTCGTCGAACGAGTGCCACACTATACAACGATTTATAATGAGAATAAGCAATATATATTAACGAAAATTGAGAAATTCGGTCATCTGACAAAAAATAATTAAAAATGAGGAGAATGAACATGGGAAATATTTATCAAGGCAATGTCGTCGGGACGGATTTAAAAATCGGGATTGTTGTTGGGCGGTTTAATGATTTTATTACGAGTAAATTATTAGAAGGCGCGAAGGATGCTTTAACAAGACACGGGGTGGACGACGAAAATATTGATACGGCTTGGGTGCCAGGGGCGTTTGAAATTCCTTTGGTAGCGAAAAAAATGGCCGCTTCGCAATCTTATGACGCGGTTATCACCTTAGGTACGGTGATTCGCGGGGCGACACCACATTTTGATTACGTCTGTAATGAATCAGCTAAAGGGGTATTAAGTGCCTCACTTCAGACGAATACGCCAGTCATTTTTGGTATATTAACGACAGAAACGATTGAACAAGCGATTGAGCGGGCTGGAACTAAAGCAGGAAATAAAGGAGCTGAGGCAGCTGTTTCAGCTATAGAAATGGCTAATTTAATAAAAAAACTGTAAAGATACTTTGAAGAACACAAACTCAAGCGCCCAGCAACTATCAATCTAGTTGCTGGGCGCTTGAGTTGAATATGACCAATCTTAGTCATTTAGAAGACATGTAGGTTAGTTGATTTATTTGTTACTTCTTCATCTTGTTTAGAAAAGAAGACTTTACCGAGTAAGACAAGACTTAATATGCTAAAGAGTGTCTCGACACTAGCGCTTGCACCTAACATACCATGCGCTTCAGCGTAAGAGCCTGAATAAATGAAAAACAGACCGCCAACCGACCAACAGATAAAAGAAAGTATAACCGTTCGATTTTTTAATTTATTCCCTTTTTCAGTAATTAAATATAAACAAGCCATGAAAAAATACGTTGCAATTGAAACCATTGTAATTGATCCAAGTAAAGATATCATGCTTGCTCCCTCCTATTATTCTTATCTTTATGTCAAAACTTGTGTCCGATTTGTGAATTTCCTTATATTTATTATAGCAAAGTTCACAAAGTTGTAAAGTATTTTTAACCAATTGGACATAACAAAGCCGTTTATTAAAAATAATTCAGATAATTGCCTCTTGACGCTTTGGCTTATTTAGAATAGAATAATTGTATACAATTATTCAAAGGATGAAAGCATATTGAATAAAAATAAAAATTCCTCGCAGGGAAGATGGGCATCTGCGACTGATTACACTTATCATGTTTTAAAAAAACAAATCATTAATGGTACCCTTTCCCCAAATCAACCGATTGTCGAACAAACATTATCGACAGAACTAGAAGTAAGTCGAACTCCATTAAGGGAAGCCATTCAGCGATTAGAATACGAGGATTTACTGACTAGGAAAGCGAATGGCCGCCTAAAGGTTTCTACTATATCTATTAAAGATGTTGAAGAAATTTTTATTGTGAGAAGTAAGTTGGAAGCGGTTGCGGTGGAACAGGCTATTGATAATATGACCGAAGAAGATGAAAAAAAACTTTCACACCTCACGTTTATGATTGAAGAAATGTCCAAGCAAAAAGTCATTGAGGAAGTAGTTAATTATGGTGAGCAATTTCATAAATATATTTATCAATTGAGTAATAATCAAACCGTCATTAAGATTTTACTTCAGTTGAAAAATCATATAGATCGCTATCGACGATTGGCACCATCTAAGGAAGGGAAGCCGAGAACGGTAGTTAATGAACATCAGTTAATCTTGGACTATATGATTGAGGGAAATAAAGATAAAGCTAAAAAAGCAATGGAAACACACATTATTAAAAGTATGAATTCGATTGTGGAGAAAATTAAAGCAAATAGTCAACTGCAATAACTGTGAAAACATGAAAAGGGGCGGGATTTTGTGAGTAAAGATTGGAATTTTAATACGAGAGCAGTTCATTTAGAACAAACACCTGATGAGAAAACGAGAGTGGTTTCAGAGCCCATCGTTCCAGCCGTTGCCTATTCTTTTAAAGATGCTGACGAAGCAGCAGCTGTTGTTTCAGGTGAAATGGAAGGGGTTTATTATGGCAGATACGGCAATCCTACAACACGTACGCTTGAGAAGAAGATTGCTGCACTTGAAGGAGCAGAGGATGCATTAGGTGTCAGCAGTGGTATGGCTGCTATTTCTATAGCATTGCTTGCGTTTTTAAAACAAGGAGATCATGTTATTGTAACAAAAGATGTTTACGGGGGAACGCATAAATTTTTAACGAGTTTTGCTGTGAGATACGGCATTGAAGCTGAATTCGTGGATTGTACAGACGTCGATGCAATTGAGAAGGCAATTCAACCGAATACGAAAGCCATTTATATCGAGACACCATCTAACCCCGGATTATGCCTCATTGATATTGGAGCTGTTTCAAATGTAAGTCGAGCACATGGGTTACCGCTTATTATTGATAATACGTTTATGACGCCATGTTTACAGACTCCGCTTGAGCTGGGAGCAAACGTTGTCATTCATAGCGCGACGAAATATTTAAATGGTCATGGTGACGCGATTGCGGGCTTTGTTTGTGCAGATAAAGAAACGATTCAAAGAATGCATAAAGATTTTATGGGAGACCTCGGTCAGCCACTTAATGCGTGGGAATCATTTTTAATTTTAAGAGGGATTAAAACGTTAGGTATTCGGGTTGAAAAGCACTGTGAAAATGCTCAGAAAGTCGCTGAGTTTTTGGAAAATCACTCATTGGTTGAGCAGGTGTATTATCCAGGTTTAGCGTCCCATCCGCAGCATGCCTTAGCTAAACGGCAAATGCGCGGAATGGGTGGCATTGTTTCTTTTGAAATTAAAGGTGGAGTAGAGGAAGGGAAAAAGTTTATTAGTATGCTTGATTTGGCAATGATTTCATTTAGTTTAGGGGACCCTGAAACGCTCGTTCAACACCCAGCATCGATGACCCATTCATCTATACCTGAAGATGAGCTGAAGTTTTTTGGTATTCCTAAAGGGCTAATCCGTCTTTCCGTTGGGTTAGAGGATGCGGCTGATATTATAGCTGATATTGAACAGGCATTGGTGAAACTTCCTGTTAAAGTTTAAGTAATATATATGAAAAGCGATACCCATGTTAAAATGGGTATCGCTTTTCTTTTTTTTGGTGGGCAAAAATTACGTTTTCTATATTAAAGAAGGCATAAAAATTGAATATTACCTTTTTGATAGATTGGATGGCTTGTTATAAAATAGAATCAGTTAAAAATATAGATTAATAATTTTCGTCTAGCGTTTTTGCTGGCAATGATATACAAATATTTTAAAGAAATAGGAGGGTTAATGATGAAGTTTTTCCATACGGCTGATTGGCATTTAGGAAAATTGGTGCAAGGGGTTTATATGACAGAAGACCAAGAGTATATTCTTAATCAGTTTATCCAGGCAATTAAAGAAGAGAAGCCCGATGCAGTTGTTGTTGCGGGGGATTTGTATGACCGTGCTGTACCACCGACAGAAGCTGTACATCTATTAGATAAAGTGCTTGACGAGATTGTATTGGATTTAAAAATTCCTGTTTTAGCGATTGCGGGAAATCATGATAGTCCAAGCCGATTGAATTTCGGGAGTAAAATGATGCGCGAAAATGGTTACCATATTGTAGGTGAGTTGCCCGGAAAATTAGAACCTGTCGTGTTATCTGACGAGCACGGGGAAGTTCATTTTCATCTCGTTCCATATACTGATCCAAGTACAGTGCGCAATGTTTTTGATGATGAGGAGATTCGCACGCATCATGACGCCGCTGAAAAAATAGTTCAACAGATTAAAGAAAATATGAAAGAGGATGCGCGTCACGTTTTTGTAGGGCATGCTTTTGTAACCCCGTACGGCGAACAAGAGGAAAATACAAGTGATTCAGAGCGCCCACTTTCGATTGGTGGCGCCGAGTATGTCGGTGCTGATATTTTCTCATCTTTTGATTACACAGCGCTAGGCCATTTACATCAAGCACACCGGGTCATGTCTGAAACGGTACGTTATTCAGGGTCGATTTTAAAATATTCTATTTCAGAAGAACATCATCATAAGGGGTATTATATTGTTGAGCTGGATGCTCAAGGGAACGTGACAACTGAAAAACGCAATTTGATCCCGATACGTGATATGCGGACGGTGGAAGCAACGATGGAAGAAATTTTGACTCATCCAATTAGTGAAGATTACGTGTTTGTTAGATTATTAGATGAAACTCCCGTACTCTCGCCGATGGAAAAAGTGAGATCTGTTTATCCAAACGCGATGCATGTTGAACGAAAAATATTTACTTCAAGCAGTACTTCTGACATGTCAGAAGTAAAAGCTAGGAGTCAAATGAGCGATTTAGATCTTTTTAAATCTTTTTATGAAGAGGTAAAAGGTATACCTGCAACAGAGGAAACAGAAAATCTTTTTAAAGAAATATTGGACGGGCAATTAAAAATAGAAAATGAAACGATCGATAAAAATGCAAAAGAAAAAGCAACTTCACATTAAGAAGCGAGAAAGGGGAGAATACATGTGAAACCACTTAAGTTAACGATGACTGCGTTTGGTCCGTATAAGGATTCCGAAACAATTGATTTTAATGAACTTCAAAATAATGATTTGTATGTCATTTCTGGAAATACCGGAGCTGGGAAAACAACGATATTTGATGGTATTTGTTTTGCTCTTTACGGCACAGCAAGTGGGGAAGACCGTGAGAATCATATGATGCTTCGCAGTGATTTTGCAGATGATGATACACATACCTCAGCTGAGTTGGAGTTTGAATTGAAAGGACGGATGTATCGTATCCTTCGCCAATTAGGTCATGTGAAACAAGGAAACAAGACGAAGACCGGAGAGCGTTATGAGTTTTATGAAATGGTTGATGGAGGCGAGGTGCCATGTGTTGATCGTCAAATAATTTCTGAGATTAATCGAAAAGTAGAAACTTTAATGGGCTTAACCGAGGACCAATTCAAACAAATTGTTATGCTTCCACAAGGGGAATTTCGAAAATTACTTACGTCTGAGACTGAAAATAAAGAAGAAATTTTGCGACGTTTATTTAAAACAGATTCATATAAACTAATGGGTGAACAATTACGTCAGAAAAAATCGGTAGCTGCAGAAGTGTTCAATCAAGTAAAGCAAACACGCGATACATATATCGAACATATCAGAGCTGTGTTACCTGAACGTGAAGAAGCTGAAATATTTCAAGTGCTCGAAGAAGACTATAATAATGTAAATCAAGTGCTAGCCGCTTTGGAAAAAGAACTCGATTATTATACGGAGCAAATTGGCTATGATGAAAAAGCGTATCATGAAGCCAATAAACAGCAACAAAAGCTGCAAGAACAGTTTCATAACGCGAGAGCGACAAACGAACGTTTTGAGGAATTGAAACAAAAAGAAAAACTTTTGCAGACATTAACAGAAAAGGTTCCTGTTATTAAACAGAAAGAAACTCATTTGGAAAGAGCTGAAAGAGCTAGCAAAATTGAACCAGTCGAAGAGAGATTACGTGAATGGCGAGAAGATCAAACGATTAAAGAAAAAAGTTTGAAACATACACGTCAAGTTAAATATGCAACCGAAGAAGCGGTTAAACAAGCTAAAATCTCGTATGAACAAGAGGAGAAGAATAAAGAGAAGCGGGAAAAAGTTGGGAAAGAGGTTACCCGTCTTAAGGAATTTTATCCAACGGTTCAACAGATCGATCAAAACAAACAAGAGCTTGCCCAGTTTAAAAAAGCAGTTGATTATGAACAAACGGAAGTTGAAAAACTAAATACTTTATTGAATGAAAAAGAGGAAATATTAGAGAAAAATCAGCAGCATATAAAATCATTTGAACAAGCTGATAGTACCCGCTTGGAAAAACATCAATTATTAACAGATTTAAGAAATCAAATGAAACTAGTCATGGCTTATGAAAAAGCTCAAAAAGATGAAACAGCAGCGAGAAAAACGCTTCAAAAGAAAAAAAGTGCTTTAGATCAGGCGAAAGAACAGTACAACAAATTAGAGTCCATTTGGCTCAACAATCAGGCTGTTGTTCTTGCAAGTCATTTGCATGATGGAGAATCTTGTCCGGTTTGCGGTAGTTTAGAACATCCGCAAAAAGCGACGAGTCAAGCAGAAGATGTTAGCCGGGACAAGTTAGAAGCACACAAAAAGATTGTTGAGCAAAAAGAAACAGAATATCAAGAAATAGCAAAAGCTCATAGTGGTGAACTAACTCGGCTGACTGACCGAGAAAATGATTTAAAGGAAATGAATATTTCTATAGAAAATATCGAAACCTTGAAAGAAAATTTATCTGAGCAAGGTGTCAAACTAAAAGAAGAAGTGGCGCGTCTTGATGCTAACAAAACCAAATTAGACGAGTTAAGAAAAACAAAAGAAACCTTAGAAGCAGAAATTAAAAAACTAAAGACGGAAAAAAATGCGAAAGAACAAGCGTACCATAAAAATAATCAAAAACTAGCTGGTGACTTAGCAGCTTATAAGGAGCGCATTCGCCAGATTCCTGAAGAGCTACGTAAACTAGCTGTATTAACGGAAAAGATTACTGAAATGGAAGCAACGCAGAAATCATTGGAACAGAAATGGGAAACGGCTCAAAAGAATTTACAATCTGCTAGAGAGAAGTTTACAGAAGCGGAGACAAACTTAAGTAATGTAGAAAAGCAATTGTCCGAGTCAAAACAAAAGAGAATTGATGCAGAAGAACGATTTAAGGCAGCCTTGGTGGAAGCAGAATTTTCAACTGAAGAAATTTATCGCGAAGCCAAGCTCGATGCAGAAACCCAGAAAAAGTTAAAAGAAGAGATTAAGGAATTCACTCAGCACCTATCAACAACGAAAGAACAAGTTGGTGAATTAAAGATTCACTTGAAAGATAAAGAAAAAGAAGATCTTAGCAAACTTGACGTTGATTTATCTCAGGCCAGAAAAGCCAGTGAAGAAGCCTCACGCAAATGGAACCAAACACTTGAATACCAAAAACAGGCCACAACCCTTAAAGAAAAAATTGCTGAATCTAATGAGAAAACAGCGGATAGTGAACGGCAATTTAATGTTATTGCAGATTTACACGACGTCATCCGCGGTCAAAACAGTAAAAAAGTATCATTTGAACGTTACTTACAAATCGATTATTTAGATCAAATTATTGACGCTGCAAACCAGCGTTTACGAGATTTATCAAATGGCCAGTATTCTCTTATTCGCAGTGACCGCCAAGAAGCCCATGGCAGACAAAGTGGTCTCGCCCTTGACGTTTACGACGAATATACTGGGCAGACCCGCGATGTTAAGTCGCTATCTGGAGGAGAGAAATTTAACGCCTCACTTTGTCTAGCTCTCGGCATGTCAGATGTGATTCAAAGTTTCCAAGGAAATATATCGATAGATACCATGTTTATTGATGAAGGATTCGGTTCCCTGGATGAGGAAGCCCTCAATAAATCAATCGATACATTGGTCGATCTGCAACAAACAGGTCGTATGATTGGAGTTATCTCCCATGTCAAAGAGTTGAAAGCGATTTTCCCGGCTATTCTTGAAGTGCATAAAACAAAAGAAGGCTATAGTGAGACGCGATTTGTCGTTAAGTGAGTTAAGGAGGGAGACCTCCTTCTTTTTTTGTGGTTAAATATAAGAGGTTTGTGCATTGACTTTGTATCGAGGTGAGTGGTTCCGGGCTCGCGTCTTAACTCGCGCGGGAATGCCCCTAGGTCGCGCGGCTTTCACCTCAACTCGCGCGGGACCCCCTTGAGGTCGCGTAGCTTTCACCTCAACTCGCGCGGGATCCCCTTGAAGTCGCGCGGCTTTCATCTCAACTCGCGCGGGATCCCTTTGAGGTCGCGCAGCTTTCACCTCAACTCGCGCGGGATCCCTTTGAGGTCGCGCGGCTTTCACCTCAACTCGCGCGGGACCCCCTTGAGGTCGCGTAGCTTTCACCTCAACTCGCGCGGGATTCCCTTGAGTTCGCGCGGCTTTCATCTCAACTCGCGCGGGATCCCCTTGAGTTCGCGCAGCTTTCACCTCAACTCGCGCGGGATCCCCTTGAGGTCGCGCGGCTCGCTCCAACTCACATAGGCATCGGCTCAGGTCACAGGTCGAGCATCCCCTCCATACTTAGACTGAGAAAATATCGTACGAAATATTGAAGCTATTTTGTAATGAAAAATGTATAATGAATATATAATATTTTTAGAAAATAAACGCAAGGGGGAAGAACATGTTAAATAAAGCGCTAATAGAAGATGTATTACAGGTGGCACTTGAAACAGGTGGGGATTTTTCAGAAATTTTCGTGGAAGATAGATATACGAATCAAATGTCTCTTCGAAATTCGCGTTTGGAAGCGAACTTATCGGGGCAAGATTTTGGAATAGGTATTAGAGTTTTTCATGGGTTTCAGAGTGTCTATGCTTATACGAATGACTCATCAAGAGACGGTCTTTTAAAAGCTGCCCGGACGGCTGCTAAAGCTATTAAAGGTAAGCAAAATGGAGAAATGACTGTCATTCCGTTAAAAAAAGAAACAATTCAAACACTTAACCCAATCGAAATCATGCCGAGTCAAGTTGATAAATCTCGTAAACTCACAATGATGAAGAAAGCAAATGATATTGCTAGAAATTACAGCGATGACATCGTTCAGGTGATGGTGAGATTACTTGATGAGGAGCAAGATGTGTTAGTAGCCAATTCAGAAGGGAAGTATGCTGAGGATAAACGTGTTAGAAGTAGAATGGGTATTTCGTCTATAGCCTCAGATGGCACAGATATGCAAACAGGCCATTATGTACCTGGCGCTCATCAAGGCTTTGAGTTCATTGAAAACTTAGATCTTGATTTTTATGCTAAGGAGTCCGCACGTATTGCGACAACGATGCTTCATGCTGACCCGGCGCCAAGCGGAAAATTTCCTGTCATTATTGACAACGAATTTGGCGGCGTTATTTTTCATGAAGCGTGTGGTCATGGTTTAGAAGCGACAGCTGTTGCTAAAGATGCATCTGTATTTGCTAATAAATTGGGAGAAAAGGTTGCTTCAGATCTTGTTACATATATTGATGACGGCACGTTAAAAAATGAATGGGGTTCTATCAATATCGATGATGAGGGTGAGAAGTCGCGTAAAAACGTCCTTATTGAAAATGGTATTTTAAAAGGTTATTTAATAGATAAATTGAATGGTAGACGTATGAAAATGGAGCCAACAGGATCAAGTCGTAGAGAGTCTTATAAATTTGCGCCGACATCTCGTATGACAAATACGTATATTGCGCCAGGTGAGTCAACCCCTGAAGAGATTATTTCCAATACAGAGCATGGAATCTATGCGAAATATATGGGGGGAGGTTCTGTCAACCCAGGGACTGGTGATTTTAACTTTGCAGTTGACGAAGCATACTTAGTTAAAAATGGAAAAATAGATAAACCACTTAGAGGGGCTACATTGATAGGGAATGGCGCGACAACCATTCAGAATATTGATATGGTCGGTAATAATTTAGGCCATGGGTCA